>Ga0187894_10000804_pt1 | contig 42433 bp, 40 predicted proteins | sample GBC1701081metaG_FD_136650 | JGI IMG/M metagenome (GOLD analysis project Ga0187894, IMG submission 136650) | White microbial mat communities from a lava cave in the Kipuka Kanohina Cave System on the Island of Hawaii, USA - GBC170108-1 metaG ... | reverse complement strand
GCTGCGTTGCCGACGACCATCGGTAAGCCGTGTGCGGGAAATCCGCACGCACGGTTTGAAAGGGGGCTTTGCTCCTCCGCCGGTGACAACTCACTGAACGAAGGAGCAAAGTCTACCAATGGCCCGGTGGTTCGTGTACGTGCTCCGCTGCCGGGACGGGTCGCTTTACACCGGCATCAGCACCGACCTGGCGCGGCGGCTGGCCTCGCACAACGCGGGACGCGGAGCTCGCTATACGCGCGCCCGGCGGCCGGTCACGATCGTCCACGTAGAACCGAAGCGGTCGCGATCCACGGCGCTGCGCCGTGAGGCGGCTATCAAGGCGCTGGCGCGCGCCGACAAGCTGCGGCTGACCTCGACCGCCGACGACGACGGAGCAACTCCATGAAGGCGGCGACCGTGGCGACGCTACCGATCCTGGGACTGGGGTTGATGGGCGCCGCGTCTCCCCCGCCGGCGCGCGTCGCGGTGTCCGCCGGGCCAGCGCGGTTGGGATCCGCGTCGGGGGAAGACGACGAACGCCCGTCGCGCAGCAAACATATCCCGGGCTTCGCCATAGACCGTACCGAGGTCACGCGCGGCGATTACCAGCGCTGCGTGGCCGCGCGCCAGTGCCGGGCGCTGCCGGCGCCGCCTGCCGGGGCCGCTGCCCGAGCGGAAGGCGACGACGCCACGCTGCCCGTGACGGGGGTTTCGTGGAACGACGCCCGCGACTTCTGTCGCTTCGCCAAAGGCCGGCTGCCTCGCGAGGACGAATGGGAGAAGGCCGCCCGCGGCGTCGACGGACGGCAATATCCGTGGGGTGACGACGCCGCATGCGCCCGGGCGAACTGGGGCACCTTCGACGGCGAAGGACCCTGCGCCGGAAAGAATCCTGGGCGTCCGGTCCCTGTGGGCAGCTACCCCGACGGTGCGAGCCCCTATGGCGTACTCGACATGGCGGGCAACGTCTGGGAGTGGGTCGCCGACCGCTACGACCAGGATCCAAGCCGACGCGTGGTCCGGGGTGGCTCTTGTTGCAGCTACTTCGTCGCCCCGCGCGCGGCCAACAGAAACGCGTGGGCGCCCGATCACCGGGACGTCGACCTCGGATTTCGCTGCGCCGCGAGATCCACGTGAGTTGCGACGCGCGCGCTGCCGTCGGCTGCAAAGCGGGCGCGCTGGCGGCGCTGGTGGTGGCGCTCATCCCCAACGCCGCCGGCGGACGCCTGCCGCGCAAGCCCGCCGCATCGGAGCGCCGACCAGCCGTGCTGCCACCGTCGGCGCCGTCGGCGGACGAAGCCCCCGCCCCGGCCGAGGAGGATCCCGACCGCGAACGAATCCTCCGCCTGCAAGCGGCGCTGTACGCGTTGATTCACAGCCGCCCTCTTTCGTCCTTGCGCGTGGGCGTCCGGGTCGCCCAGGCGCACACCGGGCGGCTGTTCTACCGGCGGCGCGCCGACGTCCTGATGGATCCCGCTTCGAACCAGAAAGTGCTGGCCACCGCGACCGCGCTCATGCGGCTGGGCGCGGACTGGCGCTTCCGAACCGAAGTCGCGGGCAGCGCTCCCGACGAACAAGGCACCATCGCCGCGGATGTTTATCTGCGAGGCAGCGGCGATCCCTCTCTGCGCGCGGGGGATCTCGGCGCCCTGGCCGACGCTCTGATGCGTGGGGGTGTGCAGCGCATCGACGGTGACGTCGTGGGCGATCCGCGCCGCATCGGATCCGACGTGACCGCCGCGGGCGAGCGCGGACCGTTGATCGTCAATCGAGCGGCCGTGACGGTGCGGGTACGGTCGGGCGCAGCCACCAAGGCTCCGGCGATAGTGACGGTGCGGCCTTGGTCCGACGCCTTCGTCGTGCGAAACCGCGCCACCACCCGGGCGGGCGGGCGCACCCGCATCCGGGTCGACGTGATCCGGGCCGGCGAAACCATGGAGGTGATCGTCAGTGGACGCATCGCGCTTCACCACCCCGGCGCCGTGATCCGCAAGCGTGTGCCCCATCCGGCGCTGCACGCGGCGGCCCTGCTTCGCGAGGCTCTTGTGAACGCGGGCATCTCCGTGGGCGGCGCGGCGCGCGTCGGCCACGCTCCGCGGGACACCTCCCTGCTGGCCGCGCATCAGTCCCAGCCGCTCGGGGTCCTGATCCGCACCGTCAACAAGGATTCCGACAACGAATGGGCCGAGCGCGTGCTGGAGACCGTGGGCGCCGAGGTCCTCGGCGGCGCCGGCTCCATCGAGAAAGGAGTGCGCGTCCTGCGCGAAGTGATCGCCGAGCTGGGCCTGCGCGCGGGCAGCTATGTGCCGGTCAACGGGTCGGGGCTCGGCCACGCCAATCGCATCACCGCCGACGCGATGGCCGCCCTGCTCGGTCAGATCTATTTCGACCCGCGCGTGGGGCCCGAGATCATCCAATCGCTGTCGGTGGGGGGCGTCGACGGCACCACGCGCGCGCGCTTCCGCGGATCCCCGGCGTCGAAACGCGTACGCGCGAAGACCGGGACCCTGCGCGGCAAGTCCATCCTCTCCGGTTACGTCGGCGACGGATCCGACGTGCTGGTGTTCTCGATCTTCACCGAAGGCCTACGGCGGCGCGCGACCCCGACCGTCCGAGCCGCCCAGGTTTTGGCCGTGAACGCCATGATGCGCTACGTGCGGGACAACGGCGATTTGACGCTGGACGGGCGCGCTCCCGGCGAACGCGTGGAAGACGCGCTGCCCGGCGTCGATTTCGAGACCGGCGAAGAAGCCACCCCCGACGAACCCGTCGAGGCCCCGGCCCCGCCCGGAGACGGTGATCCGCTGGACGAGCTGCTGCGCAGGGCGAAGGATCGGAACACGCCTCCCTGATCCGGGGGCTCCCATGCGATGGGATTTTTCAAGAAGCTGCTCGGGGGCGGTGGAACGAAATCGACCGCGGTGGCCGTCTCCTCACCGGCGGACGGGGATGCCGCCTCCCCCGCCGCGCCGGCCACCCCGGCTCCGCCCGTCGCCATCGTGATCCTGCGGCACGGCATGGACGTCCCCGATGAGGAGTACCTGCAAAAGACCGTCGAAGCCGAACGCCCGGGCTCGCTGGCCGAGGGGGTCGTGTACCGCGGCCTGTCGCAGCCCCGCTGGTTCGCCAAGGACGAGTGGATGGAGTCCGGCGCCCGCATCGTGGCCGACGCGTACGAAAAGGAGCTGCACATCAACCCCGCGGCCGCCGGCTACTGGGAATCCACCGGCCCCGACGGCGCCAAGATCCTGGTGGTCTTCCTGCGCCGTTGAGAGACCACGAGCAAGAGAGCCGAGGGGAAGATGCGGAATCCGGCGGGAGTCAAGTGGTCGGGGCGACTGGATTCGAACCAGCGACCCTCTGCTCCCCAAAGTTACTCCCTACCATCGCACCGGGTACCAACGCTTCACAAGTGGGCGGAACGATTGCCGACGGAGATCGGCCCGCAGTCCAGGCGTCCCAGCCGCTCGCAGGGAGTAACAAGGATTTTGTTACCCCGTTGCTACCGGGTTCGCCAGGCGCGCCGCGCGGATCGATTGGTAGGCCCCGGTCACAAGCCGGGTCGGGAGGAATACGCCCTACCAGACCCACAACGGCGGACCTCTTGGCGCTCGACGGCGGCAAGAGCCGGCTGCTCACGGTGCTCGAGGTCGCCAAGATCCTCGGCGTCTGCGACATGACGGTCTACCGGATGTGCGAGCGCGGCGACCTCCCGCACATCCGGCTCGTGAACTCGATCCGAATCCGGCCGGAGGCTGCAGCCAAGAGACGACCGATCGCCTACTCGCCGGCGAGCCCTTCACGATCAGTGAGAATGACTACGACTGGCTCGGCAGAGGCATCTACTTCTGGGAGTTCGGTCCCGATCGCGCGCGCCGCTGGGCCGAGGCTCGCGCCACCAGGAAGGGTGAGGCCGCTGGCGTCGTGCAGCTCGGAAACTGCTTCGACCTCCTCGATACCCGTTACGCTGCTGATCTTGCGGCTGCCTATTCCGCCTGGGCCAAGGCCCTCAATGGCCGATGCGCCCTCGCTCGAAGTCTTGAAGCCCGTGTCACGGACTACGAGCTTGTGCGTGAACGGGCGCTGCGCCGCGTGGCTCTTGGTGTCGACGGTGAACCGGACCGGCCCGATCTGCATCTCGGTAATCGGGTGCTGGCTGTCGCGGCGTTGGGCCGATCTCCTTGGGCTCGATCGCCAGGAACAGAGAGAGCTGCGCGATCTATTGATCGAGCAGAGGGCGCCGGTGGACGAGGATCAGGGTACTGCATCGACGTTCAGCGACGAGGTAGGTGCCGACGACCGTCTTGCCCACGCCGGGCGGCGCCACGAAGATGCCCATGTCGTTCTCGAGAATCGCGGCCACCTGTCACCGCTTGCTGCTGTATTCGCGTCAAGTGGCCATGATCCGGATCCGGCCGGCGGACGTGAGGGCCTTCCTGCGCGGCCGGTGACCCACTCACGGCCGTGGTCGGGCCGCTTCTCGCCGCAGGCCACAGGCGCTCTGGTTACGCAAGCCGACGGCAGTAGCAGTAGACGAACTCCTGGGTCGTGCCCCAAGGCGTCTTGTGCGACTCCTCGACGTGCTCGATGGGCTGAAAGCCGCCGCCGAATTCGTGGTGGAGGCTGGTCGGATCGTACCGTGTGACGTCGAGGCCGCTGCACTGCGCCGGGCCATCGATGCCGAACGTGGCGACGATGATGTGGCCTCCGGGCTTCAGCGAGCGCTCGGCCGCCGCGACGTACCGACGGCGAGCATCTGCGTCGGTCAGGAAGTGAAAGACAGCCCGGTCGTGCCAAAGGTCGTAACGGGCCTCCGGCAAACCAGCCGCCAGGATATCCGCCGCGATCAAGGTGACGCTCGCCGCGCGATCGCCGAGCCGCTGCTGCGTGATGTCGAGCGCCTGGCGGGAGAGATCGAGGAGCGTGACGTCTCGGAAGCCGCGGGCGAGAAGGTCGTCGACCAGCGTCGATGCCCCCGACCCGATGTCGATGATGCTGGCGGTCGGCGGCAAACCGATCCGATCGATGACGTCCAGCGACGTTTGCAACCGGGGCTGGAACCAGCTCACGCCCTCGGCTCCCTTGCGTCGGTAGACCTCGTCCCAGTGGTGCTTCGCTTGCGATTCCACGGCTACCTCGGAATCTTACGATGCCGAGAGCGGCAATTGGCCTCCAGGATCCTGCTCCGCGGGTCTTTTCGAAGTTCCCGTAGGTTCTGCCGGTCACAACCGGCACAAGGTCCGCGTTCGGGCGCCATGGGAGCACGCACCCGAGCGGGCGAAGCGCTGGGCCGAGGCCAAGGCGGCGCGCACAGGCGGGAAGGCGGCCGTCGTCGGAGCGGTAATCCAGTTGGGCGCATGCTTCGATCTCACGGATGTGAACTTCACCGGCATGCTGGTCGAAGCTCATCGTGAGATCGCCGAGGAGTACGGGACCTCGGGACGTAAACTTCCTGAGAACCGCGGCGGCGACGAGGACTTGAGGATGCGGGAACTCGACTGCCTCGTGATCAACTCCTTCCTGCTGAAGTCGGCTGGCCGGGGAGTCAGCCTCGACACCGTTCGCGGGGCGTTCGAAGAGGGCCCAGCCGCGTTTCCAGGCGGCAAGATTCGGGCGGCATCGCACCTCCAGATCGCCGTGCGCAACCCGGCGAACATCCTCGGAGTTTTCAGGCCCCAGATCCTCTGATCCAGCCATGGAGGGTCATGTATAGCGATAGCGGTCTATACGTGGACACCGTCTGCACGGCGCTCTAAACTTGGAAACGATGTCGGACACCGAACAGACCGCTGCCCTCGTCGAGGCCCTTAAGAAGGCCATGGCCGAGTCGAGCAGGCAGGACCCGCGGGAGCGATTTCAGGCCATGGTCGAGGCTGGCCTGATCGATTCCGACGGCAGGCTCGTCGTACTCGACGACGATCTCGTCGCCCGGCTCGGCGAATCCTAGCGGCGCCTCGCCCCTGGCGTATCCGATGCCTCGGTAGCTGCGCAGCCGCTTTTCGAACATGCGCAACAGCATCGGCACATCGCGGTCGACGTAGTCGAAGATGCGAACCTCGGTTTTGGCGGGATGGAGCCGGTGCAGACGTCCGTGTACTGAACCAGCGTCCCCTTCCACGAAACGGGCAGCGCCAGGAAGAGCGTATCGAGGCGCGCGTCATCGAAGCCCTCCCCGATGTAGCGGCCGGTCGCCAGAACAAGTCGCTCCTCCCCTTCCGGGATCGCGGCGAAGCGTTCCTTCACTGCGCGGCGCTCCTTCGCGCCCATGCCGCCCTGGAGGACGATGAGATGCCGCGCGAAACGCGCGAGCTGCGCGACGATGTCCTCGACTTTCTCCTTGCGAATGAGGCTCTGGATCATCGCGACGTCGAGCCGCCCGTTCCCTGTCTTCTTCCCCGCCCCGATCTGCCCGATCTCCTTCGGTTCGATGCCAAGGAACAGTGACAGCTGCGCGATCCACTGATCCATCAGCGGGCGGCGGTGAACCAGGATTAGGGTTCTGCATCCGCGTTCAGCGACGAGATACGTACCGACAACCGTCTTGCCGACGCCGGGCGGCGCCACGAAGACGCCGATGTCGTGCTCGAGGAGCGCAACCGCCGCCTTCTGCTGTACGCGCGTCAGCTTGCCCTGGAAGCTGAATCCGAGCGGCTGCCCGTTGACGCGCTGGTCGTCGACCTCAACGGCGACGTCGTACTCATGCAATAGCGCTTCGAGGTCGGTCCGGCGGCCGCGCGGCAGGCCCACGTGCTCCGGAAGATCCTCGGCGCAGGTGATCACCCGCGGCGTCATCGCCGTGGACAAGCGCATGCTCTGCTTCTTGTAGAACTCGGGGTTCTGGAAGGCCGCGAGGCGCTTGATCTGGTTGACGAGCGGCGAAGGAAGGCCCGCTTTCTTGACGAAGAGCCTTTGCGCGAGCACAGCGCGGACCGTGGTGGGAAACCGATCAGTAATCGGCACCCGCTTGTGAGCCCGGGACGGGAGCCGTGCCCAGGGCGCCACCTCGTCTTCGTCCACCGGTTCGGATAGCCGCACGCCCACGACCGACCCCCGCCGGGTGGCCTCGCGGGCGATATGATCGACGGCGGCTCGATCCACTCGGCGAACCGCGGCTAGGCGCGCCCACTGCTCGTCATCAGGATACGGGTTCAACCGAGGTAGCAGCCCATCTTGCGCGCGGTAGCCGCCGGTACCGGCGACGAGAAGAAGAACCAGACGTGCGCGCCGTTGCCGGAGCGTGACCGTTCGACAAGGGCGGGGACGGCGACCCTGTTGCACGTCTCGATAAAGGCGGTCACGTCCTCCCGCCACGTGCTCTTGTCGAAGTCGGCGGCAAGGAACCAGCACGTTTCATCGTCGAGCAGGGGGTAGACCCCCATCACGTCGTCTACGAGAACGCGCCCTACCGGCATAACGTGTTCGTTCATGTCGGCGAGCAGAAGTTCGCCATCGGCATCCACGAACGAATCACGCAGGGGCTACTCCTGGACGCCGAAGTACGACTACAAGGGCTCGGGTCCGTCCCAGGCGTTCGCGCCGGTTACCAGGGATTTTGTTACCCCGTTGGTACCCGGTTCTGGCGGCGCGGCTGCAGGGTCGGTCGACGGCAGCCGGGTAGCACCCGCGCCGATGAGCATGCGGCCGGGGATCTCCGGGGCGACCGGCGCCGATACCACGCCCACGGCGGCGGACCTGCGGGCGCTGGACGGCGGCAGGAATCGGCTGCTGACGGTCCGGGACGTCGCCCGCATGCTCGGCGTCTGCGACGCTACGGTCTACAAGCTCTGTGAGCGCGGCGACCTGCCGCATGTTCGGATCGTGAACTCGATCTGGATCCGGCAGGTGGACGTGAAGGCGCTCCTCCGCCGCTGAGCGGCTTGCTGGCACCTCGGCGCCATCAGGACAGCGTGGCCCGAACGGATGCCCGTGGTACGGTCGCGCCGCCATCGTGCAGTACGATCGAACAGTCATCGCGTATCACGGCTGCAGTCAGGAGACGGCTGATCGTCTCCTCGCCGGCGAGCCCTTCACGATCAGCGAGAATGACTACGACTGGCTCGGGCGAGGCATCTACTTCTGGGAATTCGGTCCGGATCGAGCGCGGCGTTGGGCCGAGGCACGCGCGACGCGGAAGGGCGATACCGCTGCCGTTGTCGGCGCCGTGGTTCAACTCGGGAATTGTTTCGACCTTCTCGATACGCGATACGCTACCGACCTCGGAGCCGCATACTCCGTGTGGACCAAGGCGCTCGATGAGGCCGGTGCCGCGCACCCCACCAACGAGGGAGGCGACCCCGACCGAAGGCTACGGAGGCGGGATTGCGCGCTCGTCAACTGGTACATGGACCGTCTCGAGAAGGTCGGCGGCGTGAGGTATGACACCGTGCGCAGCGTGTTCGTCGAGGGCCCCCCCCTCTACGAAGGGGCCGGTTTCCATCAGGAAAGTCACATCCAGATCGCTGTCAGATCGCCAGCTTGCGTGGTCGGAGTCTTCCGCCCCATACTATCTACGAGATGATCAACGACGGCAGGCACGGGAACGCGGAGGCGCACGCCAAGGTCATGGCCGACCTTCGGCGGCGCTCGTCGCGCCAGATCTTCGAGACCTCCGTCGAAGCCGGAATCCACACGCCCGACGGCGAGCTCCGCGCGCCCTATCGTGCCAACGGTGCGAACGGCGAATCGCGAGCGAAGCCGGCTCCGAAGCGGAAGTAATCGACCCCGGCGACCTTCAGGGGGGCTGGTGTTACTCGTCGACGTTCTTGAGCGAACGTCGCTCGCCATGTGAGATCGTCGAAACTTCCGTCAAAGCCGGCATCTACACCCGCGAAGGCGAGGTGCGCGCGCCCTACCGTGCGAACGGCACCTACGGCGAGAAACGCGCTCACAAGCCTCCGAAGCGGAGGTAGCACGCGCGCGCCGCCGGCCGCATTGTAGAGCGCTCGATACCCGTTGATCGCCGAGCCGGTCAGATGGTGCGCTATCCTGCCGGCCGAGGCGAGGCCAGCCGTGCCGCAAAGTCCATACGACGTTTTCGCCCATCTCACCGCCGAGCGGGCGCCCCTTTACCGCACCGTGTTGCAGGCGTTCGTGCGCGTCCGGGAACGCTTCGCGCTGCACCTGCGGCCGGGCGATGTGGAACGGTTCCTTGCGGGCTCGGCAGAGCCGTCCGATGCAGCGGCTTTGGGCTCGGCACTTGCGCAGCTGGTGGAGTGGGGGAACCTGGAGGCGCACCCCGATACGGCGGATGTCACCACCGTCGAAGACTTTTACCGCCCGCGGCACCTCTACCAGCTGACACACGCTGGTGAGGCGGCAGAGCGGGCGCTGGCCTTCTTCGACCGGACGCTACAAGAGCGGGGCGAGCTGCAAACGGTCGCCCTCGCCGATGTACGCGTGTTGCTCGAGGAGCTGGCTGCGATCGCCGAGGCGCAGCCCGCCGACGAGGGCAAGGCGCACCGGGTCCTCCTCGCGCTTCGTGAACGATTCGATGAGCTGGTGACACGGGCGCAGGCTTTCATGGGCAGCTTGCAGCGCACCATCGATCTCCACGGAATGTCGGTCGACACCTTGCTCGCGTACAAGGGTTCACTGATCGATTACCTCGAGCGTTTCATCGGCGAGCTCGTGCTGGCGACTGCGGATATCGCCGCCTTGCTGGATCGGCTCGAGCGGGCAGGGGTGAGAGCCCTCCTGGCCGCAGTCGCAGCGCGCGAAGTCGCCGACGCGCTCGCGGCCACGGATCAGGACCGCGAGGCCGCTGAGGCTGCGTGGGTGGGACGGTGGGAGGGACTCGGATCGTGGTTCGTGGGACGGGCGGGAGCCCCGTCGCAGTCGGAGATCCTGCGGCAGCGCGCACGGTCGGCGATCCCGGCGTTGCTGTCCGCGGTGGCAAGCCTGAACGACCGGCGCGTGGCCCGCAGCGATCGCGCGGCGGATCTGCGCGCTCTGGCGGTCTGGTTCGCGGTGGCTCCGAGTGATGGCGATGCACACCGCCTCTGGCGGGCAGCCTTCGCACTGTCTCCCGCGCGGCACCTGGCCGTCGACGATGACACGCTTGCGGCCCGCGATACCGCTCCCGTCCCAGCACACGCGAGCTGGCTGGAGGCGTCACCGATCGGCATCTCACCGCGCCTGCGCGAATCGGGACGCTGGACGCGCCCCGGGCCCCCGAGCCGGGTCATCGATCGCAGCGCCGAACGCGCGATGTTGGCGCGCCTGGCGGAGGAGGAGACCGCTCAGATCGAGGCAGCGCGCCGCCGCTTCGCGACCGGGCGGCGCCTGCGACTCTCCGATCTGGGCCTGCTCGGTCGGGCGGAATTCGACCTCTTCCTCGATCTGCTGGGCGAGGCGATTGCGGGGCGCGTGCGCGCCACGGATGTCGTCGAGGCCACGTCGAGCGACGGGAGCCTGCTCATACGGCTCGAGCCGCCTGCCGATGACAGTGAGGAGACGACCTCGATCGAAACGGAGATCGGCTGGTTCCGCGCGCCGGACTTCGTGGTCACGATCAGTGATGCGGCCGAGGCTTCGGAGCTCGCCGCCGCATCATGAGCTCGCTTGCTGACCAGATCGCCGCCGAGCGCCGGCAGTCGATGAGGGCGCTCCTTGGCAAGCCGCTCCTGACCTCGGGCGAGGGAGACGCCGCCCTACTGGCCCTCATCCGCGTGCATGCCGACTGGTTGCGCGAGTGGCTGGGACGCAACTGCGGGTGGACTCTGCAGATCGAGCCGGAGTTGGCGCGTCTGCGGAAGACTCCGGCGGACCTCGCGGACCGGACCCGCGCGGCACGCGACGCCACCACGGATCTTCCGTTCACGCGCCGGCGTTACGCCCTCTTCTGTCTGGCTCTGGCAGCGCTCGAGCGGGCAGACCGCCAGACCACGCTGGGCAGCGTGGCGGACGACATTTTGGCCGCCGTCGTGGGCGAGCCGGCCTTTGCGGCGGCCGGTGTCAAGTTCGAGCTCGAAACGCGTGACGCACGCCGCGACTTGGTTCACGTGGTGCGGCTGCTGCTCGATCTGCGCGTGCTCGTACGCGTGCATGGCCACGAGGAGCACTTTGTCGATCGGCGGGGTGACGTGCTCTACAACGTCCGGCGGCCGGCCCTGGCCGCGATGCTCGCCGTGCGCCGGGGCCCGTCGACGGTGGCCGCTCGCGGATTCGAGGACCGGCTGCTGGCCATCGTCGAGGAGCCCTCGCTCGACGGTGAGGACGCCCGCAACCGACGCCTGCGAACCGCACTCACGCGGCGGCTGCTCGACGATCCGGTCGTGTATTTCGACGACCTGACGGCGGACGAACGTGCGTATCTCACCAGCCAACGGGCCCACCTGCTGCGCCAGATCCACGAAGCGACGGGGCTCGTCGGCGAGGTCCGTCGCGAGGGGATCGCCCTCGTCGATCCGGAGGGTACGCTCTCCGACTGTGGCATGCCGGAGGAAGGAACGGAGGGCCACGTCACGCTGCTGGTGGCCGAGTTTCTCGCTCAGGGGGCGCGATGGGACGCCGTCGCGGGTGTTCCGATCGCGGCAGTCGTCGCTCATGTGGCGACGCTGAAGCGGGAGCACCGGACGCACTGGCGCAAGGACGCGAGCGCAGCGGGAGCAGAGGTGACCCTCACCGATCAAGCGCTGTCGCGGCTCGAGGCGCTGCGATTGGTGGTCCGTTCGAGCGACGCCGTCGTGCCATTGCCGGCGCTCGGACGATTTCGGCTGCTGCCCCCCACCGTACGCCCGCGGCGGGGGCAACCCCAGGCGAGCCTTTTCGAATGAGCCTGCCGCGTCCGACCCGCGAAGATCGCTTCTCTCCGCTGCGCAGCGGCCTCCTGAATCTTTACCGTTACGACGACCAGGAGCTGTGGTTCGAGGATGGTCGCCTGCTCGTGCGCGGCAACAACGGCACAGGAAAATCCCGCATCCTCGCCCTGCAGCTTCCCTTCCTCTTCGACGGCGAGGTCGCTCCCCACCGGATGGAGCCCGACGGCGACACGGCCAAGCGGGCCGAATGGAACTTGCTAATGGCAGGCCGGTATCCGGACCGCCTCGGCTACACCTGGCTCGAGCTCGGACGCCGCGCTCCGGAGCACCCGGCGGGCGAGGAATTCGTCACCCTAGGATGCGGGCTGCAGGCGGCGGCGGGACGAGGGCTCACGGGGCGGTGGTTCTTCGTCACCCGCCAAAGGATCGGGCGCGACCTTTTCCTGGTGACTCCGACCGGTCATGCGTTGTCACGCGAGCGGCTGGCCGAGTCGATCGGTGATGCCGGGGCGGTGTACACGACAGCCGTCGCCTACCGCGAGGCAGTCGACCAGGCGCTCTTCGGTCTCGGGCGCCTGCGGTACGAGGCACTGATGAACCTCCTCGTCGGTTTGCGCCAGCCGCAGCTGTCACGACAGCTCGACGAGCAGCGCCTGTCGGCGGCGCTCTCCGAGGCCCTGGCGCCGCTGCCGGCGGCGCTGGTCGCCGACGTGGCCGAGTCCTTCCGGGGGCTCGAGTCGGATCGCGATGCACTCGAGAGCTTCCGCACCGCGAGCCGCGCCGTCGAGCAGTTCCTGGCCGAGTACCGCCGTTACGCCCAGATGGCGGCGCGACGGCGTGCCCAGATCCTGCGGACGCAGCACTCGGCCTACGAGGCGGCGTTACGAGATCTGCGCCTTAGCGAGCGGGAGGTGGCGGATGCCGAGCAGGCCGGGACCGTACTCGATGCGACGACGGCGCAAGCCAAGATCGACGAGGAGGCCGCGTCGGCCACCGCCTCCGCGCTTGCGGCGAGCCCGGCGATGGCCGACGCGCAGGCTTTGCGCCGCGCGCGCGAAGCAGCAACTCGCGCCGAGGCTGACGTGATCCGGGGCCAGGCCGCCGCCGACAAGGGGGCGGAGACGAGCAGGCGGCACCAAGCCGAGCAGCAGCAGGCCGAGGCGGATGCCGTCAGCGCCCGTCTGGAGCTTGCGGCATGCGCCGAGCGACTGCGGCGTGCCGCCGCGGCCATAGGCATCGAAGCACGACATCTCGCGGTGACAGCGAATCTCGACGAAGACGCCTCGGCCGCCGACGGGGCAGCCGCCGACCGTCTGCCCCCGCTCTTGCGCGCACTGGGGGAGCTGCTCGAGGACCGGCGGCGGGCGCTCCGTCACCTGCGCGCCCTGCGTGACTCGCTGCGCGCCTCCGATGCAGCCGTCGAGGGAGCCGAGGCCGCGGCGCGCTCTGCCGAGGCTGACGTCGCGGACGCCACGGACGCGCAGCGCAGAGCCGCCGACGATCTGCAGCGCGCGGCCGAGGCGCTGCGCGAGCAGTACCGTGTCTGGTCGGCCCAGGCCCTCGAGCTCGCGCCGCCCGCGCTCGAGGTGCTCGTCGACGCACTCGCGGCGTGGTGCGCCGAGCCTGGCGGGCCGAGCCCGATCGCCACCGCGACCGCCGCGAGCCTGAGCGCCGCGCTGGAGCGGTTGGCAGCCGAGCGCTCCGGCGTGGAAACGCGCCTCGGCGAAGCCAGGGCGCTGCTCGAGGCGCTGCGGCAGGAAAAGGCGCAGCTCGAGGCTGGCGTCCATCGCCCACCGCCGGTGCCGCACACGCGTGATGAGGCGGCACGCCAGCAACGGGAGGGCGCACCGTTGTGGCGCCTCGTCGATTTCTCCGACGATGTTACGGCCGAGAACAGGGCCGGCCTCGAGGCGGCGCTCGAGGCGGCCGGCATCCTGGACGCGTGGGTGACGCCCGAGGGCCGACTGCTCGGCGCCGATGAGACGGATGTTCTTTTGGTGGTCGACGGCTCGCGGCTGCCCAACGGCGTTCATCTTGGGTCGGTGCTGCGTGCCGCTGTTGACAGCCGCGACGCGCGTGCCGCGGCCGTGAGCGCGGAGAGGTTGGCAGCGCTGCTGTCACAGATCGGCATGGGTGCCGACGCTGCATCCACTTGCTGGGTGTCGTCCGACGGCCGTTTCCGAATCGGACCGCTCGATGGACGATGGACCAAGCCGACCGCGGAGCACATCGGCGAAGGCGCACGTCAGGAGACCCGCCGTCGGAGGCTCGACGCTCTCGCCGTGGAACTGGAGGCCGCCGATGCGGAGGAACGTCGCATCGTGGCCGACCTTGCCGCCGTCGGCCGCCGGACGGACGCGGCGAAACGCGAAGCCGCGTCCGTGCCGAACGACCAGCCGCTGCGGGTCGCCGGCGCCTCGATCGAGGCCTGCAGCCGAACGCTCCAGACACTCCGGTCTCGCCTCGCGGATGCACAGGCGAATGCGGGGGAGGCACGGGCCGCACGCGCGCGTCACCGCGCCGCCTACACGCAATCCGCGACCGATGTGGGCCTTGGCGGGTGGCTGCCCGAGCTCGAAGGGCTCGAGGATGCCGTCTCGGCGTACGGCGCCGAAATCGCGGCTCTCGGTCCGACACTCAGGCAGCATCACGCGGCGGCGCGCCGACACGACGACTCCGCGCGACGGACCCAGGAAGCCGAGAACGAGGCCGCGGCCGCCGCCGCACACGTCTTGGAGCTGCGCGGTCAGGCGGCGGCACTGGCTGCGGACCGAGACGTCCTCGATTCGACGGTGGGCGCGGCCGCCGAGGACATTCTGGCGCGATACGCGCAGGCGCAGAAGCGCGTCAAAGCGCTACGTGCGATGCGCGACGATCTGGCGCAGCAGGAGCACGCTGCCCTCGAGCGCACAATACGCGCCCGATCCACGGGTGAGCAGGCGCGCACGACCGTCGCGACCACCGAGGAAGACCGCGATCGCGCGGCGGCGGGGCTTGCGCGCCTGGCGGGCACACGCCTTCTTGGAGTCGCGCTGCCGGATCCGCCAGAGGACGATCCCCAGGGTTGGTCGACGACCCGAACGGTCGAGTTGGCGCGGCGGATCGAGGCCGCCCTCGAACGGATCGACGCCAGCGACGCGGCATGGGAACGCTCGGGCAAGGGGCTCTTCAGCTACGTCCAGACACTCGAGCAGGCGCTCCTGCCCCACGGTCATCAGGCCACCACCGGCCTCGCCGACGATCTGGTCGTGGTCGAGGTGCCGTTTCAGGGGCAGACCCACACCGTCGCAGCCTTCGGGAAGATCCTAGCTGCTGAGGTCGTGAGCCGCCAGATGCTGCTCGGCGCCCGCGAGCGTGAGGTCCTGGAGAACCACCTCGTCGGCGAGGTGTCCATGCACCTGCACGAGAGCTTGCACGCGGCCGAGCGGCTCGTGCGCCAAATGAACGATGAGCTCGCAGCACGCCCCATGAGTACGGGCATGACGCTGCGCTTCTCGTGGAAGCCGGTGGAGGACGGCCCATCGGGTCTGCCAGAGGCCCGCAAGCGTCTGATGCGGGCGGGAGGGACCTGGACCGCCGCCGAGCGCGACGGGCTTGGCGCTTTCCTGCAGCAACGAATCGCAGCTGTGCGCGCGGCGAACCTCGCAGGCTCGTGGCAGGACGATCTGGCAGAAGCCCTCGATTATCGCCGCTGGCATCACTTCGGGGTTGAGCGGCTGCAGGACGGAGACTGGAAGCGGCTCACGCGCCGTACCCACGGCACCGGTTCCGGGGGCGAGAAGGCGGTCGCGCTGACACTGCCCCAGTTCGCGGCGGCCGCCGCCCACTACCGAAGCGCGAGCCCGACTGCGCCTCGGTTGATCCTCCTTGACGAGGTGTTCGTGGGCGTTGACAGCGACATGCGCAGCAAGTGCATGGGCCTGCTCACCACGTTCGACCTCGACTTCGTGATGACCAGCGAACGCGAGTGGGGCTGCTACCCGACGGTGCCCGGCCTGGCCATCTACCAGCTGGCCACGAGGCCCGGCATCGATGCCGTCGGCGTCACACGCTTCGTCTGGAACGGCCGCGAGCGCCGGCGCGTCGAACCGCCGGTCAAAGGCGCCCGGGCGGCCACGACGGGCTCCGACGAGGCCGCGCACGGCCTTCCACTTGCGGATCCGGCTCCATGAGCGCCCCCGATCCACGGCTCGTGGCCGTGCTTGGCGGGCCTGCGCTGGCGCGCCTTCGGGCGCGGATGCGCGGTCGGCTCGAACGAGGCGAGCCTCTCAACGGTCGGATCACCCTCGCTGCCCCAAACCCCAAAGAGCGGGGAGCGATCGAGCGGCTCTTCGGGCGTCTATCGCGCGGCCGGGACGTGGGCGTGGATCTCGACGAGCTGGCCGCGCTCTTACGGGGCGCGGAGCTGTCTGACGATCTTGCGTCGGCGATAACGGCACTTGAGGGCCGGCTCCCGAACCGACGTGCCCAGCAGGCCGAGGTGGCTACGCGTTGGCAGGCCGTGTTCGATGAAGCGCGCGCCGCGATCGGCGTCGCTTCACCCTGGAACGGCTGGCTCACCGATCTGCGGCAAACAGGATTGATTCGCCGTTTCGCCGGTGGTGATGCCGAAACCGGTGCCGCCCTGCTTGGATCTGCCGTCTCCGTGCTGGGGCGGCTGCCCGCCGCCGCGCTGCCGCTCGCCGAGCTCGCCGCTGCCGCCACGGGAGATAGTCACGCCCTGGACCCTGGTGAGCCCTTGACCACGATCGTCTTGCGCGCTCTTGCCGCCCGTGCCGGTCTGTCACCACCTGCGAACAGCGCCGAACGCCGCGCGGCCTGGACATCCGCGGGCGTGTTGCTCGACGAGCTGTCCGCGCCGGCGCTGGTCCTCAACCTACCCGTCGCGTCCGACAATGCCACCGGCCGTGCCCTCCGGCTCGCCGCCGCTAACGGCGAGCCTTACCGGCTGAGCACCCGTCAGCTTCTGCGCGAGCCTCCTCGGTTCGACCCGGGGCTCGCGGCTGACGCCCTCATATTCGTCTGCGAGAACCCCACCGTCGTGGGCGCGGCCGCGGACCGACTCGGACCCCACGCCAAGCCCCTGGTGTGCACGGAAGGGCAGCCCAAGACGGCGGTTCGCCTTCTTCTGGCAGCGCTGCGCGAGGCGAACATCACCATTGCGTACCACGGCGATTTCGATTGGCCGGGCGTGTCGATCGCCAACCAGGTCTTCGTGCGGTACGGCGCGACGCCGTGGCGATTCCTGGCGGCCGACTACCTCACGGCGCCGCAGGGAGTTCCGCTCGAAGGTGCGCCGGTCGCACCAAGCTGGGACGCGCGGCTTGGCACGGCGATGCGAGAATGCGGCGCCAGCGTCCACGAGGAGTCGGTCCTCGACGAGTTGGTGAAGGATCTCAACTCCTGCGCGCCCGATCCAATGGCACAGCGTCCACCGCGGGCTGGTGCATAGACACGTCTGCGTCAAGGTGCTGCTGCTTATACCGGCTGATGAAGGCCAGGAACTGCCCCTGCCGCGGAGTGTATGAACGGGCTGCGGTCGGGCCGTCCAAGACACGCACCGTGACCTCAACCCTTATCCGCGGCGGTAACGTCGGCATCCCGACGAGGCGACCCTCGTCGTCGGTGCGCAGTCGCAACTTGGTCGGGGTGGCCATCCAGCCGTCGCTGGACCGGGCCCTGGTGACATGGGACTCCGTGGCGGGCACGGAGGAACTTTCGACCAACGCCGCCCCCGGAATCAACTCTTCTGGGCGGCTCGTACCATCGTTCCCGACCGCGACCACGCCCAGACCTGTGTCGAACAGGGCCCAGGGCCGCAGCTCGACCGTTTCAGCATCGCGGGGGCTTGAATCGAGGTGCGAGAAGATCTGGTTTCCGCCCTGGACGATCGCGTCGTGGGACAGCCCCCGACGTGCGATCTCGCGCCACACATCGGTCTGGCGTGGCCAGAGCCCCGTTCGCGAGAAGTGTTCGGCGACCCATACGGCTATCTGCCGCACCTCGTCCGGGTACTGATCGAGTCGATCGCTCACCTCTGCCGTCGGTATCCGATCGAGGACGAACCGGCCGGGTTCGCGCCGGGCCGCCTTGTCGCGCTTCGTCGCCACTTGGTTGTCTTGGTCGGGGCGACTGGATTCGAACCAGCGACCCTCTGCTCCCAAAGCAGATGCGCTACCAGGCTGCGCCACGCCCCGACGGCGACCAGTCTACCACCGTCCGCGGGGACAGGGCACCCGTCCTCGTCGCCGGGTCGCCGGCTTCTATTGCGGCGCGAGGCTGCGGGCCAGGGCGCGGAAGGCCACCGCGCGGTGGGAGATCTCGTTCTTCTCGGCGGGGGTCAGCTCGGCCATGGTCCGGCCGAGGCCGTCCACCACGAACAGCGGATCGTAGCCGAAGCCGCCGTCTCCGCGGGGGGCGTCGATGATGGTTCCCTCGCACGCGCCGGTACGGACGATCTCGATGCCGCGGACCGGGTCGATGAAGGCGGCGGCGCAACGGAAGCGGGCGGCGCGCCTGGACGTGGCCGCCGCTGGTACGGCGCGCATGCGCTCCATCAGCTTGGCGTTGTTACGGGCGTCGTCGCAAGGCTCGCCCGACCAGCGCGCCGAGAGCACGCCGGGCTCGCCGCCCAGGGCGTCCACCTCCAGACCTGAGTCGTCGCCGATGGCGGGCAGCCCGGTGGCGGCGACCGCCTGGCGCGCCTTGGCCATGGCATTGGCCTCGAAGGTCGGCTCGTCTTCACGCAGAACCGCGCCGGGCGCGATCTCGTCGATGGCGACGAGATCCAGCGACGCCAGCAGCGCGCGGATCTCCGCCAGCTTGTGACGGTTGCGGGTGGCGACGACGATCTTCACGGCCGCGCGCGCGCTAGGGCGTCGCGCTGCAAGGCGAACAGCTCGCCGGTGCCCTTGACGGCCAGCGCGATCAAGCGAGCGTGATCCTCGGCGCCAAACGGTTCCTTCTCCGCCGTGCCCTGGATCTCGACGAATTTGCCGGCGTCGGTCATGACGAAGTTGAAGTCGACGTCGGCGGCGGAGTCTTCGGCGTAGGGCAGGTCGAGCCGCGGCTGACCATCGACAATACCGGCGGAGACTGCGGCGACGGCGACGCGCAGCGGGTCCTTGGCGATCCGTTCCTTGCGCGCCAGCCGGCGCACCGCCAGCGCCAGGGCGACCCAACCGCCGGTGATCGCCGCCGTGCGCGTTCCGCCGTCGGCCTGGATGACGTCGCAGTCCACCGTAATCTGGCGCGGTCCCAGCGCGCGCGTATCGACGGCCATGCGCAGGGCCCGCCCGATCAGCCGCTGGATCTCCTGCCCGCGCCCGCCCGGGTTACGTCCGGATCGGGTGTGGGTCGACCGCGGCAGCATGCCGTACTCGGCGGTCACCCAGCCTTTGCCGCGGCCTTCCAGGAAGGGCGGTACCTTGTCCTCGACGCTGGCGGTGCAGATCAGCTTCGTTTCCCCGAACTCGACCAGCACCGAGCCTTCCGCGTAGCGGTTGAAGTCGGGTGTGATCACCACCGGGCGAAGCTGATCGGGGCTGCGACCGTCGGAACGCATAAACGCGACAGTCTGCGCGCAGACTTCGGCGTGTCAATGTTGTCGCGGTGGTGGCCGCGTGCGACGATTTGCAGTGAATGGTCAACGAGCCCGACGCGCGTGTGGGGTCCCAGGTGGGCAGCTACCGCCTGCACGAGATCCTGGGGATCGGCGGCATGGGCATCGTCTACCGCGGCGAGCACGTCTACATCGGCAAGCAGGTGGCCGTGAAGATCCTGCACGACCGCTACGCCGGAAAGGACGAGGCAGTCCAGCGCTTCTTGCGCGAGGCACGCGCCGCCAGCCAGATAAACCACCCCAACATCGTCGACGTGACCGACTACGGTGAGGCGCCGGACGGAACCGTTTTCTTCGTCATGGAGTACCTGCGCGGCGATCCGCTGGACGCCGTCCTGGTGCGGGAGAGACGGCTGACCCTTCTGCGCTCCATCACCATCCTCAACCAGATCACACGCGCGCTGGGGGCGGCGCACGGAATGGGGATCGTGCACCGCGACCTCAAGCCGGAGAACATCATGCTGGCCAGCCGCCAGGGCCGGCGCGAGCTGATCAAGAACGTCGACGACGGTTCAGGCGGGGCGCGGACCATGGTCGAACGCGAGACGACCTTCGACTTCGTGAAGATCCTCGACTTCGGCGTGGCCAAGGTGCGCGACCCCGACATGAAGGCGCGGGTCACGCAGGCGGGCGTGGTCTTCGGAACGCCGGAGTACATGGCGCCGGAGACGGCGCGCACCGGCACGGCGGATCCGCGTTCGGACGTGTACGCGGTGGGCATCATGTTCTACGAGATGCTGACCGGAACGGTTCCCTTCACCGGCGAGACATCGGTGGACGTCATGATGAAGCACGTGTCCGAGCCGGTGACGCCGCCGCGCCGGGTGGCGCCAGACGCGGAGATCACCGAAGAGGCGGAGCGCGTGATCTTGAAGGCGCTGGCCAAGGATCCGGCGGATCGTCAGCAAAGCATGAGCGAGCTGCACGGCCAGCTTCAGGGCTGCTACGGGACCGTCCGCTACCGGCGCGCGTCGCACGTCGGGACGCCGCCCCCCGTCCGGACCGACGTGACGGCCCGACCCATCCCACTGACCCAGGTCAAGCGGCCGGCGCCGCCGCCTGCCGTCCCGCCGCCACCGGCGGCGGCCCCGATCCTGTTGACGCGCAAGAAAGACCCGTCGGTGCCCGCGCGGACGCCGACGCTCACAGGCAGGGCCCCGCTGGTAGACGGCCCGGCGGCCGAGCGCGACGACGCGGCGGGAAACCTCGACCCCGACGCGCGCTCAGCGCGCGACGATGACGCGCTCTAGCTCGGCCACCGTCTTCGGCGTCGCCGATGTCAGAACTTCATGGCCGTTGGACGTGACCAACACATCGTCCTCGATGCGCACGCCGAGGCCCCGGTATTCCGCGGGCGCCGGGGCGTCCTCGGCGACGTAAAGCCCGGGCTCGATGGTCAGGACCATGCCGGCGGCGAGCGGGCGCGACGCGCCGTCCACGGCGTAGAAGCCGGCGTCGTGGACGTCCATTCCCAGCCAGTGGCTCGTGCGGTGCATGTAATAAGCCTTGTACGCTTCCGACCCGACGAGCTGGGGAACGTCCCCCGAAAGAAAGCCCAGCCGCACCAGCGCGCCCGTCAGCCGCTCGACCACTTGCCGGTGGATGCCGTCGATGGTGGCTCCCGGCTTCACCAGTTCGATGGCGGCGAGCTGGGTCTCGAGCACGGCTTCATAAAGACGCCGTTGCGGGTCGGAGAAGCGCGACCCGACCGGGAACGTGCGCGTCACGTCCGCGGTGTAGCCGTCCACTTCGCAGCCGGCGTCGACCAGAAGCAACGTCCCGGCCGCGAGCGCGTCGCGGTTTTCGACGTAGTGGAGAATGGTCGCGTTGCGGCCGCCGCCCACGATGCTGGGATAGCCCGGGCCCCAGCCGCCGCGCCGCCGAAACGTGGCGTCGATGAGCGCCTCGATCTCGTACTCCCACACGCCCGGACGAGCCGCCGCCATGGCGACCTGGTGCGCCTCCGCCGTGATGGCTGCGGCACGGCGCAAGGTGGCGATCTCTTCGTCGGACTTGAAAAGACGCATCTCGTGCACGGTGAGGCGCGCATCCACCAAGCGCACGGGCGCCCGCTTGCCGCGCCGTTCGGCGGCGCGCAGGCGCGCGCATAGCCGCAGGATCTGTGCGTCGAAGTCCGGGTCGCGCCCAAAGTGAAAATGCACCTCGTCCGCGCCGCCGATCAGATCCGGGAGGCGGGCCTCCAGCTCGTCGATGGGATGGGCTGCGTCGGCGCCGTACAAGGCGGCCGCGCCTTCGACGCCGGCCCGGCGGCCGGTCCACACCTCCTGGGCGGGGTTGCGCGGCCGCACGAACATCACGAACGGCGTCGAAGAGTGCCTGGGGCGCAGCAACATCACCGTCCCCGGCTCTTCGAACCCCGTCAGATACAAGATGTCCGTGTCCTGGCGAAACTTGAAGGTGACGTCGCCGTTGCGCAGGCGCTCGGGCGGCGAGGCGAGGAGCAGGGCAGCGCCCGGTCCCAGGGTCTGGGCCAGCCGCTCGCGGCGCGCCTTGTAGATAGGATCCACCGCGAGAAACTAACGCGCCCGCGCCGCGTTGGCACGTAGACTCCGACCAATGGGTCGGCCAGATGGGACCGCGATCGTGACCGCCCGGGGCGCGGCGCGGATTCGCGCGCGTCATCCATGGGTCTTCCGGCAGGATGTAGCGCGCGGACCGGAGTCGGACGCCGCAGGCGCAGGGCCGTCGCTGGTGGCGGTGGAAGACCCGCGGGGGCGGCGCCTGGGCACGGCGACCTGGGCGGCGCACGCAAGACTGGCGCTGCGAATGGTCGACGTCGAGGGGAGCACGAACGCCGGCCGCGTGATCACGCCGGGCGGAACCGCCGCGATTGTCGCCCTGGTGCAGGCGCGCCTGCCCGCGGCGTGCGCCCGGCGAGAGACCGTGGCGACGGATCGCGACGCGTACCGTGTCTGCCACGCGGAAGCGGATGCGCTGCCGGGGCTGTTCATCGATCGCTACGCGGACGTGGCGGTCCTACAGACGGCTTCGATCGCCATGGACGCCGCCCGCGTCGAGCTGGCCGCGCTGGTCCGCGAGCACCTGTCGGTGCGCGCGGTCATCGCGCGCGACGACGGATCGATGCGCGACTTCGAGGGGCTGCCTCGGCTGCCGCCTGCGATCTTGGACGGGGGCGGGCCCACCCGCGTCGTGTACCGTCTGGGGCCGAACCTGCTGGAGGCCGATCTGCTGACCGACGGCAAGACGGGCGGTTTCCTGGACCAGGCCGATAACCATCAAACCGTCGCCGCCCTCGCCCCGCGGGGAGCGCGCGGCCTCGACGCCTTCGCCTACCACGGCGGCTTCGCGCTGGCCCTGGCGCGGCGAGGCGGGGCCGTGCTGGCGACCGACGAAGATCCCGCCGCGGTCGCGCGCCTGGCCGCCAACGCCGCCCGTAACGGTCTGGCGCGACTGGAGGCACGCCCCGCCAACGCTTTCGATCTGTTGCGCGACGCGGAAGCGCGCGGCGCACGCTTCGACGTCGTGGTCTTGGATCCGCCGGCGCTGGCCAAGCGCGGGGGAACCGCGGGCGACGCGGCCCAGCGCCGGATGATCCTCGACGGCGCCGATCGCGCCTACAAGGAGATCATCCTGCGCGGGCTGCGGCTGGCTGCCCCCGGCGGCCTGGTGGTCGCGTGCTCGTGCTCGGGCCGTGTCACGCGCGCGCATTGGGACGAGATGTGCGCCGCAGCCGCCGCCGACTCGGGCCGCGCCGTCCAGGTCGTCGCGCGCCTGGGCGCCGGACGCGATCATCCCGAGCTGGTCGGAGTGCCCGAGACCGGCCACCTCAAGTGCTGGATCCTCCGCGCGCTGTAGCGGGCGGGCGGCGGCCTCCACGCGGCGGCGCGATCAACGGATGCGGCGGAGGACGGCGGCGTAGAAGGCGTCGGTGTCGTGAGTGTGCGGAAAAATGCGGAGGACGTGGTCGTCGCCGACTTTGGCGGCCAGCTCGCGGCCCCAGATCTCCTTCAGCGGAACCCGGACGAAGTCGTCGCGCTCGGCGCAGAAGCGATCCACCACCCGATCGTTCTCGTCCGCCAGCGGCGTACAAGTGGCGTAGATGAGCCGGCCCCCGACGGCGCACAGCGGCGCGTACGTGATCAGCAGCGCCACCTGACGCGCCGGAAACGCGTCGACCACGTCCGGCGTCAGACGCCAGCGTGCCTCGGGATTGCGCCGCAGCGTTCCCAGACCCGAACAGGGCGCGTCCACCAGCACCCGATCCCAGCCGCCGGGCCGCGCCTCGGCGGGCAGCGCGCCGCCATCACCGCCCACCTGGCGGGCGGTGACGTTAGTCAGACCGGCGCGCCGCGCGCGGCGCCGCAGCTCCTCCAGCTTCCGTCCGTCCACGTCGAGCGCGAGCAGCCGCCCTTTGCCGCCCATGACCGCGCCCAGCGCCAGCGTCTTGCCGCCCGCGCCCGCGCAGGCGTCCACTACCTTGCCGGCGGGAGGCGGGGCCACCACCTCGGCGACCAGCTGGCTACCCTCGTCCATCACCTCGAACAGGCCGTCGCGAAACGCCGACAGGCCGAACGCGTTGACCCGCGTCTCCAGGACCAGGCCGGCGGGCGCCAGGACCGTGGCGCGCGCTTGCACACCTTCGTCGGCGAGGCGGGCCGCCAGCGCCTCCCGCGTAGTTCGCGCCGTGTTGGCCCGTATGGTCAGCGGCGCCCGCTGGTTCATGGACCCGGCCAGGTGGGCAGCTTCGTCGGCGCCCAGCTGGTCGGACAGCCGCTGCATCAGCCAGGTGGGGTGTGACAAACGAAGCGCCTCTCGCTCGATGCCCGCCGCGGTGCCCAGGCCGGCGCCCTCGGCCGCCGTCGACGCGAGGTCTACGGCGACACCGACCACGCGCCGCGCGTCCGTGTTGACCGCCGGCAGCGGCGCGGCCTCCGTGCGCAGCTCGTACACCAGCAGGCGCAGCTCGTCGCGAGCCTGGGGCGATAGCACGGGGGCGCCGCCCCGCTGCCCGGCCACCCACTCGTCGACGACGGCGTCGATACGCCGGTGGAGGCGGATGAGGCCGTAGACCGTCTCCGAAACGCGCCGGCGGTCTCCGCTCGGCAGCGCGCGGTGCGCGCGGAAAGCGCGCGCGATGATCTCCGACGTGTAGCCCCATTCGGCGCGCGCCTCCGCCACGATCTCCAGCGCCAGACGACGCGCGTGCTCCGACAATCGCACGCGCGTCTTATATGCCATACGCGCCGCGCGCGCCCGAGTGATGGCGTGTACCTGGCTGTCGTGGCAGAGAGGGCGTTCCAAAGCGGATCTGCGAAAACGCGCGGATCACACCGAGTCGTGGCACCTTGGGCAGCTGGAGGTGGCTTTGAAGAACCGCCGCTCGTTTACCGTCCTGTTCGTTCTCCTGTCGGCTTGCGCCGGAGCGTCGCTGGCAACAGCCCAGGCGCCAGCCTCGGCGCCCGCGTCCGCGCCTCCGCCTCCGTCTCCCCCTCCGCCCGATCCGGCCATCGCCGAGCCACCCGGGCCGACCCCCACCTTACCGGCGCCGGTGCTCATCGCCGTGCCGCGCGAGCCGCGGCGCCTGGACCGGGCCAACGCGGGCGGGCTGGGAATCGTCGTCGGCAATACCATCAGCGGCATTACGGGCAAGGTCTGGTTCTCGTCGGGAACCGCGCTCGCGGCAGCGGTCGGCAGCGGCTCCATCGGCAACAACCTGCGCCTGCAGATCGACGTCACCCAGCGCGTGTACCGCTGGGAGGGCAAGGATGCCCAGTATGCCTTCGTGTTCTATGGAGGGCTCGGCGGACAGCTCGGGATCTTCCTTCGCGATCCGTCGCCGGCTCGACGGACCGAGGCGGGGCTGCGTGTGCCGGTCGGCATGTCGGTGATCGTTCCCGACAACCCGGTCGAGCTCTTTCTGGAGGTCGCGCCCGCGATCGGGAGCTATTCGATCACCGTCACCGACCCGATGACCGGGGCGTCGGTCGACGATTCGCACGTCGTGCTCAACGTCGACGGGGCGGTGGGCGCGCGCTTCTATTTTTGAGCCTGTCTGGTGCTTGACCAGCCGCGGAAAGCGGGTTGAACTCGCGGCCATGAACAGGCAGCGCGCGACCGGATCCTTCATCTTTCTGGCGGCGTCCCTGGCGGGCGCCTGTGGGGGCGGCGGCGGTTCCACCGACAAGTATTCGACGGCGGACAAATTCTGCGAGGCCAAAGGGGAAGAGGAATGCCAGGTGGCTCCCCGGTGCGGGGTCACGGAGGCGAGCTGTCTGGCGGCGCGCAAGGCGGAGTGCCTGCGCGTGGTCGCCGCGTCCACCACCGCCGTGCGGCAGTACCGCCCGGGACACGCGCAGGCGTGCATCGACAAGACGCGTAGCGTGTACCAAGCAAACGTCATCACACCGGCGGACTTCGCCGTCCTGAACGACGTGTGTGCCCGCGTCGTACAGGGCGAGGTGAAGGCCCAGGCGGCGTGCACGGTCTCCTATGACTGCGAGAAATCGCTGATCTGCGACAAGATGTTCTGCGCCAGCCGCGTCGTGAAAAGCGGCGGGCAGCCCTGCGCCAGCGCGGGCGAGGTGTGCGCGGCGGGTTCGTACTGCAGCGGCGCCGGCGCGGCCCAGCAGTGCGCGGCGAAGAAGGCGATGGGAGACGCCTGCAACCCCGCGTTGCCGTGTCTTGAGACGCTGCGCTGCCACCCGACGCTGAACACGTGCCAGCCGCGGCTGGCCTTGGGTGAAGCCTGCGTCAGCAGCGATGACTGCGCGGCGGCGGCTCCGTTCTGCGATCCCTTCAACGGCAACAAGTGCTCGCCAGGCTTGAGCTTCGCGTCGATGGCGCCGTCTTGCGGCGCCTACGGAGGCACAGCGGCCCCTCCGGCGGACGCGGGCATCGATGTCCCGCCCGACGCGGGCGCCGAAGCCCCGGCCGGAGACGCTGGCGCCGCCGGCTAGAGACACCTCCTCATCTGGACGCGGCTAAGAAGCTCCGGGGCGCGGGCCCTGCAAGGTAGGCGGGCGGCGCGGGGCGACGCGTGCTCCGTCACCCCAGCCAGCGGTCGACGGTCGTGAAGACGAGGCCGCGGCGGTGGGTGACGTCGATGACGGCGGCGAGGGCGGCGGCGCTGTGTGGCTGTGTGTCGTGCAGAAGGACGATGTCGCCGCCGCGGAGCGGGTGGCTGTCGAACCAGGCGCGAATCTCCTCCGGCGAGGCGCGGGCGTAGTCCTTCGGGTCGACGTTCCACAACACCACCGCCCGCCCGCTCCGCCACAGGCCGGCCAGCTTGCCTGCCGTCACCTTGCCGTAGGGGGGGCGGTGCAAGCGCGACGGACGTCCGGTCAGCTCCGCCAGCAGCGCGTGCGTCCGATCGACTTCGCGGACCAGGTCACGCGCCGACGTGGCCGCCGCGTCGCCGTGGGTGTACGAGTGGTCGCCGATCGCGTGCCCTTCCGCCGCCATCCGGCGGACGATGTACGGGTGGCGCGCCGCCTCCTGGCCGACGACGAAGAACGTGGCCGGGACGCGCCGCTCGCGCAGCACGTCCAGGAGCGCCGGGGTGTGCTGGGGATGGGGGCCGTCGTCGAAGGTCAGACAAACGGCGCCCGCGTTGCCCGCGTCGCCCGCGTCGCCCGCGCTGGACGCCGGACCTTGAACCATGTACCATCGCCGCGGCAGGGCACCGGTCATCGCCCGGCGTAGAAGCTGCCGTCCACGGTCGGGCGCGAGGCTCCCGTCCCGGCCTTGCGGCACACGCGCCGCGAGCTCCCCGCGCATGTGAGTAAACGTCCTGTCCAGCCCGTCGGCGGTGGCGACCCGCGGAGTCCATCCCAGGGCCTTGAGCTTGGCGTTGTCGAACCGGTTTCCCTTCCAGGCGGTGGCGGTCTTGTAGGGCGTGAAGATGGCGGGAAGCTGACCGCGCGATCGCCGGTGATAGGTCTGTACGGCGCGCGAGAGCACCTGCGTCGCCGCGTAAGGCAAGCGCACCGACCGCACGGGGCGCACGCGGCGCCGGTACAGTGACAAGTAGGTCGCGCAGGTCGGCAGGTCGTCGTCGACCACGTTGTAGACTTGGCCGACCGCGCGCGCGCTGCGCCCCGCGATCACCAGGGCGTCGGCGCAGTTCTCTACGTACGAAAGCGGCAGCGGATTGTCGCCGCCCAGGTGGAGGAACAGGCCCGCGAGATCCAGGCCCACCCGCGTGGAGAAGGCGCTGCCTCCCGGGCCGTAGATGACGCCCGGCCGCAGTACGACCAGCGGAAATCCGTGTCGGCGCTGGTAGTCCCAGAAGAGCTGCTCTTGGCGCAGCTTGCCCTGGGCGTAGAGATCGCGCGCCTCGGGGCGGGCCTCGAGCGGCGTCTCTTCGTTCACCAGCGCGCCGCGTGGCAGGTCCGCCACCCCGTACACCGCGAACGAGCTGACCAGCACTACGCGCTGCTGTCCACCGGACGCCACGATCGCGTCGAGCAGGTTCCGCGACGTGACGACGGTGTTCAGGCAAATGTCTGCCGGCGCCCCGCGCAGGGATGCCGCCAGGTGGTGGACGACGCCGACGTCGCGCAGGGCGGAACGGATGCTGTCGGGCGCGCCCAGGCTGCCCACGAAGACCTCGACCTGCGCGCGCGGGTAGGCCGTCTGCAGGGCCTCGAGCCGCGCGCGTTGGCTGCCGGGGCGGGTGAAGCAGCGCACGTGGTGCTCGCCGGCCGCCAGCAGCCGCTCGACCAGCACCTGGCCCAGGAACCCCGTCGCGCCGGTGACCAGAGCCGCCATCAGCCCGACGTCTTCGCCGCGGCCAGCTGCCGGAAGATCTCATCCATCAGCGCGGACACGCGCAGCATGTCGCGGTCGGACAGCGGGGCGGGCCGGTCTTCCAGGATGCTGCGGTAGAAGGCCGCGATCAGGTGGTTGAGCCCAGCCATGAAATGGAATTCCGAGCGCGCGAATCGCAGCACGTTGGCGCCGCCCGCGCGCAGGTGCTGCCACGCCTGTCCGAACGCGGGCAGCAGGCGCCCGACGGCGCTCGGCAGGCGTGACGGTGTTTCCAGCGTGATCGAACGGGACAGGTAATCCACGTGCATGGTGTTGCGTGTCCCGTACACGCGCACGAAGTGCCCGATGGGTCGCGCGTGCGCCGAGAACGTCGCGTAGGCAGACGTGCGCTCGCCCTGGATCAGGACGCGCAGCTCGTCGAGCATGTCGTCGCGTCGGTCGCCGTAGCGCCGCGCGCGCCGCACCAGCCCGCGCGCGTGCACCGCGGGACGCTCGTCCTCCACTAGCTCGAGCGTCTTGTTGAGGAGATGGTCGATGTTGTTGTGCAGGAGCTGCCCGGGCAGACCGTGGACCCAGTGCGCCTCGTCGGACAGGATGGCGGATCCGTAGGCGCCCGACAGGTCGTAGCCGTAGAAACTCTCGGCGTGCACGACGTCACCCACCGCGCCCTCGGCGATCAGCTGGCGCATGGCGATCGCCGGCGGGTCGAAGAAGTACGTGTAACCCACCGTCACCCGGCGCCGCGCGCGCGCGCCGTGATCCAGCAGGGTGCGGGAATCCGCGTGGCACAAGGTCAGCGGCTTTTCGACGTAGACGTGGCAACCCGCGTCGATAGCGGCGATCGCCAGCGGCAGATGCGACGCGGGCGGGGTGGTGATGTGGACGACGTCGGGCTTCTCGGTCGCCAGCAGCGTTTCGAAGCAATGGTAGTGCGCGGGCAGCCCGTAGCGCATCGCGATCTGCTCGGCCATCAGCGGCTCCCGATCGCACACCGCCATCACCCGGGCCAGCTCGGGCATCTTCGCGATCTCTTCGACGTGCCCGTCCGCGATCTTGCCGCAGCCCACCAGCGCGACCTTGAGACTCATGGGGGCACGAGTCTATCTTGCCGGCGTCGCGGCGGGTGTCGCGGTCGGCGGTGGCGGACCGTCCCGGTTGGGCAGCGACGCCGACAGAGTCAGGATCACCATGTTGCGCCGGAAGCTGGCGGTGGTGGAGCCCGGGGTCGCGCTTTGGTCTCCCCTTTGATCGCGATATTGATACTGCAGAGACAGCTCGAGCGGCCCGGTGGGGGACGGCCGCACCGAGGCCGCCGCGACCGCGTACCACACGTCGACGCTGGCCGGCATCATGGCGGTCACGGTGCGTCCGCGCTGAAAGCCGCCGCTGGCCGAAAGCACGAAGCGCTCCCAGGGACCGAACGCGTGTGACGCGCGCAGCGCGATGGCGTCAACCACCAGACTGTCGCCCAGGAAGACGTTCGGCTGCGCCGTATGACTGTATTCGAGGCCCGCTTGCAGCCCCGCGCGCGTGTAAGCGAGGGCCGCTCGTCCGGCAGGCCCGAAGGCCGCATCCCCCCCGCCCCGGGGCAGCACGACCAGGACGCCCGCGCCCACCTCGGACGACCAAAACACGTTGAGCGCGCGGCGCCAAAGCGCCGTGAGCTGCGCGAAGAGGCTCTTGCCCGAGGACGACGCCGCCGGCGGCTGGCCGGGCGTCGCGCCGACATCTTGACTCCAGGTGTAGCCGGCTTGGGCCTGCACCCCGGCGGAATCTCGCGCCCACTGTCGCGAGAGCCCCAAGGTGGTGGTCGCGGCGGCGCCGCGCTGGAGGCCGGGGCGGTCCTCGAGCGGTACGAAGCCGTCGGCGCCGAGCGCCTGCGACACCCGCCAGCGCGGCGTCACGTCCCAGGTCAGTCCTTCGCGGGCAAACGCCCGCACGTACTGCGCCGGGCCGGACGGCCGCGCCCCCGGGGTAGGGTCGAGCGTCGCGGAGCGCGGGTCGGTGCTGCTCAGGCGCTCGTGCACCAGGCCCGCCTCCAGCTCGAGGCGCGCGTCGGTCGAGAGCAGCGCGGCGCCGTTCCAGGCCAGCCGGTTCGCGATCGCGTTGCCTTGAGTATTGACGGCGTAGAGGCTCGACGTCAGACCGTAGCTCAGCGCCTGGTGCCCGCGCGCCCAGCTCGTCGTCGCGATGAAGCCGGCTTGGGTCAGGAAGAAGGCGTCGGACCGGGCGGCGGCGCTGCCCTCGGGCGCCGACAGCGGATTGTCGCTCGCACCCGCCGACACCGCGGCGGTGGCGCGGAACGTGGTCTGCGCGCCGATCGTCCCGGGCGCGACCCACACCATCGTCCCGGAAAGAAGAGCGAGCGCGAGCCCGTGGCGCATCCCGCGCCAAGCTACCACGCGCGCCGGCGCCGGCCGGCGTATGGTGGTGGCGCATGACCGACGCCGATGCCGCCGACCTCGACCCGGCTGCCGACCCCGCGTCCGCCTCCGACACGGACGCCGCAGCCGCAGCCGCAGATCACGCCGAGCGCATCCGCATTGCCCGGCGCCTGATGCGACTGGAGAAGAAGGTCATCGGCGTGGCCGCGATGCCGGCCGGCGATCCCGACGTCGACGTGATGGACTTCATGGAGCGGATCGGCCGCGCCATGGTGGAGCTCGGCGCCCCGAGCGTCGGCCTGGTCGAAGCCTGGGCACGATGGTCCGCCGATCCGCGCGCCGCCGCCCCAGGCGGCGATCGGCCAGCGCGGCGGGCGCTGGGCGACGCGATGGCGGCGCTGACCTTCTCGGCCTCCGACGTCCGCGATTCGTTCGCCGCCATCGCCGTCCTCGAACGCGGCGTGCCCCTCGCGACCGCGCATTTTTCCCACCTCATCATTGACTTGACCGGCCTCGACATCCTGGGCGACCACGCCCCGGTCCGCCGCATCCTCGACGGCGTCGTCATCGTGGCCGCGAGCGGACGCCTCCGCGACAGCGACCTCCACCGCATTAAGCAATTTCTCCCCGCCCCGGAGAACCTGGGCCTAGTGCTCGTGGGCGGCGGATGAGATGCGTCCAGCGGTATTTCCGCTCGCTCTAGGCGTGATAGAAGAATGAAGGACCCATGCCGAACAACAGCAACGAGGACGAGGCATCCCGCGGCCTCGAGTTTTCCCGCCAGGCCGCCGGGAAACAAGGCGGAGCCGCCGCCGAGCTCTGGCGCTTCCTGCGTCAGAACAAGAAATGGTGGCTGACGCCCATCGTCCTCATCCTGATCCTCGTCGGCGCTCTCGTCATGCTCGGCGGAACCGCCGCGGCGCCGTTCATTTACACGCTGTTCTAGCCACGATTAGGCTCGTGAGCAGGAAGCATAAGACCGCTGCCGAGGCCCGCGGGCGGATCCCATCGTGGATCAAGAAGGTCGGCCTCCTCGTGGCGTCCAGCTTTATCTGCCTCGTGTTGCTCGAGGTCGCCTTCCGGCTGGCCGGCTATCAAGCCATCTACGATATCTACTCCAAGCCAGAGCTCTTCTGGAAGCACGACGACCTCCTCGGCTGGTCGCACGAGCCCGGCGCGCAGGGGACTTACGTGGGGCCTCGCCCGTTTCCCGTCGAGTTCAGCGCACCCGTCAGGATCAATTCCCTGGGCCTACGAGGACCCGAGATCCCCGAGCTCCCTCCGGGCGGCCTCCGCGTCCTGGTGCTCGGAGATTCGGTCGTCGCCGGTTTCGAAGTAGCGGAGGACAAGACCTTCACGGCGCTCCTCGAGAAACGGCTGGCGGCCGACCTGGCCGTTCCCGTGCAGGTGATCAATGCGGGAATCCGCGGCTACGGCACCGACCAGACGTACCTTTACTACCGTGAACGCGGGCGGAAGCTTCGACCTCATCTCGTCTTGCTCCTCCACAGCAATAACGACCCCGAAGACAACACGACTCTTCATCGCGCGCGCCGACCGTTCGGCAAGCCCGCCTTCGCTCTCAAGGCCGACCGAGAGCTCGAGTTGATCGGCCACCCCATCCCCGACTATCCAACCTGCTCCGCCTATCGCCTCGATGCGCAGTTCCGAGTCGTCCGTCTCGACAGTGCTCTTGCGCGGACTCTGTGCTGGCTGCAGGTAAGCCTCACTGACCATTCCGCTTTGCTGACCTTCATGATCATGCGAATTCAGCAAAGCCCCCACTTCATAACGGCACTCTACGAGCTCGGCACCCCCAAGGGTCAAAGAGAAGCATCGGGACACGGCGTCCCCGTGGGCTCTGCTCACATCCTGACGACCAGCCTGATACAACGTCTCGCCGCCGAAATCCGCGCCGACAAGAGCCAGGTTTTGATCTTCGGAGCCAAGGACGACATCGAGCAGCTCGACGTTCAGGCGCTCCGAAGCGTCGCCGAGCTTGTCTATCGAGACGACATTGGGTCGTTCGATCATCGACTGCACGCCTTCAGGAGCGACAGTCACTACAATGAAGCCGGTCACGCGCTTGTCGCGGGTTACCTCGCGCCGCTTCTCAGCCGCCGCCTTTCCGACCTGTCGAAGTCCGCGGCTGGGCCGGCCGCTCTTGAACACGCCCCCGACGGTGAGGCACGATAACCTTCGGAGGGCCTGAAGTCTCGACGGTAACTAACGCTCGTGCGGCATGCGGTCGCGCGGGCCGCGGAAGTACTGCATGGGCGAATAGAAGCGGAAGTTCGATACGCGGCTGGTATACACGCAGGCATACGCTTCCACCTGCTCGCCGAACTTGCTTATCTCGTAGCCTTCGCGGAACAGCGGACCCCAGTGGGGGTTGAAAGCGGCGTCGATCTCCGACTCCAGCGCCTTGTGCCGCGAGATGGTCTCGCGCAGCTCGACGCGCAGCCGGTCGATGTCTTCTTTGACTTTGCGCTTGGCGGCGTTGCGGTAGGCCTCGCCGGTGCCGTCCAGCTCTTCGGTCGACAGGCGCTGCAGCGATCGCATGACCGTCTGCCGTTCGTTGAGCTCGGAATCCAGGTGCGTGAGCTGGTGATCCAGCCCGTCGAGACGCCCGAGCTGCGCCGCCATGCGGTCGTGGTTTTCGATCTCGTGCTCGAGCTCTTGTAGCACCATGGCGGTCCGCCAACTCGACGATTTGCGCGAGCGCAGCATGTCGCCGTAGATGTGGTCGCCCACGAACAACACCTTGTCGCCGCTGGTTCGCGTCCGGGCCTGGAATTCCTTGATGTTGCCGGCCGAGTAGATGCGCCCGCGTCCGAACGGCCCGTCCGATGACTTGACCAGCGGTAGCCCCTCGGCGTCCAGATCGACGAACGACCGTTCCTCCGTGAAGAACTCGGGCTTCCCCGCGCTGACCACGACGATGTCGAAGTAGTTGCGCCACGACGGATAAGCCGACAGCACGCCGTCGAGCAGGTAGCTCATCACAGGGTTGGTGTAGTCCCACGCCGAGTTGGTCAGCAGGAACAGGCGCTTGCCCGACGATCGGAGCTTGTGGAGGGTTTCCGCCAGCGCGGGATCGCGTTCGATGAAGCCGGGCAGGTCCGCGCTGACCACCGTCTTGATCGAGCCGTCCCGGTGGGCCATGTCGATGCACTCGCGGATGTCCTCCCAGAGCTGCGCGTAGGGAGGGCGCGGAACGTCCGGGGGCGCGCGGTCGAAGTAGGTGACCAGCGACGCGTAGATCACCGCCTCCGGGAGCGCGAACAGCGAGTCGATCCACGCGTAGCGGCGGTTCGATAGGCGCATCCGATCGCGGTGATAGAGCTCGGACAACTTCGCCTTGTCGATAGGCAGGCGTCCGTGCAGCGCCCGGGTCGTGTAACCGTACCGGTCGGGCTTGAAGATGTTGCCGTGGACCCGGTCGACGACGATGCCGCGCAGGGCCAGCGCCGCGTCGCACTGAAGCTCACGGATGTCCGAGGGATAACCTTTGCCCGACACCAGCTTGAGCAGCGTCGCGCGGATGGAGAGATCCTCGATGCGCGGCTGGTTGTATAGAGCCAGCGTGTAGTCCATGTCGAACCCGACCAGCTCGATCTGGTCAAGGCGCAGGTTTCGGTTCACGTAGACCCGCCGCGCCCGGTCGATGTCCATAGCCCGCGCCGCCGAATCGATGAGCTCCAGACTGCGCGCGGGAGCGGACCGGACGGGAAGCGTGGCCATGACGGTAACGACTAATTTTAGCACGCCGGTTCCGGGGCCGGCGGCCGGGCCTCCATGGAGCGCGCGGGAGCTACGCTCGCAGCAGCTTGTCCAGGTTCGCCTTTTCCCAGGCGTAGGCGCGCTGATAATCGGGGAAGGTGCGCTCTTCCGCCTGGAAGGCCTTCGTGTGAAAGCGGCGGCGGCCGCCCTCGCGCTGCGCATCGTGTTTGCCGTGGAGCATCTCGTGAAACACGATCCAGGCAACGAAGTACTCGGGGACGATGGCTTGGTCCAGGGCCGGGTGGATGCGGATGATGCGATCCTCGACCGCGAAGCTGCCCATTTTGATCGACCATCGCCGTCGGCGGCGGCCCGCGGGCCCCCAGGTGATGCGGGCATCGAACGTTCCGCCGAACCGCTCGGCGGACAGCCGGTCGAAGATGACCTGCAGGTCGTGGAAGCGTCCGGCTGTCCGGATCTTCACGTTGCGCGGCCGCCTTAGTTGACGCCGGATGATGCTCTGGTTCTGCTCTATGAACTCGCCCAGCAGGCTGGAGGCGCGCCGGTCGTTGTGGACCACGTAACGTGCGAGGGCGCGCACCACCCGCGGTTCCGCACCCACGAACATACGGTGCACCCGCAGGCGATAGCCGTCGCGCCGCCGGCTGACCGCGATCATGCTGTAGCGGTTGTCGGTCAGCGTCAGGTCCAAGGTCTTGCCGGGCGGCAGATAAGGGCCAAGGGCTGCGTGCACAGACTGCATCTGGCCGTCGTCGGGAGTCGCCGCTCCCGCGGGCAGACGGACCTCGCGGGCGGGGGCCTGGGGACGAAGATCGCGGCGCGACCAGCCCTCGTCGGGTCGGGATCGGGGTCGGGCGGCTTTTGTAGGAGAAGCGAGTACAGGCCGGCGGCGCTGGCCTGGTTCCGCTGCCGCCATGGGCCGGAACGGCAGCGACAGCTGGTCGGCGATCGGGAAGGGCCCGAGGGGAGTGCGCTTCAAGTTGGCCTCTCTTTGAACATGCTTCCCTCGGTCGAAGGCCCAACAGCCTATCAACCCTAAAGGTACACGGCAAAAAACACACCGGCGTGCGCGAGGGTGGCGCGTTTTATCTATACGCGGAAGATTATTTGCTTTTTCCTGTGGATAAATATAACGGCCAGCGTCCGGGTTGCGGGGATCGGCCGTCGGCGGTAGAGGTCTTTCGTGCACGTGTCGGTGCTGTACTTTGCGGTCCTGCGCGAGCGCCTGGGGGCCGATCGGCAGGACCTGAACCTGCCCGGCGGGTCGTCCGTCCAGCAGGCGATAGCCGCCCTTTCGACGGCTCACCCGGAGCTGGCGGCGCTGCTTCCGCGGGTGCAGACCGCCGTCAACCGGGTCATGGCACCGCCATCCTGGACGCTGAAAGAGGGCGACGAGCTGGCGCTCATCCCTCCCGTGGCGGGGGGGGGAGCAGGGGCGGAGGAAAGCCAAGGTACCGCGCCGCCGCGTCCCGTGCGGATCACGGTGCGTGCGGAGCCTCTATCGCTACAGGACGTGGTGGCGGCCGTGGAGGGGGCCGACCAGGGCGGCGTCGTCACCTTCACGGGCGTGGTTCGGCGGCACGGCCAGCAGCCGCGGGTGCAGCGTCTGGAATACGAGGCCTATCAGGCCATGGCGGAGGACGTGCTGCGCGCCATCGCCGCCGAGATCGAGCGCGAGCGTCCTGGCGCCCGCGTCGCCATCCATCACCGGATCGGCGTCCTTCTGGTGGGCGAGATCGCGGTCGCCATCGCCGCCTCGGCCCCCCACCGCGCCGAGGCTTTCGCCGCCTGCCGTGACGCCATCGATCGCCTCAAAGAACGAGCCCCCATCTGGAAGAAAGAAATCGGCGAAGACGGCTCGGAGTGGGTCGGAATGGGGCCGTAACGGCCGGCGGCGGAGCGGGAGACGGGTCTCGAACCCGCGACATTCAGCTTGGGAAGCTGATGCTCTACCAACTGAGCTACTCCCGCGATTTTGCGAAACGCTAGGCGGCAAGCCTACGACGCCTGGGACTTAGCCCGCAAGTCCACGGCGGGGAAACGAAGCGTGAACGTCGTGCCGCGGCCGGGCTGGCTTTCGGCGTCGATGCTGCCGCGGTGGTCTTCCACGATGCGGGCCACGGTCGCGAGGCCGAGGCCGGTCCCGCCGCGCTTGGTGGAGAAGAACGGCTCGAAGATGCGCGGCATCTCGGCGGAGGCGATGCCCACGCCGGTGTCGCTGACGGAAACGACCGCCTCGGCGCCGCCGCCCCGGCGCGTCTGCCGCTCGACGCGAACGCGGATGGTGCCACCCGACGGCATGGCCTCGGCGGCGTTGCGCACCAGGTTCCAGAGCACTTGCCGGAGCTGGCCGGCCGACGCGTCGATGGCGACCCCAGGCGCGGCGCTGACGATGATGCCGATGCCGTTTTCGCGCCGCTCCTGCTCGAACGCTTTGGCCACCTCGGAGGCCTCCTCGGCCAGATCCAACGGCTCGCGGTCCTCGGTGGGCGGGCGTGCGTACGCCAAAAGATCCGTGATCAGGCGGTTGAGCCGGTCGACTTCGCGCACGGCGATGTCCATCAGCTGGCGGCTGTCCGGGTCGACGCCGGCCACGGACTTCAAGATCTCCACGGATCCAGAGATGCTGGCCAGCGGATTGCGGATCTCGTGAGCGACGCCTGCCGCCAGGCGGCCGATGCTCGCCAGCCGCTCCGCGCGCTCGACGGCGCGCTGCATGCGGCGCAGCTCCGTCAGGTCCTGGAAGTGGATGACACGGCCGATGACCCGGCCCGCGTGATCGGACAGCGGCGCCGCCGAGACGCCCAGGTTGCGGATGGTGCTGTCCGGCCGAGCCACGTCGATCTCCGCGCGCCGCAGCGACCCGGTCTCACCCGCGTCTTCGAGCAGCGGCAACAGTCCCGGGATCCGGCGCGACAGCGGCTGGCCGATGCACTCATCCTCCGGCACACCCAGAATCTCGCGCGCGGCGTCGTTGATGGAGGTGATCCGCCCCTCGGTCGAGACGGTGACCAGCCCCGACGATAGGCATCGGATCGTGTTCTCGTGCAGCGTGGCCAAATCCCCGGCGTACTGCTCGTGCCGCGTAAGCTGCTCCGCCGCGTGTCGAGTCTTGGCGGCCAGATTGGTGGCCAGCGCGCCAATGGCGCCCAGCGCGGCCAGGTTCAAGACCAGACGGAAGGTGAGCTCGCCGCGGGTGAGGTCCCAGGGCATCGCCCGCTGCCCGGGCACCAGCGGGACGAGGTGGAGGTAGCCCGCGATCGCGACGCCGACGAACAAGATGGAGCTGGCAATGGCCACGTAGGCGGCGCCCCGTCCTTGGGAGAGCAGGGTCACGGCGACCACATCCAAGATGAACAGGAACGAAAAGCCGCTTTGCGCGCCCCCTGTGCCGTGGACCAGCACCGTGGCCAGCGCCAGGTCGACGGCGATCTGCAGATAGGCGAAGCGGACGTGGTTGCGGACGAAGCGGAGAGTCACCGCGTAGGCGAGGCTGGCCACGTAGGTCGTGACCAGCAAGCCGAAAACGAAACGCGAGAACGGGGCGCCCAGATTTTCCGGAGAATCGTCCTGGGTCAGCGCCACCGCCACCACGCCGGTCAGCAGCAGCGTGGCGAGGGCCACCCGGAACAGCATGAGGTAGGTGACGGTGCGCAGGTCGTCGTGGCGCCGGGCCGCGTCAGCGTTGTCGGGGGGAGGGCTCGCGGTGACCCGCGATCCATCGAAAGCCGTCGCGCTCACGGCGGCGCGAGCGACCGCGCGGGGCACATCATCCGGCCTTGATGTTGCCCGCCATCTCGAAGATGGGCATGTACATGGCGACCACCAAGCCACCGATGACCGTGCCGAGGAACACCATCATGATGGGCTCGATGAGGCTGGTCATGGAGGCGACCGCGACGTCGACCTCTTCCTCGTAGAAGTCCGCGATCTTGGAAAGCATCGTGTCGAGCGCGCCGGTCTGCTCGCCGACGCCGATCATCTGCACCACCATGGCCGGCATGAGGTGGGTTTCCATGAGCGGCGTCGCGAGGTCCTTGCCTTCGGAAATCTTGGCGCGCGCGTACATGATGCCCTTCTGCACCACCACGTTGCCGGCGGTTTTCCCGACGATCTCCATGGCGTCCAGGATCGGAACACCGGACGACAGCAGGGTGCCCATGGTTCGGGTGAAACGCGCGACCACCACCTTGCGCAGCACGGCGCCCAGCACGGGAAGCTTGAGCAGCATACCGTCGAACATCTCGCGACCCTTGGGGTTACGCAGGATCGCGCGCAGGGCGAGGGCGGACGCGATGAGCCCGCCGATGAGGTAGGGCAAAACTCCACCATCGCGTGGGAGATGTTGATGACGATCTGGGTGGGGGCCGGCAGCTTTCCGCCGCCGAAGTCCTTGAACATCTTCTCGAACACGGGAATGACCTTGGTCAGGAGGATGGTCACCACGATCCCGGCGATGAAGATGACGGCGATGGGATAGACCATGGCGCCCTTCACGCGGCGTTTGAGCTTCTCAGCCTTCTCCATGTAGATAGACAAACGCTGGAGGATCGTGTCGAGGATGCCGCCCGCCTCGCCCGCGGCGATCAGGTTGACGAAGAGCTGATCGAAGACCTTGGGATGCTTCTTCAGCGAGTCGGACAGCGTCAGGCCGCCCTCAACGCCCGCCTTGACGCTGGCCAGAATCTTTCCGAAGGCTTTGTTGTCTGCCTGCGAGGACAAGATCTCGAGGCACTGCACGATGGGCAGGCCGGCGTCGATCATCGTCGCGAACATGCGCGTGAAGATGACGATGTCGGTCGTCTTGACGCCCGTGCCGAGGCTGAGGGAGAGCGCCTTGGGCTGCTTCTTCACCATCACCGGTGACAGGAGCTGGAGCTTGAGCTTGTTCTGGACCGCCTCCTCGTTCTCCGCCTCCATCACCCCCTTTTTGGTCTCGCCGGTCCGGGTCTTCGCCTCGTAGACGTATGCGGTGAGCGCCATGGTTCATTGCCCCCTTTGAAGAGGCGGCCTACCGCCGCCGCTACCGCCGCCGCCCGGCGGGCCCGCCTTGACGCCCGGCTGTACTCCACCGGTGCCGATGATCTGCTGCAGCTCGTCGGGCTCCGAGCTATGTCCGATGGCCTCCTCCAGCGTGATGAGCCGCTTGAGGTAGAGGTTGGCCAGGCTCTGGTTGAGGGTCTGCATCCCGGACTTGCCTTGTCCGATCTGCATCTGGGAGTACATCTGATGAACCTTGTCCTCGCGGATGAGGTTGCGGATGGCTGCGTTCGGCACCATCACCTCGAGCGCCAGCGCGCGCCCTTGCCCCGACGCCTTCGGCAGCAGCGTCTGCGAGATGATGCCCTCGAGGACGAACGAGAGCTGCGCGCGGATCTGCGACTGCTGGTAGGGCGGAAAGACATCGATGATGCGGTTGATGGTCTGAACCGCCGAGTTGGTGTGCAGGGTGGCGAAGCAGAGGTGCCCGGTCTCGGCGGTCACCAGCGCGGCCTCGATGGTCTCGAGATCGCGCATCTCGCCCACCAGCACGATGTCCGGATCCTGGCGTAGGATGTACTTGAGCGCCTTCTTGAAGGACTGAGTGTCCGCCCCGATCTCGCGCTGGTTGACCACGCAGCCTTTGTGGGGATGCAGGTACTCGATGGGATCCTCGATGGTGATGATGTGCTCATGCCGCTCGGTGTTGATCTTGTCGATCATCGAGGCGAGCGTGGTGGATTTCCCCGATCCGGTGGGCCCCGTCACCAGCACCAGCCCGCGCGGTTTGTTGCACAGCTCCTCGATCACGGGCGGCAGGCCCAGCTCGGCGAAGGACAGGATCTTGAACGGGATGGTGCGGAAGGCGGCGGCTACCGCCCCGCGCTGCATGAAGATGTTGGCGCGGAAGCGCGCCAGGTTCTTCACCCCGAAAGACAGGTCGAGCTCCTGCTCTTCCTCGAAGCGCATCTTCTGCGCGTCGGTGAGGATGGAGTAGCAGAGCTGCTTGGTCTCGACCGGCGAGAGCGGATTGACGCGCAGGGGAACCATGGCGCCGTCGATACGAAGCTGCGGCGGCGAGCCGGTGGTGACGTGCAGGTCGGACGCGCCCTTCTCGACCATCGCCTTCAGCAGCTGCTGAAGGTTGACGCCCGTCGGTGCGCTCGCGGTCGCCACGAATGCTAGTCCGCCGCCGTGATGCGGGCGACTTCCTCGATGGTGCTGGTGCCCTCGCAGATCTTGGTGATCCCGGACATGCGCAGCGTCCGCATGCCGTGCCGGATCGCCTCGGTCTTGAGCTCGGCGGCCGACGCGCTCTGCAGGACCAGCTCCTTGAGCGGATCCAGGAACAGCATGACCTCGTAGACCGCGATGCGGCCCTTGTATCCGCCCCCGTTGCAGGTCTTGCAGCCGGCGCCCTTCATGCACTGCGCGGTGTCGATCTCCTCATCCTTGGCGCCCAGCGCCCGCAGCTCGTCCTTCGGCGTTTCGATGGGCTGCTTGCAGTCCGCGCAGTTCTTGCGGATCAGGCGCTGGGCCTCCACCAGGTTGACCGACGCCGTCACCAGGAACGGCTCGACGCCCATGTTGAGGAGGCGGGTGATGGTCGACGGAGCGTCATTGGTGTGCAGCGTGGACAGCACCAGGTGGCCCGTGAGCGCCGCCTTGACCGCGATCTCGGCGGTCTCGAAGTCGCGGATCTCGCCGATCATGATGGTGTCGGGGTCTTGGCGAAGGAAGGAACGCAGCGCGGCCGCGAAGTTGAGGCCGATGTCGTCGTGCATCTGAACCTGGTTGATGCCTTGCAGGTTGTACTCGACGGGATCCTCTGCGGTGCTGATGTTGTCGCTCGGCTGGTTCAGCTCCTGCAGCGCCGAATACAGGGTCGTCGTCTTTCCGGAGCCGGTGGGGCCCGTGACCAGCAGCATCCCGAAGGGACAGTCGATGGCCTTCTTGAACGCATCGAGCTGGCCGGTTTCGAAGCCGAGCTTCGTCATGTCGAGCTGCAAGTTCCCCTTGTCGAGGAGCCGCATGACGATCTTCTCGCCGAAAAGCGTAGGTAGGACGGAGACGCGGAAGTCCATCTCTTTGCCGCCCGCGATCTTGAGCTTGATGCGTCCGTCCTGCGGAAGGCGGCGCTCGGCGATGTCCAGGTGGGACATGATCTTGATGCGGCTGGTGAGCGCGTTCTTGAGCTTGAGCGGCGGCGCCATCTCTTCGCGCAGCACGCCGTCCACGCGGTAGCGCACGCGGTACGCCTTCTCGTAGGGCTCGATGTGAATGTCCGATGCGCCCTGCTTGATGGCATTGAGCAGGATCAGGTTGGTCAGCTTGACGACCGGCGCGTCCGCGGAAGCGCGCTCGAGGTCGAGGACGTTGATGTCTTCGCCGTCTTCTTTGGCGAACTCGACATCGTCCTCCTCGAAGCCGCTCATGACTTCGTCGAAGTTGTAGGCGGACTCCTTCTGCTCGTAGTACCGGCCCATCGCTTCGGTGATGGCCAACTCGGACGCGACGACGACCTCGATGTTGTAGCCGGTCAAGAACTTCAGATCGTCGATGGCGAAGATGTTCGAGGGATCGCTCATGGCGACGATCAACGAAGAGCCGGCGCGGTTCACGGGGATTACCCGATGCTTGTTGGCCACGTCCCGGGGCACGAGCGCGATGACCTCCGGGTCGATGTCGAACTCGGCGAGGTTGATGGCGGGAACGCCATACTGCTTGGACAGGAACTGTGTGAGATCCTCCTCCTGGACCGCGCCGATCTTCACCAGGCTGGTGCCGACGCGATCGCCCGTCTTCTTGCTCTCTTCCTGCGCCCGCATGAGCTGCTCGGGGGAGATGAGTTGCTCGCGGACCAGAAGCTCACCGAGGCGGCTCATGAGCTCTTCCCTGGGTGCTCGGATCGGAAGCGAGACGACGGCATGGCCGGACGCAGGTTATCAGTGGCAGCGATTTTGGTCAATTTGACCCAATATCCATAACTCCGCTCGAAAACGGGCCGGCTGGACGGAACGGGGGCGCAAAAAAAGCGGGGCCCGGCGGGCACCGTCGGTCGCCCAGGGCCGCCCCTCGGGGCTAGACCAGGGCTAGACCCGGCTTTAGACCGAAGTTCCCCGGGGTGCCGGTCGAGCAGCGCTCTCGGGCTGACTGGTGGACCAGATACGCAAGGCTTGTGGTGGCCTTGGCAAACCGCGCCGAATTTCAGG
>Ga0187894_10000803_pt1 | contig 42532 bp, 37 predicted proteins | sample GBC1701081metaG_FD_136650 | JGI IMG/M metagenome (GOLD analysis project Ga0187894, IMG submission 136650) | White microbial mat communities from a lava cave in the Kipuka Kanohina Cave System on the Island of Hawaii, USA - GBC170108-1 metaG ... | reverse complement strand
TTTGACGAACTCTGGAATTGTACAAAAACAGAATTGCAAGCCAACGGTTACAAATTAGACGATGCGCTTCGCCTCAAACGCGACAGCAACGGCAATTTCAGCGCCCCGACAGACGAACGCCTTGCCGCCGAAATCCGCGCCGAACTCGACGCCATCATCGCCCATCTTTACGGACTGACCGAAGCCGAGTTCACCCATATTCTCGCCACCTTCCCGTTAGTTGCCGATTCTGTAAAAGCTGCCGCCCTGCAAGCCTACCGCGAACTCGCCCCCGACCCCGATGCCGCGCAACTGCAAGCCTTGATTGCCGCAGGCGAAAGCGCCCGTCTGGAATTCAAAGTCGCCGCCTGTTGGAACGCCTACAAACAATCCAAAGACGACAAAATGCGCGACAACATTATTGAAGAAGTCGCCGCCTTTATGAATTCGCGTGACGGCGGCACATTGTTAATTGGCGTCAGCGACGCGGGCGATGTCATCGGTCTGGCGGATGATTTTCAAGCCGCAGACCCGAAAAAGCCGAATCGGGACGGTTATCAACTCTTCCTGCAAAACGTCTTGAACAGCGAACTCGGCGCGAATCACGCGACGCATTACAAAATCAGTTTTCATAACCTCAACGGGCAGGAAATCTGTCGCCTTGCCGCGCAACCCGCCAGCCAGCCAGTCTATGTGCGCGGTGAAATGGTTATCCGCGTCGGCAACCAAAAGCGCAAACTCAACGCCAGAGAAGCCATAGACTACGCTGCTACACGGTGGTAATGGTTGAGCGTTGCCCTGCCGATTAGCAACAAAAGAACAACCAACCTCGGCAGCCGGCGTTAGAGTTCAACCTTCAGGTTGGTAGTAGAGTGAGAAGATGACAATTGCGCCCTCCGGCGAATCTTCGCGCTGCTCATCTTCCGGTAACAAGCCCGCGTTGTTATCCGTAAAGTTCTGCTCCTCAAGTTACGACCAAACTAAAGTTTGTACTCTAACGCCTGTCACGAAACACTTCTATTCCTTGCCACATAAGACGATTTAGTAGCCGCGCCTTTCGTTAAAACAGGAATGGCTAAATGATTCTTTCAAATATCTCGTTGACAACGAACCAATAGCGTACTATATTGACATTTAATTGTACCAAAGCGACACGCTGCCGGCGATTCGAGGCGGGAATGGCGAGCGCAGCGCATAGCTTTCGGGGCAATCAGGCAAGCCACGCTTACCGGCAAGGCGGCGGCAGTGAGTAGAGGTGTCGGCAGGTGGCAGCGCAGCAAAAGGCGGGGGGAGTGCGGGAGTAGAGGTGAAGGGATGAAAGGGTGAAGGGGTAAAAGAAAAAAATTGCGCCGATGCAGAAACCGCGTGCAGTCCGCCGTGCAGTCTTTCGTGCAAACCTGAAAATGGCAGCGATGCAGAATGATGTCAGGGGAACAAAATGAGCGGCAGAACTTGATAAAAAAATAGCGCCAATACAGACACGAAAAATGGCAGCGCTGCCAGCGATTACGCTGAGGCAATGGTAAGTCATTCGCTAATACTGATGGCAAAGAGTTTAGCGAAAAAACGCGCAGCTAGGGAAAGGAAAAATGGCAGCGATGCAGAAAGAATTGCAGAAAGGAGACGGCTCGCTACTGGGAGCGCGGACGTCCACGTCCGCAGGGTTTCGGCGGACAAGCCTTTTGTGGACACGACGGTGCGCCACTTCAAGCCCTGCGGACGTGGACGTCCGCGCTCCCAGTGTAGAGTCTCGTAGAGAAACAAAAATGGCACAGATGCAGCAAGGAAAAAAATAGCGCCAATACAAAAACCGAATGAATGAGTCAACCTGACACAGGAACCGTTAGTTTTGTCTCGAATTAGTACAGTTTTGGGTTGATGAGGTACAAAAGCAGTCTGTTGTGCAGAAAAATGGCAGCGATGTCGTGCCTTAGTGGTAATGAGGCAAAATTTTAGCGCCAATACAATTTGCCTTGGCGTAATCACAAAAAATGGCAGCGATGCAGAAACTTTATCTCGCCCGACGGAATTGGCACTGAATTCGTCGGGCGAGGTTGAGAGCGTCTGTAAGCGGCATCGCTATCTGCCGCCGAGTTTGTCTACGACTAAGGGTTGCGGCTCGGTCTCGCGGCGATAAAAGACTCGCGGGTGTTGAACATTGCGTTTGCTTGGGTCAAGGATGTTCTCCTCGCCCTGCACGAAGGCAATCTTTAACCCTCGCGCTCCCAAAGCGTTTGCCTGCATCTGCGGCACACGCTCAACCGCGTAGTCGAGCCACTCACGGATTAAGATACGGTTATCGTTTGGCATCCGGTCAGCCGCGCCTTTCTTTAGCCCTTCTTCGACGAGCGTATAGGTCAGGTAGCCATGCTCTAATTCGTCGGCTTCCAGCGCCGCCTGATAACTTTGCGCTGCCGTGAGAATGTAGATGCCTTTTTCATAAGCGAGTTGCGCCAAGCCTTTGGAGTTCATCGGACCGCGACGTTTTTCTGCGGATTCGAGCGCCTGACCGCTATTGCAGGCGTCTATGACCATGACCAGATCGCTGACATCCAGCGGCTCGAAAGCCTGCGCCAGTTCGAGGTCGGAGATGCTGTGGGTGAGCAAGGTGTTCAGCCCCTTCTCGTCTAAGTTGTCAAACGCGCCCATATAACCGAGGTCATGCGGAATCAGATAGAAGCGGTTTTTTTGCGCCGTGCCGTGCCCGGCAAAATAGACAATCACGGCATCTTCGGGCAATGCCGGTTTAATCTCTTTGAGAAGGGCGGGCATCTCGCCAACCGCTTCACTGTCTTTGCCAGCCAGACGGCTGAGGGCGGCTAAAATGTTGGCTTTGGTGGCATTCTTGTTCAAGAGTGGGATCACTTCCACTTGCGAATAGGTTCCTAGTTTCTTTTGGGTGCGCTTTAAGGTTTCGCCAAATTCCGAAGCATCCGCCGCCGCATATTTCAAGTTGTATTGCGGGTTGGCATATTCATTGACGCCAACAATCAGGATATAGGCGATGCCTTTGCGCTTGAGGTTGTCGCCGCCTTGCAGGGTAAGATGGTCGTCGGCGCTTTTGATATTCTCTTTATTAAAAGCGTAAGCCGTCAGCCGGTTTTCACCTGCGACAAGCGAGATGCTTTCTTCAAGCGTCGCCTTTGGCTGCGCCTTGAGAACATCGCCGCTCCAGACTTTGATCAATGCGCCATTGCGAAAGAGCCGCACATCACGCGCTCCGCTACCGGCGCGATGGCTGGCATCGGCAGGCGCTTCGGCGATGTCAATCTTGACCGTAACCTTGCGGGTAGTAAGCGGGCGGTCTGCTTTTATAGAAGTATCGGCAAGCGCCAGGCTGAGCTGCGGCTGGCGGCGATCTACCTGTGTGAGAGTGTGCGCGAATTTGGGATTCTTGCCGCTAAGCACATCGGTCAATACATTCGGGTAATAAAACTCGTTGAAGAAGGCTTCCACAGGAGCAATATCAAAGGTATTTGCCGCAAAGCGCCAGAAGATGGTCTTCCAGCCTTCGGGCGAACCATCGAATAGACCATCAGGAGTAACGACAAGCCACTCGTTACTATTGGTGAAACTGAGCATTGTGCCAAGCGGTTGGTGGGTATCGGCTGACCAGATTTTCGTCGTCGCATCTTCGCTGCCTGAAAGAACGAAGCGGCTGTCAGGACTGAACGCCAGAGCGATAACCGCGCTGGTGTGACCTTCCAGAGTGTGGACCAGTTTTCCGGTTTGCATATCCCAAAGCCGCACCGTCTTATCGTAACCGCCTGATGCCAGCACCTTGCCATTCGGGCTGAAAGCGACAGCATAAACATCTGCAGCATGACCTGTGAAAGTGCGGATTGGTTGTCCGGTCTGTGGGTTCCATAGTCGGATAGTCTTATCCCGGCTTGAGGAAGCCAACATCGCGCCATTCGGACTAAAGGCAACGCTGGTGATTTCCGATTCTCCTTCTTTGAGGGTATGCAAAGACTTGCCGCTCTCCACTTCCCAAATCTTGACGGAGAAATCATAGCTGCCGGAAGCCAGGGTTTTGCCGTCAGGCGAGAACGCCAGGGCGGTAATCAGGCTGTAATGCCCTTCAAAGGCGCGAATCGTTTTACTGGTCTGAAACTCCCATAACCGTACCGTCTTATCAATGCTGCCGGAAGCGATGAATTTACCGTCCGGGCTGAAGGCTACCGCCGTCACATTGGCAGTATGTCCGCTAAGAGTATTGATCTGTTTATGGCTGGGAACATCCCATAGTTTAATGGTTTTATCGGCGCTTGCCGAAGCCAGGGTCTTATTGTTTGGGCTAAAAGCGATGGCATTGACCGGCGAGGTATGCCCATCCAACGAAGCGATTAAACTGCCGGAATTGCGGTCCCAAAGTTTGATGCTGTTTTGCGTGGCGCAAGCCAGCAGTTTACCATCCGGGCTGTAAGCAACGGAACGGACAGCCGCTAAACCGCCCTGATAGGCGCGAACCCATTTTTCAACATTGTTGCTCCATAGTTGAAGATTTGTCGAACTGGCGGCAACGATGTCGTTACCATTCGGGCTAAGGGCGATAGCGGTAATCGCGTCGCTGACGCCGGAGATGTTGCGTTGCATCTTGCCGCTTTGCACTTCCCAAACTTTGATTAGCTTATCATAGCTGCCCGAATAGAGGAGTTTGTTGTCAGGCGAGAAGGTTACGGAAGTGACCATTGCCGTATGACCAGTGAGGGTGCGAATTGGCATATCACTTTGCAGATTCCAGAGTTTGATCTGTTTATCTTCGCTTCCTGAAGCCAATACCTGCCCGTCCGGGCTAAAGGCAACCGAGCGCACGGCGGCTGCGTGTCCCGGCAGAATGCGGATCAACTTGCCGTCACTCACCTGCCAGAGCCGTACCAGTTTATCGGCGCTTCCCGATGCCAGAATTTTGCCATCAGCATTGAATGCCAACGAGCGCACTTCCGAAGTCAGCCCTTCAAGGGTGTGGAGGACTTCACCGCTAGCCACATCCCAAAGCGTGATGGCTTCATCCCGACTGCCTGATGCCACGATTTTGCCGTCCGGGCTGAAAGCGACAGCATTGACTTCATCGCCATGCCCCTTAAGGGTGCGAATGAGTCGTCCGCTCTTTATTTCGCAAAGCGCCGCCGTCTTATCGAGACTGCCGGAGACCAGCGTTTTGCTATCGGGACTGAAGGCAATCGAAGTAACATTGTCCCGATGAAAATCAAGAACGCGCAGCAGACGCCCCGTTTCTACTTCCCATAAGCGGATGGTCTTATCGGAACTGGCAGATGCCATGAGCTTGCCATCAGGACTAAAAGCGACAGCGCGAATGGTATCGGCGTGTCCGCTCTGAATCACTAATTCCGGCTTTTGAATCGCTTGCGGTTTGGTTGCCGGCTGAGTTTTTGGTGGCGGCTGAGTTTTCGGAGCCGTCTTAGGAGGTTGTTTCTGGGGCGCTTTTGGTTTTTGTGAGCGTTGCGCCCAGAGGACTCCACCGAAAACGTGAAGATAAGTGCTGATAATAAGTGTGAGAACAAGGTTGGTCAAAAGGCGTTTCGACATTTCTTTCTATCCGGTCACGGTAAATTTACAATCGCTGCGGCTTGATCCTGCGCTGCTGCCGGCGAATCGGTTGAGGGTCGCATTTTCAAAGCATAGCGGTTGTATTTTGATTATAAGCGCTAGGACTATTATAGTAGCTTTTTTCTATTTGTTAAGAAAGCAAGAATTACAGTCTTGAGGAGGAGAACGGATGACGGAAAATAGTACCACGTTATATCGCTGGGAGGAGATGCCGAAAGAACGGGTCACCGATTTGTTGGAGCGTCGCCTGATTACCGGCGAACGTATGATGCTGGCGCACGTCTATTTGCAAAAAGGCTGCATTGTGCCAAAGCACTCTCACGAAAACGAGCAGATCACTTACATCCTTGAAGGGGCGTTGCACTTCTGGATTGGCGAGGATGAGCAGCAAGAGGTAATCGTCCGCGCCGGTGAAGTTCTGCATATCCCTTCCCATGTGCCGCACAAAGCTGAGGCGCTCGAAGACACGCTTGACGTTGACATCTTCAGCCCGCCACGACAGGATTGGCTCGACAAAACCGACGATTATCTGAGGCAGAAATAGCTATGGAACTTGGGCTAAAAGGCAAAGTCGCTTTCGTTGCTGCCGCCAGTCGCGGGCTTGGGCGAGCCATTGCCGAAGAACTGGCACAGGAAGGCGCATCGCTCATTCTCTGCGCCCGCAACCAACAATCACTTGACGAAACTTGCGAAGCAATCAGGCAACAAAGCGGCGCGGCGGTACTCGGTATCAGCGCCGATCTTGCCGTAGCCGAAGATGTGGAACGGGCTGTTACGGCAGGGCTGCAACGCTTTTCGCGCATAGATATTGTGGTGACGAATATCGGTGGACCCCCTGCCGGAGTATTTGAGACTCTGACTCGTCAGATGTGGGAAGCAGCAACCCGGCAATTGTTGATGAGCGTAGTAGAGTTGACGCGACTCGTGCTACCGGGGATGAAAGAGCGCCGCTGGGGGCGCATTCTGAATATCACTTCGATTGCCGTTAAACAGCCCGTCCAGAACTTAATGTTATCAAACAGTCTGCGAGCCGCCGTTACGGGGATGGCGCGGACGCTGGCAACTGAAGTCGCGCCGTATGGCATCACCGTCAATAATCTGCTGCCGGGATATACCCGAACCGAGCGCGTCGAACAACTGGCGCAAACCATAGCCGCACGGGAAGGCGTTTCGCCGCAGGAAGTTCAATCCCGGTGGGAAGCGGAAATTCCTATGCAGCGACTTGGCGAACCGCAGGAGTTTGCGGCGCTGGCGGCATTTCTGGCATCCGAGCGGGCGAGTTACATCACTGGCAGTTCTATCGCTGTAGATGGCGGCTGGATTCGCTCGTTGTTTTGATTAGGATTAACAAATCGAAGGCTTATGCTTCTATGATCCATTGCAAGCATCCTCAGTGCAAAACCAACTGACTGCTTTTGAATCTCTCTGCGTTGTCTCGACTCTCTCAAGTCTCTGCGGTGAAAGAACTTTTCAAAACCGCTTGTCTGGCATTGCCTTACGTCATACTGGCAAGTTTCTCCGCCGATAAAATCTATGCTATAAATCTTCTGCAATGTTGACAAAGATTTTACAGGAGGCACAAGCGTTCCCTTCACTACAGGAAGCCCTTAGTTGGGCGTTTGCCAAACAGCCGCCCCTTGAAGTCGTCAATGTTGTGGCGCAGGATGAATATACCCACGATGTCGTTTTTCGCATTACAGAGGATGGCTTTCTGGTCTTCGACACCACCTGACTTGGGGCGATTCGAGCGGTCGCTCTGTGGCATCATCTACCTACGGCGGAAGAGTTACTGCAACAGCGTCTCCAAGACGGCTGGACGCCAACGCCTTCGCCGCTTACAGAAGGCGATGTTATCCTTGGTCACGCTGCCTGTGTTGTGAAGTCGAAATAACAGTGGAACAGAGCCATTCGCCAAGGCTCTCAATCATTTCTATTCAGGAATATCCCTCAATGAAGAATCGTCTTCTTTTTGTCGTACTTCTCTTGTCGCTTTGTTGCCCATCCCTGCTGAATGCTCAACAGTCGTCAACAACCAAGCAACTGCCTGATAAACTCAATCCGCAGATTCAAAAGATTGTCAGCGAAATCTCTGCAAAAAATATCGAAACCATTATTCGCAAACTGGTCAGTTTCGGCACCCGCCACACGCTTTCGGAAACCGAGAGTGAAACTCGCGGCATCGGCGCGGCGCGACGTTGGATAAAAGCTGAAATGGAACGCTATGCCAAAGATTCAGGTGGCAGATTACAGGTTGAATTTGACGAGTTCACGCAACAACCCGGCGGGCGTATCAATCGCCCTGTGCAAATTGTCAATGTCGTTGCCACGCTTCCCGGTACACAAGCTGAGTCGAAAGACCGCATCTATGTTGTCAGCGGGCATTACGATTCCTGCGTTTGCACTCAGGATATGCTTGACGGGACGAGCGATGCTCCCGGCGCAAATGACGACGCTTCCGGCACGGCTGCTGTTATGGAGATGGCTCGCGTGATGTCGAAATATCAATTCGATGCGAGGCTGGTTTTTATGGCTGTCGCCGCCGAAGAACAAGGCTTATTGGGCGCGACTCACTGGGCAGAGATGGCAAAACAGAAGAATCTCAACGTCGCCGGAATGATTACCAATGATATCATCGGCAGTTCCCGTGCTGAGGACGGGCGCATAGACGACAAACAGGTACGGCTATTTGCCGAAGGCGTACCACCGGCAAAAGAGGTGTCGCCGGAGTTGCGTTCGCTCTTGCAGACCGGCGGCGAAAATGACGGCGCGACCCGGCAACTGGCGCGGTATATCAAAGAGACGGGCGAACGGTATGTCAAAGGTTTCAACGTCACCATCGTTTATCGCAAAGACCGCTATTTGCGCGGCGGCGACCATTCGCCCTTTCTGGAGCGCGGTTATCCGGCGGTGCGAATGACCGAGCCGAACGAAGACTACAAACATCAACATCAGAAGATTCGGGAAGAAAATGGCGTAAAATTCGGCGATTTGCAAGAATTTACCGATGCCAATTACATCGCTCAAGTGACACGCATCAATGCCGCGTCGCTGGCTTCGCTTGCCCTTGCTCCGGCTACGCCAACGAATGTAGAGATGGAGACAGCGCGACTTGAGAATGATACGACGTTGCGCTGGCAGGCGAACAAAGAGCCGGATATTGCCGGTTATCAAATCGTCTGGCGCGACACCACCGCGCCTTTCTGGCAGCATAAAGTCTATGTCGGCGATGTCACGCGCTACACCGTGAAAGGCTTGTCGAAAGATAATTACCTCTTCGGCGTTCAGGCAGTAGACAAAGATGGCAATGTCAGCAGGGCGGTTTATCCGAAACCTTTTCGCCCGCAGAGAAATCAGTAAGAGGAGAACCAATGAAAGAGTACATCGAAGAAGCCCGCGCTTTTATTCAATCGGAACATAACGGAACGCTCTGCACCTTGTCGCGGCGGCTTGCCGGGTTTCCTTTCGGTTCCATCGCGCCTTACGCGCTGACCGCCGCAGGCGAGCCAATCCTGTTAATCAGCGACCTCGCGGAACATACAAAGAATGTCCGCGCCGATGCCCGCGTCAGTTTTCTGATTCAGGACTCCAGAGCGCAAGATCAGCAGGCAAGCTCCAGAGCGACGTTGATGGGCTATGCGCTGCCGGTCTCAAAACCATTTCTTGACGATGCCCGACAGCGTTACCTGCAAGCTGTACCCAGCGCCGCAGGCTATTTTTCGATGCATGATTTTGCGCTCTTCAAAGTTCAGGTTCTACAGGTGCGCTTTATTGGCGGGTTCGGTAACATCTACTGGATTAACGGCGAAGAGTTGCTTGAGCGTAGCGCCGATGCCCAGTTTGACCCGATTGCCGCACGTACAGAGAGCATCTGTGACCATATGAATAAAGATCACCCGGACGCGCTTATCGCCTACGCCAAAGCCTTCGCGCAAACTGATGCTGAGACGGTGAAGATGATTGCTGTGAATTCCATCGGCTTCGATATGATTGCCGTTAGCGAATCGTTCCATAAACACATCCGGCTCGACTTCCCTGCCCCAGTGTCATCGTCCGATGAATTGCGTCAGACAACGATTGAGATGGTTAAAAAGGCGCGGCAAATCCTCGCCGGTTGATAACCGATTCGCAGAAGTACAGTTTACCGTTCCTCTTTTTTCGGGGTGCTTCTGCGAAACATATTCGATGCGCCTTTGGAAATCAGTCTGCCGCGCTCGTCATATAAATCGCATTCAACATGGAGAATCTGCTTGCCCTGACGAACCAGCCGCGATTTTGCCAGCACCGTATCGCCAATCTTTGCCGCACCCAAAAAATCTATTGAAAGATTGATGGAGACGTAGCGATGCGCCAGGTCGGAAGCATAAGCCGTCAAACCGATGACATCATCAATAATCGCCGCCTGTGCGCCGCCGTGAAATAAGCCCATCGGATTTGCCATATCCGGGCGCACCATAAATTCAACTGCAAAGCCGTCTTCGCTTACTTCGCGTAATGTCCCGTCCAGCCACGCCGACAAATGCGGCTGCTCTCTGCCGAGCTTTCTGCCAATGCTGGCTTTCAATGCCTGCAACAACTCTTCTTTATTCATCAATTTCCCGTCTTGTCATTCGATCTCTGTTTTTACTAACAGTCCGTAGCAAACCATTCAACCGTCATCATAGTTTACGCCTGAATTCCTTCAAGAAAATTCAATAGTCTGTTTCAGATTATTGAATTTATGTGATACTGTACGGTTATGGAGATTAAACTTTCAACAACCTCTTATCTGGCATTGGGGCTGGTAGCGCGGCTGCAACCTTGCACTTCTTATGATCTGAAACGGATGGTGCGAGAAACGATTGAGCATTTCTGGTCGTTTCCGCACTCTCAATTATATGCCGAGCCGGAACGCCTGACCGCCGCCGGTTACTTAAAAGAGCAGCGCGAGGCGGGCGGGCGCAAGCGGCGAACCTTCACCATAACTGCCAAAGGCAGAAAGGCGATTGCCGATTGGCTCAAAGAACCCGCCGCCGAACCTACAGAGATTCGGGATTTAGGGCTGCTTAAACTCTTCTTTGGCGACCTCGCCAGCCCCGACGAAGTGCAACGGCTGGCGCAGCAGCAAGCGGAATTCCATCGCCGGAGACTAGCGGAGTATGAAACGCTCTGTGCAACTCGCAATCAGTTGCAGCCGCAGCTTGCTTACCCATTTGTGACACTCGAAATGGGGCTGTTATTCGAGAAGGCAGCCGTCGCCTTCTGGTTAGCAATTGTCGAGCAGCCCATCAATTCTCAACAACGCCTACAGCCGCAACGGCAACCGGACGACACCAATTCACAGGACAATGCCGATGCAGCCGGCCTGAGCGTTGATGGCTCTGCTTCTCAAAAGCGGACGAGCAACTCAGTTGACCTGCCAGACCATCTGTTGTGACGCTCATTGCCCAATCAATCGCATCACCGCCTGTGCCGCCCGCGCCGGTACGGAACCATCCGTCCGCAATCGCTCGCGCACCTCAGCCAATTCTTTGCGCATCGCTGCCAGCCGCGCCGCATCTGACCATAAGGCTTGCACTTCGGCGGCAATCTTCTCGCCGGTGCAGTCGTGCTGCATCAATTCCGGCACAATACGCCGTCCGGCAATCAGATTGACCATGCCGAAGGTATCGAGTTTGATAAGCGGGCGAATCAACCGCCAGTTCACCTCAGAGCCGCGATAGACAATCACCATCGGCGTTCCGGCAAGCGCCATTTCTACCGTCGCAGTACCGCTTGCCACAATCGCAAAAGCGGCGTGACCGAGCGCGTTGTAAGTATCGCGTTCAATCATCGTCACCGCAACGCCTGCCGCCCGTATCACCGGCTCCACCTGTTCATGGCTGACGGTTGAAGCCAGCGGCAGGACGAATTGCGGATTGCGGATTGCGGATTGCAGGTTCGTAGCTGCCCAATCGCGCAACCGTTTTGCCGCGTCCGCCATCGCCGGCAGGTGATAATGAATCTCTTTGCGACGACTACCGGGAAGCAACGCAATGATTGAATCATTGGCATCCAGTCCATACTTCCGGCAAAACTCGTCGCGGCTTACTGTCCGTTGGACGCTCTCTACAAGTGGATGCCCGATGTATTCGACCGCAACGCCTTCACCTGTATAAAACTCCTCTTCAAACGGCAGGATAACCAGCATCTTATCCACATCGCGGCGAATCGCCCGCACCCGGTAGCGTCGCCACGCCCACAGTTGCGGGCTGATGTAGTAGACTATTTTGAACCCGTCGCGGTGCAGTTTCTTCGCCACACGCATATTGAAATCGGGCCAATCTACCAATACAACGGCATCGGGCTTTCGTTGTCGTGCTGCCTCAATCAAACGACGGAACGCGCCATAAAGTTTACCGAAAGCGCGAACGATTTCCGGGATGCCGATAATCGCCACATCCCGCGCATCCACAAGGGTTTCGACTCCGGCATCGCGCATCTCTTCACCGCCGGAGCCAAAAAATTCAAATTGCGTTTCGGGGTAAAGCGCCTTGAGACTTCGCGCCAGCGCCGCCCCGTGTTTATCGCCGGAGGCTTCTCCGGCAACAAGCATCACTTTGCACGAAGAAGGATGAGAAGAAGCGGTTGGTTGTTCCATCACAGCTTTGGCAGAGCTTCGTTCAACCAATCATCGGTCAAACGGTCTTCAAGTTCACGAACAGCAGCGCGGTAACGGTCAACAATTTCACGCTCTCTCGAACGTGGCATCAGCGGCGGGAAATGGTCTTCGATTGCCGGTTCCATTTCCGCGCCGCGTTCCAGAAACCACTCCACCGTGTCGCGCAGAGCCTTCGCATAAGGCGTTGACGTAAACTGTAACGCCTGCTGCGCCGCCGTACTATCTACAATAATCAACGGCTCATCCGGGAATGAGTACGGAAAATGTACCATATTGAAGCCAAGTCGTTCAAGCAGCCGCGATGGAATAGCGGCAATAACCGCTTCGGTTCCGGCAAGATGAGCGATGTTATTGATATGTTGCCGCAGACTGACGATTTCCTCTTGGGCAACGTGATAAGATTTGCCGTCAATGCCATCTGCGGTCAGCGCATTCGCCATCACCGCCGCGAGGTCTTTGACATAGATAGCGAAAATTGGCGTTGCGCCGCTATCGGGAACGATGACCGGATCGCCTGCCAGTATGCGTTTGAGAAAGTGATTTTCCCGCGATAGGTAATCGCGCTGCCCGTAGACGCAAGGCGGACGAATGCTGACAAAGGGAAAGCCATTTTTCGTATACGCCCAGCGCAGAGCGCGTTCACATTCGGCTTTATCGTAAGCGTAACCGGCATTCGGGTCGGCAATCATCGGCTCATCTTCGGTAATCGGTACAGCCTCTTGTTGACAGACCGCCAGTGAACTGAGATGCACAAAACGCCTGATGTAGCCATCGAAAGCATTGATGACGGTCTGGGTTTCATCGCGGCTGTAAGAGTTAATATCAATTACCGCGTCGAAGCCCTGTGAACGCAAATTGATAAGGTCTTGTTGATTGTGGCGGTCGCCGCGAATAAAAGAAACCTGATGGTGAGTTCTGAGGGGAGTTCTGCCGCGAGCGAAGATGCAGACATCGTGACCGCGCCGCGACAGTTCTTCAACTGTGTGGCTGCCGATGTATCCGCTCCCACCGATGACTAGAACCTTCATAATTAGTAGGCAGTAGGCAGAAAGCAGAAAGAAGTAGGCAGTAGGCAGTGAGCAGTAACAACGAGTTGGCGCTTTTCAAAACTCTGAATAGTGGCGAAACTGCCTACTGCTTTTAGTCTGCTGATTTATGCCTGTTGCTGTCTGCCTACTGCCTTCTGCTGACTGCCTACTGATTTAAGGGTTTCGCAGCACTTTGGACGAACTAGCCGCTTTCTTTTTCTCTTCTTCTTTGCGCTTCTTTTCCTCTTCTTCTTTCTTCTTCTTGTCTTTATCCTTATCCTTCTTACTGGTAGAAGAAGCCGCCGGTGGTGATGTGGGCGAACCCGATTTCACTTCAACATCCTGAGTGGCGCTGCCGGTAGCGCGGCGCGGGCGCGAATCATTGGTGTTGGTGGTTGTCGTCGCTCCTGGCGTTACCGGACCGGCAACGCTGGCGGGACCGGCAAGTTCCTGAGCGCGGGCGATAATCTCGTCGGTCTTCAAGCTGCGGTCAATGACCACGCCTTTATTTGAGGTATCAATCTTCGGACCGAAGAGTAAGCCGGTGACTTTCGATACCATGCCCTTTTCGGCTTTAACTTCCGCCACTTTCGTTGGGTCAGCATCCGGCGCAGCTTTACCATATTTCGTTAGCTGCTCTCGCGCCTTCTCAGCGAAATCGGACTTGGGATAGTTGGTCACAAGACGGGTCAAATCGTCGCTGGCAGTCTGCGTATCTTCCTGCGCCGCCATTGTCTGCGCGTGGATCCACAAGGCTTCGTCAAAGCGCGAGAAATTCGGGTACTTATTCAATATCTCTTCGGTGCGATATTGCGCCCCAGCCATTGCCTGCCGCAACTCGAAATTGAAGCGGGCAACCTTTAATTCGTGCATGGCGAGAATCTCCTGCACTTCCGTCATCAAGCCTTCAATCTGCTCTTTTTGGTCAGTGCCGGGATAGCGGCGCAGCGTCTCTTTTAATTGCCGTTCCGCTAACTTTGCATGGGTCTGATCGCGGTCAGGTGATTCTACCTGTTTGAGATGAATCTCTGCCATTTTCATCATCACATCATCGGCAAGCGGGTCGTCGGGGAAAAATTCGACAAACTCACGATAGGCGGCTTCCGCCTGTGCCAGATTCTTAGAGCCGCCTTGCAGATAGAAGGAATCGGCATTCGAGAGTTTGGCGATTTTAACCAGCGGGCTTTCCGGGTAGGTGTTGATCATGGTGTTGAGCAGAATTCTGCCTTGATCGTAATTAGCTTTGCGAATTGCCTCAACCGCCTCGCGGTAAAGCTCTCTGTCGCGTCCGGGTCCTTTAGCGTCTTCAAGCGTGATCTTGTTTTTCGGTTTGCCGCCGCAAGCCGCCACCGTAAGCGCGATGGCTACTGCGACGATTAAAATTTTGACTGATTTCATATAATACTACCTTATTCGTAATGTGATGAGTGACGAGTGATATGCCGTTGTATGTTGAACGATGAATGATGAACGCTGAACCAAAGTCACGGGTAGACAACCTCCTTATCACTCGTCACTCATCACTCATCACGATTCCATCAAGCACGGGATAAATCAGACCGATACTGCCGTCATTGCCTGCGCGTGTAATTCGCGGGTGGCTTTTTCGATGTCGCCTTTACCGAAAACGGCGGAACCGGCGACGAACCATTCCGCGCCGCACCGCGTAAGCTCGGCAATGTTCGACATATCAACGCCGCCATCCACTTCGATATGCACATCGAGACCGCGATTCATAATCATAGCTTTCAGGCGACCGATTTTGTCAAGCGAGGTCTCAAGGAAGGCTTGCCCGCCGAAACCCGGATTGACCGACATAATCAGCACGTAATCAATGAACGGCAGAATCTCTTCCAGCGTATTGATTGGCGTTGACGGATTCAAGACCACGCCGGGACGACAGCCGAGATTGCGAATTGCCGACACCGTGCGATTCAGGTGGACGACCTCTTCGACGTGAACCGAAATCATATTGGCTCCGGCTTTGGCGAATGCCTCGATGTAGCGGTCAGGGTCTTTAATCATCAAGTGACAATCGAGCGGCAAATCGGTGACGCTGCGAGCGGCTTTAATAATCAACGGTCCGATGGTGATATTCGGCACAAAATGTCCGTCCATCACGTCGCAATGAATAATGCCCGCGCCGCCGCGTTCCGCCGCCTTAATGTCGTCGCCGAGCCGCGCAAAGTCTGCCGAAAGAATAGATGGCGCTATGTGAATCATAATCTTCCTCGTCTCCTTTCCGTCGTTGCCGTTATCAGAAATTGACTGGCGATAGCCGCCGGGTGCTGAGTTTCCGGGAAATCGGCTTCGCTTTTGATTTGCACAGGACCGTTGCTGACCACAAGAGTCACAACGGAATTTTTCTTCACCGAAGCATCCGGCGCGGGGCGCGTCTCGATAACCGTATTCATCGGGATTTTGTCATCGCTGCGCCGTTGAATACGGATGTCGAATTGTTGCTGGTCGAGGATGCTTTTCGCTTCCACTTCGGTTTTGCCAACCACATTCGGCAGCTGCGTATCGCCACCGCGAAAGATGACATAGATGGTCACCGCCGCGCTCAGAAAAAACGCCAGCGTCAACACCACGACCATCGAAAGCCGTCTGGTAATAGTCCAGACAATGCTGCCAGTGGTGGCGCGTTGCGTCGTTTGCGAAGAACCCATACGCGCAAGTCTATCACTGTGCTTGCCGCCGTTTCAACTTATCTATAATGAAGAGCAACGTGAACGGCATTGGCGCTTTTTTTATTACGCTGGCACATTAGCGTATTGCCCTTACCGCGTTACTCCTTTCTCTATCTGTATCGTGAATGGCATTGGCGCAAATTTCTGATTGGTCATCGGCACAATGAACTGCATCTGTGCCATTTTCAGTCTGATTTCTGCAATTCATTTCTGCATTGTGAATTGCATTGGTACAAAATCTTATTCAGAGTTCGGCAAACCGTCTGCCATCGCTGCCATTTTTCGCAGTGCTTTCTGCAACGATTTCTGCATTGGCGCTTTTTTTGTACTTCACTAACCCAAATTTGTACTAATTTAATACAAAACAGGGCGATATGTGTGTCATTTTGACTCTTTCATTCCGTTTTGGTATTGGCGCTATTTTTTCATTTCTGCATCGCTGCCATTTTTCCTTTCCCTATCTGCGCGTTTTTTCGTTAAACGCTTTGCAGTCAACTATTACCGAATTGTTTACGGTTGCATCGGCATAATGAATTACATCGCTGCCATTTCCATTTCCGCAATTCATTTCTGCAATGGCTTTTTTCTGCATCGCTGCCATTTTTTATTTCTGCATTGGCGCAATTTTTCAACCACCGTTTTCGCCCCGCGCTTTTCTATCCTGACACCTGACACCTAAAACCTGTGACCGGCTCTCCTTCTGCATTGGCGCTTTTTTTGCGTACTGTTTAGCCAGCAAAAACTGGCGAGAGTAATCCGGTTTTCGCCTTACACATTCGCCCTATCAACAGCAGACCGCCGCCTTGTTGCTGATTTTCATATATAGTACCACAAACACACAGAATAGTACACAAAAGAATGAAGGCAGCAAACCTCATCAGTTGACGTGAGAGTGAAGGGAGTAGAAGTTCAATAAGATTTATTGAATAACGATTTTGCCTTCAAATTTTTTATAGTTGCGAAACTCGATGACATTGCGCGAATAGACCCGCATCCGGTCATTGCCGAGAATCAATTCGGCGCGAACCGGCAACAGGTAGCGGTCGCCGCTAATGATTATCCAGTCATATTCGACGGCATTTTCCGCCAGCGTGATGGGAAAATCGGCGGGCATTCCTTCGCTCGCGGTTTCGATTCGCAAGACCCGTTTTGTCTCCTGATCAATCCAGATGCTTCCGGTATAACCGGCGATGGTCTTTTGCCCGCTCGGTTTATCGGAGAGCATATTATTGGAATTGGCTTTGCGGACGGTGAAATCGTAAAGCACGGTCGCTCTGCTGTTCAGTTGCTCTTTTTTAATCTCTTTGAATTCGGTCTTTGATTGCGGAATAAAGAGCGATGTCAGCAATGCGCCAAACTCTCCGGTAGAAGTGGAACCGGCAAGCCCGTCATAGGATTGTTGCGCCGGTCTGCCATTGATGCGTAACAGTTTGTGTTGTTCGCCTTTGCCAGTGATGTATGTGAGTTCGAGATCGAGCGTATCCTGCAAGCGCCAATCTTTAGTATCAGGAGGGCGGACATAGCGCGTCACCGTTTGATTGACGATGAAATTCGGCAATTCTTCGGCATACTCAAGCGCATTGTGGCGGGCTTGTTCCAGTATCGGTAGTTTCGCCACCATTTCAGCTTCGGTGCGTTTGCGAGCCTCTTCATCTTCGGCATCGGCAGGGCGAATCTCTTCCTGCTGCGGTTTGCCGCCGGTACTGCCCAAACGCTTGACGACATCGAGTAGAAAAGTGCGAGCGCCGCTTTGTTGCAATTCATTTAATACGGCATCGTCAACGGTGAAGGCAATGCCGCGTTTTTCGACTTCGGAAGCAATTTCCGCCTGTGAGATATTCCGCGCCCCGGTCTTTTTGATTAAAGCAATTACTTCTGCTTTGGTAAGGGGCGTCGAGGCATCCTGCGCTTGCCCGATCATCCATAAGCCGGTGAAGCTACAACATAGTATGGCAAAGACAAGTATCTTTCTCATCCATCAACCTCCGACGAACTTTGTTCTTTAATCTTTGCCGAATCCGGGCGGAATTGCAATTGTGGCAGTTATTTATTAGCCGGTGGCGGAAAACCGTCCGCCGGCAATTTTCAACTTGAGACCGTAAATAAATGGTTTGCCTGAAACGAAAGTACCGTTCGTTGAGCGGTATTGTCTCTCCGGGTTATTACGTCTTAGTTTATCTTGCCGCCTTGCCAATTCAGCTTTCCTAAATTCTGCTGCATTTCTCTTTGACAACTCAAGCAAACGTAAAAACGCATCGGTTTGGTAAAAAAGCGCAAAATGAATTTGCAAAAAAGATAATTCGCATTTATGATTCGCCCGCTTGTCGCCCCGGTTGTAAATCAAGCTCATGCTCACAATTTACCTGCCGGAGTCAATAAGCAACAACAGCAACATCCGGCTAATAGAATTTTGGGTCGTATCATTATTTCCAAATCGCCGCGCTGTTAAGGCAACATCGTTTGCTACAAGCGCAAAGCGATTTATTCAAAGATAATCAGCAGGGGCTGTCGCTCATTCGTGCAGCAATGGTGAACAGTTTTCCCTATCTGCAACCGTGTAGGCTTCCGTTAGCAGCAGTGAGGAGGTTCGATGTCAGAGACCTACTTCGCAGGGCTTCACCTCGCCCGTTATGAACTCTGTTTACAGGCAAAGCAGGAGACCATCTTGCCACGCTTCCTGGGTTCGACCTTGCGCGGCGCCTTCGGTCACGCGCTGAAAGAAGCAGTCTGCATCATGCCGCATCGGAATTGCGAACGCTGTTTAGTGGCGGATAGATGTATCTTCCCATACCTCTTTGATACGCCGCCGCCGCCCAACATCGAACAGTTACGCGGGCAGCAGAAAGCCCCGCACCCGTTTATCCTGACGCCGCCATTTTTAGAAAACCCCTGTCAACGAACCTGGAAAATGCCGTCGCCACAGCATAATGGCAATCAAGAACATAAGCCGCAGGCAAAAGTAACATTTTCGCCAACCGACCGGCGCGCGTTTCGCCCCGGCGACGAGATCAAATTCGGTTTGTTGTTGCTGGGGCGAGCGATTGATTATTTGCCCTATGTCATTCACGCCTTCAGCGAGATGGCGCGACGCGGCTTAGGCGCAGACCGCGCCCGTTTTGAATTGAAAGAGGTCTTTGGCATAGACGAACACGACAGAAAGACGACTATCTATTTAAGCAAAACGAAGCGCCTTGAAGCGGGAGCAACCGTGAGTCAAAGCCTGAGCGATCTGGTACAGATTCGCCTCACAGAGAGAAACTATTATTTTGCAGAAAAGGACGGGAGAGATGAAGCAGCGCGAGAACGGGTAAAATTGCGTTTCCTGACGCCGACCCGCATCCGGGTAAAAGACGATTTGCAGACCGAGATTAGCTTCGAGTTACTGATGCGAAACCTCTTCCGCCGCCTGTCAACGCTGATGGCAGTCCATTTTGGTACAGAATTAAATCTGCATTACGGCGAATGGCTTGCGGAAGCGGCAACGATAAAGACGAAGTACGCCAATCTGAAATGGGACGACTGGGAACGCTTTTCCAACCGCCAAAAGACAAAGATGAACCTCGGCGGCTTCATCGGCGAGATGAAATACGAAGGCGCAGCGATAGAAGAATTTTTGCCCTTCCTGCTGGCAGGAGAATTCTTACACCTCGGCACCGGCACAACCTTCGGGTTAGGCAAATATGAGGTTGTATAAAAATCTCAGCAAGTTTGCCGAGAACTCATTTGCGTTCATTAGGTTGGTATCATTTGCCTTGACTTAGAGGAATACTTTGGTAGGGCAAAATATAGATTGGGATTTTATATAATTTTTGGAGAATTAAAATGTCAATAACCGATTATCAAACTGACCATCTGTTTTTGCTCATCGGCAAAAATCCTTTGCCAAATTATGTCGCCGCGAAATTGCTGACAAATGAAAATACAAATGTTCATCTTATATATTCGTCTGACACGCTCGTATATGCCCAGAGGCTTGAAGACCAACTAAAAGGTGTTTGTCAGTTTGCAGAAAAAATCTGTGTTCAGCCTTCCGAAGCCAATAAAATCAAGAGAAAAGTAACAGAGCGACTTGATAAAATTAGTGGTAGCGTTGGGTTGAATTACACAGGCGGTACGAAGGCAATGGCAGTTCACGTCTATCGAGCTATTGCAGACAAAATTTCAATTGCAAAACATTCTTATCTCGACCCGCGAAATCTAGCAATGCTGATTGACCCACCTGAAGGTGTTGAAGACGAAATTTGTTTCTATCTCGGCAAGCCGAATGGTAGTGCGGAAGATCAAGGAAATTTTAAGAAGACCTCAATTTCATTAGATAAACTGCTATATTTACATAAACTGAAGCCATTTCAAAATATGCGGTCTAAGCCTCGCTGGGTGAAAATTGCTGAGGCGATTCAGTCCGAAGCCATCGAAAGAAATATTTGGTGGAACTTTCAGAATAAATTGCGGGACCATTTTGAAGATAGAAAGAAAAAAACAAATTACAACCCTTATTACGAATCTAAACACCATGAAATGGAGAATGAATTACGACAGCTGAGAATTGATTTTCCAACCGACTTGCCAATACTCACAAAAGCATTTGAAGAGAACTTTCCAAACCAAAATGTAATTAGCGCAAATAAATTAGTCTTGGCGAACTTGCCGAACAACATAGATGCAATTGAGTTTCTTAATTATCTACTTGGAACTTGGTTGGAAGATTTCACTCTTGGCAGAATGATTGATACTAAAGATAGCAATGGAAAAACGATTCAGGAGAAATGCAATTTAGAAAGCTGCGGTTCGAGTTTGGAGATTGCTTTACCACAGAAAACCCCAAAAGAACAAAAGCGGAGATTTTTTGAACTTGATGTTGTGGCAATGCGTGGTTACCGGCTTTTTGCAATTTCCTGTACCGTATTGGGAGGCATTGGGAAAGTTAAGCATAAGCTGTTTGAAGCCGTTCATCGTGCTAAACAAATTGGTGGTGATGAAGCAAGAATCGGATTGGTCTGCCTCGCAAAATCTTCTGATATCAACAAAATTAAATCGCAACTGGAAGAAGATCACATTGAAGTTTTCGGCAAAGAGGATTTGGGAGATTTAGATCAGAAGTTAGAAAAATGGTTTAACCGCGAAGGCTAAAGGAGTGAAATAATATGTCAATTTTAACTGTCATTGATACGAGTGGAACTCAGTCTTACATTTTCGGCAGTAACCGTATGCGTGAAAGCATTGGAGCATCGGAAATTGTCGCCCAAGCAACAACGCGATGGGTTTTCGATGTGATTAAAGACTTGGAGAAGGAGAAAGGTTGGCAACACAATTTAAAAGCGGGAAAACCTTGCAATCCCTTTGATGAGATTGATGAAAATAAAGCCGATAACCTACAAGCCGAAGTGATTTATTGCGGCGGCGGAAATGCTCTAATTCTGTTTGACTGTATAGAAAAGGCAAAAGAGTTTTCCCGAACATTCACACGCACTCTTTTAGAAAAAGCACCAAACCTGCAAGTAATAATTGCTCACAGCGATAAAGAAGGATTCTCATTAAATGAAACTAGCTTGCAAATCCATCATCAACTTGATGCTGTGATGAAAAAGGTGAATGACAAAAAAGCGAATCGAAAACTATCTGTTCCGCTTTTAGGTTTAGCAGTTTCGGCACAATGTGTTTCAAGCGGCGGCGTTGCCATTGCACAACCGATTCCTGTACTTAAAGACTTAGCCATAAGAAAAGGTGAAAAGTTACCTGATGATGCAAAGGATGCCTTAGCCGACAAATATAGAAATCACTATCTTTCGGCTGAAACTCTAGCCAAACTAGCCTTTGCCGAAGAAGCAACCACTCGTCTGAAAAGAGAAGTTTTTGACAATTCGATTACTTTAGAAATCCCGCGAGAACTCGATGATTTAGGGAGAACACGCGATGAGTCAAGTTACATTGCTTTTGTTCATACAGATGGCAACGGGATAGGTGAAAGAATTAAGAAGGTTGGCTTATCCTTCAAGGATGACCGTGACTGGATTAAAGGTATGCGGAAGTTTTCGCAGAAGATTTATGAAGCAAATCAAACAGCCTTGCAAGCGACAATGCAATATCTCAACAAGCATCTAGAGCCAGAAGGTGACAAATGGTTATTCGTTTCAGCAGATAAAGAAAGATTTGAATTGAGTCCCAAGAGAAACAAAAGGGGTGATGTAGTAAAATACTACTTTCCTCTTCGCCCAATCATTTTCGGCGGCGAAGATGTTGCGTTTATTTGTGATGGCAGAATCGCGTTAGCTTTGACTGCTTTTTACCTCAAGAAATTGCGCGAACAACCTTTAGCTGATGGCGAAAAACTTTATGCACGAGCAGGTATAGCAATCGTCAAAGCACATTATCCTTTCCGTCGCGCTTATGACTTATCCGAACAATTAGCCAAAAGTGCAAAAGATAGAATCAAGGCAATTGACTCGGACAAGAAACAAGTTGCGGCTATGGATTGGCACATTGCCATGTCGGGTTTATTGGGAGATTTAAGCGATATACGAAAACGTGAATATACTGTTTATAATGATGACAAACTCAATATGCGTCCGGTTTCGCTTGATGAAAGAGAGAACGAAACTGACGACTGGCAGACTTGGGAAGATTTTGAAAAAGTTATCCGCGAGTTTCAGGGTAACGCCCCACAAATAGATGACAAAGAAAAATCGAACTGGCGCGAAAAACGCAACAAGGTGAAAGCATTGAGAGAAGCTCTGCGTAATGGTCCAACTGCAACAAAAGATTTCCTCACCAATTATCGTGTCGGGCTTTTGCCGAAATTAACTATCGAAAAGAAAGAAGAGTTACGAAAAGGCGGCTGGGATGAATCTATTAGAACCTGTGCTTATTTCGACGCGATTGAGATGCTTGATCTATTTTATCGAATGGAAGAAAAAGCAGATAGCGGGGTCACAAAATGAGTAAATACACTTTGGAAATGACATTGAAAAGCGACACGACTTTTGGACGGGGTGATGGCGTGGCAGGTTTGATTGATGCTGAGGTCGAACACGATGAATGCGGCTTGCCGTTTCTTCGCGGACGCGCTTTGAAAGGTCTCTTGGCAGAAGAATGTGCGAGCCTGCTTTTCTCCTTTCAACAACAGAAAGTTGAAGAAAAAGAATTGGAAGAATGGCACAAAGCCGCAGACTTTCTTTTCGGCAAGCCAGGAAGCAGTTTAGATGACGACGCTAAAATGTTCGTCGGCGACTGCAAACTGCCGGACGATTTGCACGACGCGATTGCTGCCGCAATTGCTGATGAAACAATTCAAGAAACAAATAGATTCCATGCCGAAGATGTCTTAAAATCGCTCACGACAATTCGCAGACAAACTGCGATGACAGAAAAAGGTTCGCCGAAAGAGAATTCCCTGCGTTCGATGCGGGTTGTCTTGAGAGAAAACACTTTCACCTCAGATGTTGTTTTTTCAGAGATTCCTAACGAAACGGCTTTAGATTTGCTGAATCTTTGCGCCAAGAGTTTGCGTCGCGTAGGGCTTGGACGTAATCGCGGACGCGGAAAAGTTGTCGTCAGATTTTTAGAAGGCACTAACGAATCTGATTGCTTTGGCAAACTTCCGAAGCAGGGAGGGCAAGGGCAATGAAAGCAATAACGATTACTATAAAACTTTTAGAACCGATGTTGTGTGTCGGTTTGGAAGGCGATCCGAACGCTGGAGTTTCGCTGAAATACATTCCGGGAAGCGTCTTGCGCGGAGCAATTATCGGTAAGTATGGAAAAATTCTTGATGCCGCAACGGTGAAAGAGAGAAAGTTATTTTTTGATGGCTCAGTCCGTTATTTGAATGCTTATCCTTTAGTCAAAAGCAAAAGGAGTTTGCCTGTTCCGCTTTCATGGCACATAGAAAAGGATGAAGAGGAAATAAAAGGTTGTGAGTTCTATGATTTCGTTCGAGCCGATAAAGCACAGTTGAAAAATCCTAAAGGTTTAAGTATATCCTTTTTTGCTTTCGAGAATACTTCGACAATTTACAAGGCAGATATTAAAACCCGCCTAGCCGTTCACACGCAACGCGACGCAAAAAAGGGACGCTCAACAAATGAGAACGGAGCAGTATTTCGTTATGAATCTATTATGAAAGGAACAAAATTTAGCGGGGCTATTATCAGTGAAAAAGATTGTTTGCTTGACGAGATTTTGAAACTTATTCCTAAAGGCACAGAAATTTTTGTAGGCGGTTCACGCACCAGCGGTTATGGAAAAGCGAAGATTGTTGACTCTAAAATTACCGAATGGATAGAAACCGCTTCTCCGAAGGACTTGAAAATTAATGATATTTTTACGGTCACACTTTTAAGCCACGCTATTGTCCGTGATGATAACGGACAATTCCAAACAGATATTACCGAAGCATTTGAAGGTTTCGGCAAGTTAGATGAAAGGAAAACCTATAAGAAAGCAGAAGTCATTGGCGGTTTCAATCGCAAGTGGGGATTGCCTTTACCACAAGCCACTGCCATCAAAGCCGGAAGCGTTTTTACTTTTAACGCGAAAAAAGATATTGCCACAAACGAGTTTCAATCTTTGATTGAAAGCGGAATCGGCGAAAAGCGGTTAGACGGTTTTGGGCGCATCGCTATTAATCTTAGTGAAAAAGATGATGAGTTCAGCTTTAATGACGTAACAAAACAGAAGGACACAGTTGCACTTAGTTCTAGCGCTTTAGGAAAGAAGATTCTGGAACGCATCGTTCGCCAAAGAATGGAAGAAAAACTTCTTGAGACCGTGCCTCTTCACGATGAAACGAGCAAGAAAGTTAAAGAAAAAATTAGCAATAGTCAAATCTCCCGTTTGCGCCTACTTCTACGTGCGGTTTTGCGTGATGAGAAAGGTGTTGAATCCATTGAGCAATTTTTCAAGGAATTGAAGAAAACAGCGCGAGATCAGTTTTCAGCAGTGCGAGTAACTTATGGAGAAAATAAGGGTAATTTGCAACAGTGGATAACCGAAAGCCTGAAAAAGAAAAATCTTTTTGGCAGCAACATAGAACTTACGATAGGTAATGACTCTGGCAAAGCCAAGGCTAATAATAAAGCTGATGAGTTACAAGTTGAATATCACCTGCGGCTGATTGACGCGGTTCTTGCGAAAGCGGCAAAGGAGAAGCAATGACTGAGAATTGGAGAACCTCACGCGAAATTGTTGAACGAATTGTGGTCGAAGGCGATTTGGTTTTGCTTACGCCGTCTTCGTTGGGTAATGGCGACAGCGATGGCTTAACTGATATGTCGTTGCTGTTGGATGAAATTGATGGTTCGGCTTTGCTTACAGGAACCTCTATTGCTGGTGCAGTTAGAAATTATCTGCGCGAATGTGAAAAAGGATTCGGGACAAAAGAAGGTTCTTCTTCGATTTGTCGCCAGCTTTTCGGATATGTAGAAAATCAAAATGGCGACCAAAGTTGTTTAATTATTGATGATTCAAGAAGCATTGATGATTCAGGCAATCCTAAACGTCCGGCAACCGAACTCCGCGATGGTGTACGAATAGATGGCAAAACGCGCACAGCGGCGGATAAAGCAAAGTTTGACTTTGAACTTCTTGTAGCGGGAACGATTTTCAAACTTCGATTTGAACTGCTTATCAGCGATGCTAAAGAAAGTGATGGGAGACCAGTGTTTCCGCCTCGTGATGAATTAGTAAAGGCTCTCGCTACAGCCTTACAAGGTTTCGAGAAGGGCGAAATTTATCTTGGCGCAAGAAAGCGACGTGGCTACGGTGAGTGCAAAGTCGAAAATTGGACGGTCAACTATTATAACTTGAAAACGAGAAATGGATTGCTGGCTTGGCTTGGTATTGATGAAACAAAACTTCAAAATGCTCAACCAAAAGAAATCAATAAAGTACAAAACAAACCAATTGTAGATGCGATAAAAGAAGCCTGTGGTTTGGTGAAGGATCTTCAACTTGATGACAAACGCGAGTACTTTGAGATGACAGTCTGTTTCGCGCTCGATGGTTCAATGCTGATTCGTTCCGGTTCCAAGCTTGGCGTTTCGGATAAAGGTCAGCCCGATACGGTTCACTTACGCTCTAACCGTCAAGGCAAAAATGTTCCAGTGGTTTCAGGAACTTCTCTAGCAGGTGTGTTGCGACATCGCGCCGTAAAAATCTGCAACACGATTTCCAATAGCAACGGCAAAAGCTTTGTTGAAAAAATCTTCGGCGTTGATATGGAAGAATTGAAAAAGCGCAACAAAGACAACAACACAAACGAACAACCGTTTGCCAGTCGTTTGGAAGTGCGCGAAACCGTAATCAATAACACAAACGATTTAGTTCAAACTCGCGTCAAGATTGACCGCTTCACAGGCGGAGCGTTTGAGGGCGCGTTGTTTGATGCTGCGCCAGTATTCGCTAATGGCGAACAGCAAGCTGTCACTCTCAATTTGCGATTGAGAAATGCTGAATCTTATGAAATTGGGTTACTACTTCTTTTGCTGAAAGACCTGTGGACAAGCGACTTACCAATCGGTGGCGAATCAAGCATCGGACGCGGGCGATTGAATGGGAAAACGGCTTGTTTGCGTTATCGAAAAAATAATAGCGAATTTTGGAAAATAGGTTTGAAAAAAACGGACAAAATCGAAGTGAAACTTGAAGATGGAAAATTACCAAGTGGCGAAACTGAAACAAATTTTTTGAATGGGTTAGTTAAAAATCTGAAAGTCGAATTGGAAAAAGGATATGCGAAAAATTGAAGCGATAAAACTCAAAGCGAGTGCGGTAAAGACAGATGGAATATCTACAAATCTACGAAAGTGGCTTGAAGATCATTCGAGCGGCTTAAAGCGTGATGCAAGCACAGGTGCAAACGAGACAGACAAAACCATTTATCTACTCTCGTTTCACGATGACGGGGTGGTTTGGGGAAAACTCAAAGAAGAAAATAGCGCAAGTAAATTACTGACTTCGGATGCTCTGAAAAATTCAAAAGGCAACTCCTTTCCTTCGCCTGTATTTCGTGTTGAAACATTGCAGGAGTGTCGTTTGTTCAGCAACAACGGCGAACTCTACGTTTGGCGCAACAGCAACAATTTCAAAGCGCGTCTCATTGAAGATAGTAACAATGCACCTGATGACGATAAGAAAAATGAGTTCTTTGATGAAAGTCAGGTACTTTGGGGAAGAGGTATAGCTAAGAGGGACAGTTCAAAAATTGCCAAGGCCGGTGAAGAATTTTGGCAGACCGAAGATTTCAGTGTTGTCTCTGATGGTGACGAAGGTTTACTCCATGCTTTCCCTAAAGTAGTTGAAGCAGAAAAATTTGCCCTGGAAAAAAGCAAGGAAGGCGAAATAATCAAACGTCAACGCCCGCTTCGTCTGCGTGTGAGACATTATCTTGATTACGATGAAGATGGCTGTGCTTACATTTCATTAAGCCGCTTGGTCGATGTTGGGGTTGAATAGTTTTCAGTTAAGGAGAAGAACAATGGCTTGGGTGAAACAAAAAAATCCGACTTCTAAAAATCGCACTGCTCATGCGCCTTATAATTTTGTGCCTTTACCCGAAACTGTAGTCAATGTCAAAGGGGAAGAACTACCAGAACAAAATAGCTACCTTGAGAAGCAAGGCGAGATGTCATTTCACACCGGGTATCTTGAGTGTACGGTCTTGACAGAATCATCCTTATATATTCGGTGCCCTTTAACGCCTGCTGAATACGATACGCAAGCTATTCAAATAAAAGAAGACGAAGACAAAATTCCATTTAGGGAAAAGCTCTCAAACAAGCCAGACTTTTTCTATCAGAAGAAAAAAGAAGAACCCGTCATTCCGGGAAGCAGTCTTCGCGGGATGCTTAGAACTTTGCTAGAGATTGTCAGTTACAGCAAAATTGAAAGTGTCTCCAAACAAAAACTTTACTATCGTGCTGTCGCTGACCCAACACTTGGACGCGATTACCGTCAAACTATTTCCCGTGTCAAAGCTGGATATGTCGTGGAAAAGCCAGATGGAGGCTTTACTATTGTACCCGCCCAATCTATCAATGGGCGTACTTTTTTCAAGGTACGTGAAGAACAACTCCTCTCCTTTCCAAATTTTGAACCAATGTACAAAAATGGAAAGAAAAATGAGGATGATTACCACCCACAATACCTAAGACCTATTTGGTTTCAGCCTCCTACAGGGAGAGATCGGACAGGACGACCAATTGAAACAGTTCGATCAGTTTCAGATAAAAAAGGAAATTTGCCGAATCAAGGTGTCGTTGTCTGTTCAGGGTATATTGAAGGAAAAAAGAAACATACAGTTGTTACAGCCAAGAGTAATAATAATCCCTTAGAAATATCTGAAGATTTACTTCGAGATTACAGAGATTCGCTCACCGATTTTCAAAAGGATAAGTTGAGCAAAAAGAATGGATGTTTGATTGACAAGAATCCTATTTTTTACCTTGAGCGAAATGGAAACATTGAGTGGTTAGGTCACACACCTAATTTCAGAATTCCATATCGCCAAGGAAATAAGACTGCAACACCACTTGATTTTATTCCGCAGACTTTACGCCAGCCAGAGGATTTAGATTTAGCGGATGCTATTTTCGGTTACATTGGCAAATCCCAAAATGGGAAGCCGGCTTCTTACGCTAGCCGTGTATCCGTCGGCGACGCTTATCTTGAAGGGGGACAAGATAATCCGTTCTATTCTGACGAATCAATCATTCCTAAAATTTTAGCCAGCCCGAAACCAACAACTTTTCAGCACTATCTTGTGCAAAACCTACCGGACGAAACCAGAACATTAAAACACTATGGAAGTCAGCCGGAGAAGGAAACCGTTATTCGCGGTCACAAACTATATTGGCATAAGGGAGAGGTGCTAGTGGAGGACGTAGAAGAGACCAAAGAAAATAAAGAAGATAAACAACATACTATGATGAAGCCGCTTCGGGCAGGTCTTAAATTCAAGTTTCGCATCTACTTTGAGAATCTTTCAGATATTGAGCTTGGCGCGCTGTTATGGGTTTTGAAATTGCCGGGTGAAGAACCTGATAGTTATCGCCACAAAATTGGAATGGGTAAGCCCTATGGACTAGGCAGCATAAAGATAAATTCTGCGCTAAAGCTAGAAGATCGTCAATCACGTTCTGACAGATCCGGTCGTTACGATACATTGTTTGACGAAAATGGAAAATGGGCAACCGGATGGATAAGTGAGCCTGAAAACAATGATATAACAGCGAACTCAATTCACGCATTTGAGAGATTTATTTTAGAGTCAGTGGTTGGGAAAAACAATAAGATTCAAAATCTAGCAGAACTTGAGCGAATACAAATGCTTTTGAGATTATTGGAGTATCCTGGACCGGAAAATTCGGATCAAACAGAATACATGAGAATTGAACATCCTGATCCGATATCCCCAAGTGGAAAAAGAAATGAATATAAAAACCGTCCTGTTTTACCCACACCTCTACCGATACTTCACAAAAGAGGCATAACACGAGTTCGCGTAAAGAACTACAAGAGTTTGGCTGACGTGAATGTTCGCCTCGGAAAACTGACTATTCTTGTAGGTGAAAATGGAGCAGGCAAAAGCAACTTTGTAGACTCATTGAAATTTGTCGCTGAGGGAATTGAAAACCTGCGAGAAGCTATTGATTTACGCGGAGGAATTAAAATGTTGCGACGGTGGTCGAATGCTGATTCTAATGAACCGTTGCCATCAATTCATATCTCCATCAATGTCGAAGATGATGGTTTACAAGGCGAATACCATCTTGAGATTTCATCCCATAATGAGAGTTATAAAGTCCAACGCGAACACTGCTTTATTGAAGCGGAAGGTCAGGTTGGCGAATATGAAATCTCAAACGGCGACTTGCTAGGCGGCTCAAGCATACTCAACAAGGCTCTACTAAATGATACAGAGTTACATCTGCGGATTGTTTCGCGTGTATCGCCATTTGACAGGCTTTACACAATTTTGAATAAGTTGGCATTTTACGAAATCAACCCGTCAGACCTGAGAATGCCTCAAGAAGCTAAAGACAAACGTGCTCTTAATGTAAAAGGAACAAACCTTGCTGGAATTTTGAAAGTAATGTTGGAGAGTAAAAGCGATAGGCTGAACGAAATCAAATGGGCATTGAGAAAGGCTGTGAGCGATATTGAAGATATTCAGGTTGAAGAGGTAGGTGGTTATTTCATCATTAAATTTAAGCATAATTGGCATACAGAATTACTTGATGCAAAACAGGAATCAGACGGCACACTCCGTTTGCTTGCTCTGCTAACAGCTTTATATCAAGACCAACCGTCATGGTCAATTGGTATTGAAGAACCCGAAACGGCTATCCATCCGGGCGCATTGGGAGTTTTGTACGGCGAGTTGAAATTGATCAGCCAATCGCGTAGCCAAGTGATCCTTATAACCCATAGTCCTGATTTAATTGCTAGTGCCAGCATTAGTGAGCTACGAGCAGTTGAGAAAAATAGAGGTACCACTTACATAGGAGAAATTGATGAATCTCAGCGCGAACTTGTCTATCAGAGGCTGTTTACTCCTGGTGATTTAATGAGAATGGGAAACTTTCAGAGAGACAATTAATTGGAGGAACTTATGCTTGCTGTTGTGCCAATCGTCGAAGGAACAGGGGATACCAATGCAACAAGGTCTCTTATATTGCGGTATTTGCGGGGACGTTCTATTGCTACAGATGCGATTTCCGCAAAAGGCAGAGGGAATATCACTAGGAAAGGAGGTCTTGAGAGATTATTGTCTTTAGCATCAACAATAAAACCACCTTATGAAGCGAGCAGGAAGGCTATTTTAGTTTTATTGGATGCTGATGATGAGCCATGCGCCGGAACATTTGCGCTGAATTTGGCGGAACGCGCTCAGAAATGCAGATTGCCTCATCCGGTGGCGATTGTTGTTGCAAATCGAATGTTTGAGTCTTGGGTGATTGGAAGTTTTGAGGAAATGGTAAGATATGGGGTTTGTACCGTTTGCAAAACCGTAACGATTCCTGATGACGTCGAGTCAATTCACAAACCTAAACAATGGCTTGAAGTCACAATGTCAGAGCCACCTTATGTCCCTGAAATACATCAAGAGAGCTTTTCCATGTTTATAGACTTCAACTTAGTGAAACAGAGATGTCGTTCCTTTAGGCGATTCTGTAAGACACTTGACGAATTACTAACTATGACAAATCCTCCCAGAGGACATGTGTTGCCCAGCCATAAATCTATTGGCGAATCTAGTTTATTAGCGAAGGTTGAAGAACTTCCGGTTACTGAAGTTCAAGAAGCTCACATTCAATCAACAGACTTGTCAAAACAAAGTGAAAGCGACAATAAGATTGCAGAAAGAAGAGATCATACTTTCAAGACCAGACCATTAGTTAGAAAGCAGTAACGCCTAATGAGCAACATTCGACTAAATATCATAGACCAATCACAAATCATTACTGGTGAGGTGCATGGGAGTGTTGGGGATTTGATGGTTGCGGCACTTACAGCAGAGCCGGAGACGGTTGGGGAGTTGGAATTGGTGCTGGGGCGATTTCTTCAATCGGATATTGAGTCATTGCCTTTTAAGTGGTTTCGGCAGGGAGGAGATTTTGAGCCTTATGATGCCGGGATTTTGATTATTGATCTGGCGGCGCGGGTTGTGGCGGTGGAGTCCAGTTATTCGCTGCCATCGAGAAATGGTGAGGTTTGTATCCGCAATCCGTCGGCGCGTTCATCGGAAGAGGAAATGTTTATCATACCCTATCAGCTTTCGGATGACTGGTTGGTGGTTTACTCTCTGCCTGAATATGAAGGCGTTTGCCGGCGCAGGCGTGAAGCGCGGCTGAATGGTAAGCCGGTTGATGAGCGGGCGGTTCTTTTCGGCAAGCCGCTTTTAGAATTTATCGCGCAAGAGATTTTTACGGCGGACGATGTAGATGATGAAGAGCTATTTACCAAAATTCACGCCAAATGGTTGATGACGGCGCGGGATGATTTGCAGGGGAAAACGCCAAGGGAAGTTCTCCTCGCTAAACAACACTTTATTGATAAAGATTTGCAGTACAGAGAGATGCAGTGGTCGTTTACCGGGCAATGTCCGCCGCCGCTGCCGCTTGACTCACCGGCTTATCATTATGCCGGATTCGGGACGCACGAAGCAGTGGTCTATTATGATTTGCTTCGCTTGCTGTTGAGCGAGGCTTACAAATACCGGCTCGATGACAAAGCGGCGGACTTACCAAAGGTTGTGGCGTATCTGGAAGAGGTGAAGGAATTCTGGCTGAAGTCACCGAACAGAGATTATTCCGGTACGATTCCGGCTCACTACATTGATAACGAACGGCGGCGCATTCCTTTTGCGATGTCAGCGCACGAAGCCATCATTGACGAGGATTGTCCGGTCTGTCAGGCGCTGGCATCTGACCCGGACTTTTCGCCGATGTTTCGCCATCTCGACGGCTCACGCATGGATAATCAATTCGAGTTCTCTTTTCACGCTACCCGCGAGGAATGGGCGGGCGAGCAGAGGGAATGGGAAGAGTTTACGCGCAAGTTTGAACTTGAACGGCGGCAGCGCGAACAGGAAGGCTTGTCCGACGGTAGCTTGCCCGCATTGGATGAGTCTGAGCCGTTCATCAATTGAATGCCACAAATGACTTTGCAAAAGCAGCTATCGGGTGACGGATTGCCTGCTTTATGGCTTCGGGGCGCAGTCAGTCCCGGCAAACAAATACAAGCTGAGTTCTCTGTTCGGCAAGTTTGCTAAAGATCAATTTTCTATCTTTCTCTATTATCATAGCGCCTTATGAAAGAAACGCGATTGACATTGCTGAATACCAGTATTCTGACCGCTTATGGAACCTACACCTACCAGCCATTGACGCTTGAAGAAGCGCGGCAAACGGTGGCGGAATTTACACAACCGGGGAAGACGGTACAATCGGCAATCGGGCATCAAGCTACGGCGGATTTGCTTACTACTTTGCTTGAATTTCCGGTTGCCGCAAACCGCATGGAGTTCAAACAAACGGTTGACGATCTGGGATTGATTTTCAAACTAAAAGGTCGCCCACCCGAAGGCAAAGTATTGAACCGCGAAGAACTGGAAGCCATAGGGTATGAATTCGGGTTGTTACGGAGATTGCTATAATGGCTGCTAAACCTATCAAATCAATTAACGAAGAGGACAAGGTATTAAGCGGCGCTCCAACCCGTCGTGAGACATTTGCAGAAGCAATTGGTTCAATGTTTACCCCTAAACGTGACGGAGTGTTGCCGGTTCTAACCGTTGCACTCGGTTTGGCAAGTTTAGGCTGGTTAGCGGATTCCATTTTACCTCTGCTTCATGACCTAGCAGCATCTCTATTTCATCTACCGGTAGAAACCAAATTTCTCGAGTCATTGGAGAAGGCGAGTATTCCGGCAGCAGTAATTCTCCTGCTTATAGGATTTGTTTATTTCTTTGGTCGAAAAAGGGTTAAGCCAGTAGACTATGAACAAGTTGTTCCAGCGCCGCACAAAGGCTTAATTGTGCAATTAAGCCTTTATAGTACTGTTCGGGATATGCCAGCCTACGCTAACCCGCAAGCAATCGTACAAGCAATCAAGGAACAATCGTTGGATAAGGATAAAATCTTTTCTGGTTGTAATTGGGGGCAAATGGGATTTGTCGTCAACTATCATGCCCCCGCATTAAGTTATTGCTGGATTGTTGTCACCAGAAACACAGCAGCAGAAAGTAATCCCGCAAATGGTTCAGAAGCCTATTATGAAGATGCGAAAAAAATGATTCAGTCAATTGTAAAACCGTATCGTGAGGTTACTTGTAGACAGGTTGTGGTTGACGATCCAAACAACATTGGTGAAACAGCGCAGAAAATTGCTGGAATTTACCGGCAAATTAAAAAGCTGGAATTCCCATTGGATGAAGACGAGGTTATCGCTGATTTTACTGGCGGGACAGCGGCAATGTCAGGCGGCATGATTTTATCCACCCTTGATGCAGGGCAAAAAATTGAGTGCGTGAAACAAGATAAGAAGTTGCCGTTGAGTTCTCGAATTACAACAGAAGAAATTCACCGGCAGAAGCTCATCATTTCACCGACAACATCCGTATTAGTAAAGAGCTTTAAATAATAGGCAATCTATGAAACGCACGATACTTCTATGTGTAGCGGGCGGCACGCCGGCGATTATTACCGAAACGCTATGGGCGTTGAAAGAACGCGGCGAGCGGGTTGATGAGATTCGCGTCATTACAACGCTTGAAGGGCGCGAGAAGATATTAACAGGAATAATTGAGAAACGCGGGGCGGCAGATGAATCTTTGTTGGATGCCACGCATGGGCAGTTTTTCAAGTTCTTACGAGATTACCCGGAAGTCGGCAAAATCAAATTTGATGAAAACTGTCTCTATATTCTAACCACTAAAGAAACCGGTGTGCCAAGTCCGCGTGACGATTACAAAGAACGGCTGACCGATATTTTAACCGATGAGGATAATGGAAAGGCGGCGAACCAGATATGTGAAATCGTCCGTGAACTGACTGCCGATGACAGTATCCAGATTCACGCTTCGATTGCCGGTGGGCGCAAAACTATGAGCCTTTACCTGATGACAGCGATGCAACTCTTTGCCAGATACGATGATAAAATGTCGCACGTTCTGGTGAGTAAAGACGCGGAATCCGGCGCTCCGAAATTCTTTTATAAACCGCCACAAGCACAACCCATTCTCGCTCCTGATGGAAAGCCGAAAACGAAAAAAGATGGGACTGCCTTAACTACACAGGACATTAGCATCTATCTGGCTGATATTCCCTTCATCCGCCTGCGCGGCATCGGCTCGGAGATGCTGAAACAGCGAGTCGAAAGTTATGCTCAAATTGTCCATAAAGCACAGGATAATCTGGAACGATTTACCCTCATTTTCAACCTGAAAACCAGTCAAGTTAAAATTGGCAAGTATACGATTAAACTTACTGACCGCGACTTCTTCGTTTATGTCATGTTTGCCTATCTACGGCAAGCAGGTTGCGGCGAACAGGGCTTTATTCAGGTTGATGATATAGCACTCACGGATTTCGATGCCGTTTGCCGGATGATTTCGCGGGCGCGAGGTAAAGAACTCGGCTATCAGGATTTCAGCGTTTTACGAGCTGATGCTCTGCAAAATCTGAACTATGATTATTTCAGGGAAACTAACCCTCAAAGAGGGCATGATTATATCCTGTCCACCGTAAAAATGACTATCATTGATGCAGTCAGCACGATAAAAAAGGAACTCAAGCGAGCTGGCATCAGCGAAGACTTTGCCATTCGCAATCAAAATAAGTACCGGAAAAAGGTCGAGCCTCTCTACGGGTTGAATCTTGAGCCGGGAAGAATCACCTTTACAGATAATTGGAGTTAATTCTCTTGCCCTAGTCAAAGCGATTGTTTGATCCCACTACACGGTTGCTATTGCTTCCGCCCGTATACGTTTTATCCTCCATTAATTGAGCAAACCTGCTCAGTCAGAAAAGGCCTGTAGATTCGTCTATCCTTAACAATCAGGAGAGAACGAATCGTGCAAAGAAATCACTATCACATCTCACATCACGCGAGTCAGAGGATGGCGCAACGCAACCTCTCGCCGGGCGATGTTGAATTGGTCTTGCGCTACGGCAGAGTGGAATACCGCACCGGCGCAGCCTTCTACTTTCTGGCTCGCCGCGATATTCCCGAAGGTCTGGAGCGACAGCTGGAGCGTCTTATCGGCACAACCCTGGTCACCGATGGCGAGGAATTGCTGACCGTCTATCGCAACCGCAAAGCTTTGCGAATGATCAGGCACAAGCGCAAACAACGAGCGAGACTAACCAATCTCGCCACTGATATTTCGCCGCTTATCCCGAATATGCAGGCGATGAGGTAACTTCATATGGCTACGCTTTATGTCACCGAGCAGGGGGCGACGCTTCGCAAAGAACAGAATCGCATCATTGTCGAATGTGACGAGCGGGCGATTGCCGAGATTCACGACTTCAAGATCGAGCGCGTCGTCGTCTTTGGCAATGTACAGCTTACCAGTCAGGTCATGGCGCATCTGCTCCACAATGGCATTGATACCTCTTTTGTCACCCTCAGCGGCAGGCTCAAAGGCAGACTGGCGGCGATTGAATCGAAGAATGTTGCCCTGCGCTTGAAACAGTACGAACGGACACAGGATGCCCGCTATAGCAGGCAGATGGCGGCGGCAATCGTCAGCGGCAAAATCGGCAACGGTATCGAAATCCTGTCGCGCTATCAGCGCAATCACCCGGAAAACGATTTCAATGCCGACATCGGGCAATTACGCGCTGTGCTGCATAAGATTGCCGCCGTGCCTACACTTGAGAGTCTGCGTGGTCTGGAAGGACAAGCGGCAAATCTCTACTTCAAAGGCTTTGCGCGGATGCTCAGACGCGATATGCAATTCACACGACGCAGCCGACGACCGGCAACCGATCCGGTGAATGCCCTGTTGAACTTTGCTTATGCGCTGCTCTACAACGAAGCAATCAGCGCCCTGGTAACGGCTGGCTTCGATGTCTATCTCGGCTTTTATCACGCGCCACACTACGGGCGATGCTCGCTGGCTTTGGATTTGATGGAAGAGATGCGCCCGGTGATTGCTGACCGTCTGGCGCTCAGTCTTATCAACCGCGAAGTCATTAAAGCCAGCGATTTCACCGCAGAGAACGGCGGCGTCTGGTTGACTATGGAAGCCCGCAAAGCCTTTCTGAAAGAGTATGAACGGTTGATGAATGCCGCCTTTCAAGACCGTAAAACCGGCGTCAGTGTCAGCTTTCGCCGTACCCTCTATAATCAGGCGCTGGCGATGCAGAAAGCGGTCCTTGATGGCACGCTCTATCAACCTTTCAGCGGCTGGCACTGACGACAAAAGCAGTCGGCAGTAAGCAGTAGGCAGAAGGCAGGACAGGCTACGGATGATGAACGATGTTGATCTTAATTGCTTATGACATTAGCGATGTGAAGCGACGCAACCGGCTTGCCGATTTGCTGGAACGCTACGGCAGGCGTGTGCAGTTGAGCGTCTTTGAATGCGACCTCAATCCATTGCAGGTGCAGGAGTTGCTACCCTTGATGAAGAGTATCATCAAAAGCCGCGCCGACCGGGTGCAGATTTACTATCTTTGCCTTGCCTGTCAACAACGCTTCGAGATGTATGGGCAGGGCAGTTTGACGCACCATGAGGAAGTCTATGTTTATTAGTTCGGATGGCAGAGGAATCAATACAAAGCATTCGCTATTCGTAAGTCTGACCGGATAGATGCGCCGGTAAGGAGAAAGGGTGATGAATTCAATAAAGGCAAAACTGATTCGCTGGGGGCTGGCGATTGTCGGCATCGTCTTCGCTTTCCTTGCTCTGCTATCGCTGTTGCATATGGGCGCAGCTTTCGGGTTGTACGCTGCACTGGCGAAGTGGGCAACCGTGCGGCTTGGGCTTGATTACTATGCAGCAAATACTCTGGCGGTGGCGCTGACTTCGGTAATCCTCATTCTATTGCCCAACATTCCGGGTATTCTGCTGCCGGTACGTCATCGCCTCAGAATTGCCGGCGTGGTGGTCGGCATAACGGCGGCGGTTGGCGCTCTGGTCTACACCGTCGGCAGAGATGTCTATTTCGATAGAACCACAGGCGAACCCCTGCGGTACTATGCCGATACTCCCGATGGGCGCGTCTTCAGTTTCACTCCGGGCTTTGAGCCGCGCTATGGCATTGAGTTCAAACCCTACACCCGCGATGCCGTCAACCGCGAGATTGAGCAGAAGAGGCGCGAACAATCCCGACAACTCGAACGGCAAAAGCAGGAGGAAGAGGCGCGGCGGCAGCAGGCTATCGAAGCGCAGAGACGCGAAGCCGATGCCCTCAGACAGCAGGAACTGGAGCGCCAGCGTCAGGAGATGGCGGAGGCGCGAAAGCAGCAGGCGGAGGAGTCCGAACGTCAGCTTGAGTTGAAGCGTCTCGAAGCCGCCGAACGGCAACAGGCTCTGGAGCAACAACGGCTCGAAGCGCAGGAGCAGGCGCGTCAGGCTGACGAACAGAGACGCCTTGCGGAACAGCAACGGCAACAGGAAGAGGCGGAGAGCCGCCGTCGAGAGGCAGAACGACAGCGACAGGAAGCCCAAGCCCAACGCCAACGCCAACTGGAAGAAGAGCGCGAGCAACGGCAGCGCGACGAACAACGCGAGGCAGCGCGGCGACAGGAAGAAGAAGCCGAGCGTGCCAGAAAAGCCGAGCGCAACCGCAAAATCTTTAGCGAAGCCCAACGTCTGGCTGACCGATGGTTGCGGCGCAAGCCTTAGGCAGCGCCGACAACACCCGGATAGATGAGGGAGAGAGTCAAAGCGGCAGAAGTAGCATAGGCTGATGTTCATTGAATAAATAATCGTACAACCGGGTTCGGAGCAACTATTGAAATCAATAGACTTTGCCCGTTTGACGTGGTATCACTATTTATTCAAAGAACATCAGCCTATGCTACCTCGGTGCGGCAATCGCTGGTACGATTCTTATTTCAAAGAGCATCAGGCAGTAAGCCAGATTAAATGATGTAGACCGGCTCGAGCGATGTAGTTTGGGCTGTGCCTAAGGTGACGATGCGGCGGCGGCAGGTTTCGCAGATGTCATAATAGCGAATGCCGTGCTGCTCTTCTCCGAGTACCCGTTGAACCGCGGCGCGTAGCTCGGCGAACTGAGCCGCCGTCAGAATACACTCAAAGACGCTGAATTGTACCGCTTCGCCAAACCGCCGCAAGGTCTTGTGCAAGCGCGTCCGCAGCTTATCATCAGCGATGTCATAGATGACCACAATAAACATAAGGTTTTATCTATCAATGATTTACAGCTTTAACGCCCGGTCTTTTTCAAACCGGACGCTTCTTTTGATTGGCAGACGGCGGTTTGCGCCCGCCGGATGGTTTACCGCTTTCCCGCTTCTTTGGCGCAGGCTTCGATTTCGGCTTTTCGTCATTCGCCTGTGCGGTCTGCTGCCGTTTAACGGCGGGTTGGCGGCGCTGCCAGTTCTGCAAAACCGTGTCGCCTTGATAGAAGACGAAGAAAACTGCAACGACTGTTACCACAGCCGCCGCGCCAAGAACAACGGTTTTGCTGCTCATCACGCCCCAGATGCCGCGCAGAGAATCCTTCAATCGCGCTGCAAAGGCGGGCGTTTCGTCACGATTGGCGTAAAGGTGCATAAACCACACCAACGCCAACGTAATGGACAAGCAGAAAAGCGCCGCGTGAACCAGTTTCCACCCACAGCCAAGCGTCAACGCCAGCGCCAGCGCCGCCACTGTTGGCAAAACGCCAAAGGCGATGATGAACGAGGCGATGAGGTCTTCAATGGTGTGGAAAAACTTTTTCATCGGTTCCTGCTCCCCAAATTTGTCACTAAGACGACGATTTGAAGAAAATATGACAACCTTACTATGCTGATTACTGCCTTTCCGGTTCGCGGCGGCGATTGCGCCATTTGTCGCGCAGTCTCACAAGCAGGCGGTCGCCTTGTTGCCACGAATCGTCCGCCAGTTGTCCGGCTTGGCGGGCAGCCGTCGCCGCGAAATCGAAGACTCGCCGCGCCACCACTTCCGGCGTCGTTGGCGGCGCAATGACACGCTGATCGGCGGTAAAGCCATAGCCCAGATACTCGAAAGACTCATCCGGCGACAGCAACCGCGTCTTTTCGGCATTGAGGCGCAGGCGGCGTTCCTTCAAGAGCGCCGTTGCCTGCTGCATCGCTTCACCCGCTGCCGCCCGATCACGACAGAGAATGACGAAATCATCACAATAGCGCACCAGACGATAGCCCTTCGCGGTCATCGCCATATCGAACGGGTGCAGATGCACATTCGAGAGCAATGGCGAAATCGGCGCACCTTGCAAGGCTCCGGCATCGTGAGTTCGCATTTGCCGCACTTTGCGAATCATTGGCGGAGCCGCTATCGCCAGCGCCAGAATCGCGCCAATGCCGCCAAGCGCCTTTGCTGTTAGTAAGCTGCCAAGGGCGGCTCGCTGCGTCAGCGCCAAAAGTACGCCATCCTGTAACAGGCGCGAGGCTGCCGCCCGTGTCAAGCGGGAAGCGGCGCTTGGCGGCTGTCCCTCTGCCAATTCCGGCAATGCCTGTGCGTGGTTTGCCGGTTCGTCTGGCCAGCCATCGCTTGCCGCCGCGCCAGCCACGCCAAGGCGGTCAGAAACAAAATCATCTATCAACTTGTTGACCGCATCGCGCACCGCCAGATTGGCTCCGGCAACCGATGAGCGCAATCGCGTCAGCCAGTTGATACTTGGGCGTGTGCCGTCAAGCGCCCCGGCATCGAGCCATAGCGCGATGATCTGCAAAATATCCTCATCGCCGACCCGCCGCGCCAGTTCTGCCAAGAGCAGGTTATGGTCAATCGAAGGGAAGAAGTTTTCAATATCGGCATCCACCGTCCAGCGATAGCCCTGCGCCCGCGCCACAACGATATGTTGAATCGCCATCTCGACGGAGCGACCGGGACGAAAAGCGAAACTGCAATCAAGAAACTGCGGCTCGAAAAGCGGTTCGATAGCATCCAGCACAGCACGTTGGGCAACGCGGTCGCGCACTGTCGGAATGGCAAGTTCGCGCATCTTGCCGTTAGCTTTGGGAACCACAACCTGACGGGCTGGCAACGGCTCGTAGGTTTTATTGTGCAAATTGCGCGACAACTCCGCGAGGTTATCGTGCAGTTGCTGCTCAAATTCGAGGATGCTGACGGCATCCACGCCTGCCGCGCCGCGATTAGCTCGCACTTTGCGCCACGCTTGATGGAGCGCCGGAACCGCCGCAATGCGGCGTAACAACGAACCGGAACCGGAGGTAATGAAATTCGTCATAGTGTTAAACCCCTCACTGAAAATTGGCAGTAGCGCCTGTAGCCATCCTACAAGGAAAACCAGCCCGTCAGCACAATGGGCAAGCTTGCCGAACTTCATGAGGCTCTTAGAAAATTTCATCTCGTAAGCCGCTTACATACAATCCAGTTACGCCTTTATTATGGTCCTCAACGGCAAATCGTTCTGCCTCAGCGCAAAGTTACGGTTGCGCTGGTACAACGACATCTCTGCCATTTTCAGCAAACTATTTCTGCATTGGCGTCATTTTTTACTGTACGCTCATGTCTGCAACTCTGGGTACGCACGCATCTTGGGTGCAAGACAGCGGCAGCAAGACACTTTGCCGATAGCCGAAACTCTCGCCTGCCAACTCTGCACGCAAGATGCGTGCGTACCCAGGCTGCCTCATTTCTGCAAACATTTCTGCATCGGTGCCATTTTTTTTATTGCACGGCTTCGCTCTCGTATGGCAATAACCGAATTACCACTTTCTCCAACTGTAAGGTCAACTGCATTGGCGCTTTTTTTCATTACTGTAGCGCTGCCATTTTTGCTTCTTTACAACATTCTTTACCGGGAGCGCGGACCATTACTTTCTACACAAGTCTGTAAGTGTTGATAGCAGGTTAATGCCCCTGCCCGGTTGAGCGAAGTCGCTCACCTGAAATCAACGACTTACAGCCATCGAAAAACTTGTGTAGAAAGTAATGGCGCGGACCTCCACGTCCGCATGACGCAAACGGCGAGCCTTCGTTGCCGCCAAGCAGTCGCCTAACCAAACCAGGCGGACGTGGAGGTCCGCGCTCCCAGTGATAGGCTCTCGTTTCTATACCGGTTCCTGCTAGCGCTGCCATTTTCCTTAGCATAGCTGCGCGTTTTTTCGTTAAACGCTTTAGAATCAGCATTACCGAACACCTTACCCTTGCATCTGCCTCACCGATTGCTGCGCTGCCATTTTCATTTCTGCATTGGCGCTATTTTTTTCATTTCTGCAATGGTTTCTGCATTGGCGCTTTTTTCTGCTCAAAAGCGGCGCAGCCGCTAGAAGCAGAGAGCCAGTCAACCGGAAAGGCGAAGCCATTCCGCACATCCAAGCGGCAGAGCCGCAAAAAAGAAACGGCACATCCAGGCAGCAGAGCCGCAAGCGAACGGCGTAGCGCCGTTCCACTTGTCCTCTACTCCCTAAACTCTCCAGGCTCTCCAGACTCCTTAGACTCTCCAGACTCTTTTCACCCGTTCATCCCTTCACCCCCACTCCCGACGGTCTATAGCGTCTGTTTTCTCATTCACCAATACAGTATCATAATTGTACATTATTTTAACATGGAAGTTCAATAAATTTTTCGGGGATTATGCGGCTGGGGAGAACGGCAGGGCATTTTTTCGTCATTCGTGGTACGCAGTAGAGAGACAAACCATAACCAACAGGAGCGGGCGTTAGAGTACCCGCTTTAGATCAGTTTTCACTAGCGCCTATATGCTCCGGCGCTCTAAACTATACAGCGGCTGGCAATAAGTTATTGGCAAATTATTTTTCGCCAAAGATAAAAAAGGGCTTGCAAGTAAAGCACACTTGTCATAGACTTCGCGCACCATTTGAGAGTTTTTGGGCTAACCCCATGAAAGCGAAAAAAGCGGGGGGTTTAGCCCAAACAAGCTAAGTGCAATGTTATTTGATAATTACATAGAAAAAGAGAGGGCAAAAACTGTCGT
>Ga0187894_10000802_pt1 | contig 42554 bp, 41 predicted proteins | sample GBC1701081metaG_FD_136650 | JGI IMG/M metagenome (GOLD analysis project Ga0187894, IMG submission 136650) | White microbial mat communities from a lava cave in the Kipuka Kanohina Cave System on the Island of Hawaii, USA - GBC170108-1 metaG ... | reverse complement strand
TTCAAGGCCAGCGGCTCATGTTTCGCCGCACAAACAGGCCGGACACATGACCGCTCCTACTTCGTCGCCTCTATGCGCTGCTCGATTCCCCTTGCGAAACGGGGGCCGTCCACACATGACAGTAGCCATGGGCGATAGCGCCACCTACGATGGCCGCTTCCTCCTGTAAGGGACCATCGCTTCATGTCTGCAGACGTCATTTCCCAGCTCGCGCCCACAGGCGTCCTGCGCGCCGGTGTCAATCTCAGCAACTTCCTGCTGGTCACCGGCAAGAGCGCGTCGGGCGATCCTGAGGGCGTCTCACCGGATATGGCGCGCGAGATCGCAACGCGCCTGGGCGTGCCGGTCAAGTACGTGCCCTACAAGACGCCGGGCGAACTGGCCGATGCGGCCGGTACCGGCGCCTGGGATATCGGCCTGATCGGCGCCGAGCCGCAGCGCGCCGAGAAGATCGCGTTCACCGCGGCCTACGTCGAGATCGAGGCAACGTATCTCGTACCGGCAGGCTCGCCGTTGAAGACGATTGCCGATGTCGATCGCGCCGGCGTGCGCATCGCCGTCACGGCGCGCAGCGCTTACGGCCTGTGGCTTGACCGCAATATCAAGCATGCCGAGCTTGTACAGTCGACCAGCCTCGATGGCGCCTACGAGCAGTTTGTTGCGGACAAACTGGATGCACTCGCGGGCCTGCGCCCTCGGCTCCTGTCCGATGTCCAGAAACTGGCTGGCGCGCGCATCCTCGACGGCCAGTTCACCGCCGTCCAGCAGGCGATCGGCACGGCGCGCGGCAATGAGGCTGCAGCCAACTTCCTGCGCAGCTTTGTCGAAGAGGCAAAAGCCTCCGGCTTCGTGGCTGGCATCATCGAGCGTCACAAGGTCCGCGGCCTCTCGGTGGCGCCGCCAGCATGAGCATGTCTCGTCGGAGCGGCCTCGCTTTCCTGGGAGCGCGAGCCTCTGGCCCGCTCATACATCGGCGCTAAGATGCGGGCGGGACGCCCGCGCTCCCAGGGGCAAGCGGCGGCGCTACCAGCGGCCGGCAATCGGCAGCAGGCACGATCGCAGCGCCGGTGCGTGCCTGCAGCGCCTCGATGCCCATACCTTCGAGCACTTCGCGGGCGACAAAGCCTTGCGCTGTCACGTCGACGACCGCGATGTCGGTGTAGATGCGCTTGACGCAGCGCACGGCGGTCAAGGGCAGACTGCAGGTCTCCAGCAGGCGCGGCCGGCCATCTCGCGTGTTGTGCTCCATGATTACCCAGGTCGCCCTGGCGCCCACCGCCAAGTCCATGGCGCCGCCTACCAGCGGGCCCTTGTCGGGTATGCGCGCATCCCAGTTGGCGAGGTCGCCGTTGGCGGCCACCTCGAAGGCGCCGAGAATCGTCACGTCGATATGGCCGCCGCGGATCATGGCGAACGACCAAGCTGAATCGATGATGCTGCCGCCGGGCCGCAAAGTGACCTTGCGACTGCCGGCATCGACCAGGTCAGGTTCGATATGATCAGGGGCGGCGGCTGGCCCGACACCGATGACCCCGTTCTCGGACTGGAAGAAGACGTCCCGCCCGGCCGGAAGATGATCGGAGGCCAGCACCGGAATACCGATGCCGAGATTGACGACAGCGCCGTCGGCGATGTCCTGCGCGGCGCGCCACGCCATCTGGTTGCGGTTGAGCGCTTTCATACGTCAGGCTCCCACCGCCACGACACGATCGACGAAGACGCCCGGCACCTGTACCTGCTCCGGCGGGATCGCCTCCTCGCGCGACTCGCGGACCTCGGCTACGGTCAAGGTCGCTGCCGTGGCCATCGCCGGCCCGAAGTTCATCTGCGCATGACGGAAGACCAGGTTGCCGTAGCGATCCGCCATGTCGGCGCGCACCAGGGCCAGGTCGCCGCAGATCGCCGTTTCCAGCACGCAGTCACGGCCGTCGATGGTGCGCGTCTCCTTGCCGACCGCCAGATCCGTGCCGAAGCCCACCGGTGTAAAAAAGGCTGGGATGCCGGCGCCGCCAGCGCGGATGCGCTCGGCAAAGGTACCCTGCGGCACGCATTCGAACTCGATCTTGCCGTCACGCAACAGGATCTCGAAGGGTGACAGCTCGTTGCCACGGCCGCGGCCGGCGCTGGCGATCACCTTGCGCACCAGCCCGGCGGCGATCAGCTCGTGAGTCAGCGACGCCGGATGCGTCGCCGAATTCACAACCAAGGTCAGGTCCTTCGGCGCCCGCTCACGTAACGCGTGCAGCAGCACGTTGGCAAAACCGGCGCCGCCAAAGCCGGTGATGAACACGGTGGCACCGTCCTGCACATCCTGCAGCGCGGCCGCCGCCGTCGCGACTCGCTTGTCGATCGGCATGGCTCAACCCTACTCCGTGACGGGTTTTATCCGGCGCCAAGGCTACGGTTTTTCGTCGCGCAACGGTGAGGAAAAATCATGTGCCATAGCGCCCATGCATCGCTTGCCTTTTGAATTTGCGGCGCGAAACCCATATGAGTGAACCAACGTTCCACGGCGCCTGCCGCCTCGCACAGGTGATCTCGCGTGATTCCTTTCTCCGTTCTCGATCTGTCGCCGATCATATCAGGCGGCAATGCCAGTCTTGCCTTTCGCAACAGCCTCGACTTGGCGCAGCATGCCGAACGCTGGGGTTACAAACGCTACTGGCTGGCCGAGCATCACAACATGCCGGGTATCGCCAGCGCCGCGACCGCTGTCGTTATCGGCCATGTCGCGGCCGGCACCCGCACCATTCGCGTCGGCTCGGGCGGCATCATGCTGCCCAACCATGCACCGCTGATGATCGCCGAGCAGTTCGGCACGCTGGAGTCGCTCCATCCCGGCCGTATCGACCTCGGCCTCGGGCGTGCGCCCGGCACCGACATGCGCACCGCCCAGGCGCTGCGCCGCTACCTCGCGGGCGCCGATCGCTTTCCGCAGGACGTCATCGAACTGCAGGCTTACCTCCAACCGGCGGCTCCCGGCCAGGCGGTGCGCGCCGTGCCCGGCGCCGGCCTGGATATCCCGATCTGGATCCTGGGCTCCAGCCTGTTCGGTGCGCAGCTTGCCGCGGCGCTCGGCCTGCCCTTCGCCTTCGCATCGCACTTCGCGCCCGATCATTTGCTGGATGCGCTTGATATCTATCGCCGCGAGTTCAAGCCGTCCGAAAAGCTCGCGCAGCCCTACGCCATGGCCGGCATCGCCGTCGTCGCCGCCGACACCGATGCGGAGGCGCAACGATTGTTCACGTCGCTGCAGCAGCAGTTCATCAACCTGCGGCGCGGCACCCCAGGCCCGCTGCAGCCGCCGGTCGACAGCATGGAAGGCCGCTGGTCACAGGCGGAAAAGGCCACCGTTTTCCACGCCATGCGGCGAGCCCAGGTCGGCTCGCCTGAAACGGTGCGCCGCGGCATCGAGGCCTTCATCGCCGAGACGGGTGTCGATGAGATCATGATGGCCGGCCAGATCTTCGATCACCAGTCGCGCCTGCGCTCCTTCGAGATCGTGGCGCAGATCCACGCAGAGATGGCGAAGGACGAGAAGGCTGCCTCGGCGGCGTGATCCGCTTCCGCCCTAATCGATGATCGCAGCCTGGACCATGGTGCGGAACTGGTTGCGTAGCATGATGCGATCACCGTCACTGACCTGTACCAGGTAGATGGCGATCAACTCTTCCTTCGGGTCGATCCAGAACAACGTGCCGGCATTGCCAGCCCAGCCATATTCGCCGATCGAGCCCGGCAGGCCGGCGGCACCGGTCACGCGCCGGACCTCGAAACCGAGGCCGAACCCCAGGCCGGGCGGACGGCCGGGCATGCCTGCGGCGTGGTCGGCAGTCATGAACTCCACCGTCTTGCGTCCCAGCAACCGCGTGTCATCAAGCTCGCCAGTGTTCGACAGCATCAGGGCAAAGCGCAGGTAGTCAGCCATGGTCGACGTCAGCCCGCCGCCGCCAGACTCGAACCGCGGTGCCTGAGCCACGTCGAACCGCCGCGTCATCGGCGGGCCATCCGGGCGCTGCCAAGGCTGCGCCGCGCGCGCCAGCTTGTCCGCCGATACATTAAATGCCGTATCCGGCATGCCCAACGGCTGGAAAATGCGCTCCTTCAGGAACACGCCCAGCGACTTGCCGGAAACGACCTCGACAACCCGCCCCAGCACATCGGTCGATACGCCATATTCCCACCGGGTACCCGGCGAGAAACGCAGCGGCAAGTGGGACAGCCGCGTGATGAACTCCTCATTGCTGGCGTTGCGATCGCCGATCTTGGCATCCATGTAGGCCGTGTTGATCAGCGACCTGCCGCGCCCGCCGTAGATCAGCCCCGACGTATGGCGCAGCAGGTCCTGCACCGTCATCGGACGCGTCGGCTCCACCAGTTCGAGCGTCGGTTTGCCGGCTGGATCGGTCTTCTCGATGCCGACCTTCATGTTGCCGATCTCGGGCAGGAATTGCGCCACCGGATCGCTGATCTGCATCCGGCCCTCCTCGACCAGCATCATGGCGGCGACGCTGACAATGGGCTTGGTCATCGAATAGATCCGGAAGATCGCATCGGGACGCATCGGATCGCCAGCGCCCCGATCGCGGTACCCCATCGCCTTGGACCAGGCGATCTTGCCGTGGCGCGCCACGAGCATGACGGCCCCCGGCACCAGTCCGGCGTCGATATGCTGGCGGGTCACCGCTTCGACCCGATCAAGCTGGGCTGACGACAGGCCGACGTCTTCGGGTTTGTCAGCCATCGGCAGCGGCATCTCGCCATGCGCCGGCAAGGCACCGACAATGGCGGCAATCACCCAGACGATCCAGATCCGTTGCAGATAGCTCATGATCGGTCCCTCTGGATCACGGCGCCTTCGGGCGGCTGATGCGGTACACTATCTCCCGACCAGACCCTCCCAACAACAATCCGGTGACCGCCGTGGACGAAATGAAATCGCTACGAGACCAGATCAAGTCCGTACAGGCGGCATGCCGCACCGCACGCGGTGTCGAAGGCGGCAAGCATTGGGAAGTCCTGACCGCGCTGATCTCCGTGGTGAACTCGCTGATGGACGCCCACCAACGCCAGGAGGATCGGATCCACGCGCTGGAAGCGGCACTGCGCGAGCACCAGGCGCGTGGATAGCCGATATCAATGGCCGTAGGACGTCCTGGCGACCGCACCACAAGCGACAAGCCCGTCAATCTCCTGGGCGCTGTAGCCGTGCTCGCGCAGGACGGCATCGGTGTGCTGGCCACGCACCGGTGCCGTGGCGCCTGGGGTGCGGTCGGCCGGCATCTGCATGCCGGGCAGTGCCGGGATCGGCACCGGCTGCGCGACACCCGGTTGGGTCAGCCAGTGGATCAGGTTCGTCGCCTCGACCTGGGGCTGCGCTAGGAACTCGGCGTAGGAGTTCAGGCGCTCATGCATGATGCGCGCCGCCGCCAGCCGCGCTGCCCAGTGCTCGCTGGGCTGGGCGGCGATGGCCGGACGGATGATCGCGTAGAGCGCCACGTCGTTGCGTTGGCGTGACGCGGCCTCGGAAAAGCGCGGGTCGGCCGCGAGTGCCGGCCTGTCGAGCACACCGCAGAGTGCCTGCCAGTCCCGATCGTTGATGGCGATGATCGACATCCAGCCGTCAGCGGTACGGAAGACGCCGCCCGGAACCCCGCCGGGGCGCATGGTACCGCCTTCCAGGTGGCATGCCATCAGGCGGATCGACTGCAGCGCCGTGGCCGCCTGCATCAGGCTGACGTCGATATAGCGGCCGTGCGATGCGTCGCGTCGCGCGTAAAGCGCCGCCGACAGCGCCTGGAAAGCATAGAGCGCCGTCGACATGTCGACGACGATCACCGGCACCCGGTGCGGAACGCCGTCCTCGCCGCGATTCTCGGCCATCATGCCGGTGTAGGCTTGCAGCACGGGGTCCATCGCCGGGCGCTCGGCCAGCGGGCCGGTCTGGCCAAAACCGGAGATCGAAAGATAGAGCAGCCGCGGCACGCGCGCTGACACGGTCTCATAGTCGAAGCCGAGCCGCTTGACGACACCAGGCCGGAAGCCCTCGATGAACACGTCGGCACCATCCAGCAGACGCCACAGAACGTCTTTGCCGGCCGCCGCCTTGAGGTCGAGCGCAACACTGCGCTTGCCGAGATTGCCGATGATTGAGTAGGCGGTGTGATTGCCGTAGCGCACACCCAGCGCCCGCGCCCAGTCGCCTTCGCCAATCGACTCGACCTTGACGACATCGGCACCGTACTGCGCCAGCAGCATGGCGCAGTACGGTCCGGCGATACCCTGGCTGAGGTCGACCACTTTCAGTCCAGCAAATGGTGCTGCGTAACTCAATGACACCTCCAGCGGCTCTCGGGCAGCCGAGCGAACAGCCTCCCGACGTGCCATTGTCGCCGCCGGGGGATTTGGCGACAAGACGATGAACGACACTCATTCCGCCGCGGTGCGCGCGGCTGGGCGTTGTTTCCGTTCGTGCTCGTTTTGCTGGCCGGTTTGCCGATCGCCGTTTGGCTCGACCTGCGAAATCTGACGGAGAACCCCCTGCGTCATCACCTACCGCTTCGTCTCCGACTATCGCGCCGTTGCGGTTGCCCATTCTCTGGCCCCGATCTCGATGAAAGGCATTGCGCGTGAAGTCATGCCCTATGAAGTCGAAGCCCGGCTCGATGCGTCAGGTAAGCCGACGCAGATTCTCAGCGAGCACATGACGGGCCTGGATTTCTATCTCGACCCGAACGCGGTTGAGGCGGATGCCACCGCACGGATCCGTGCCGTGCTACAGAAAGCGCTGGCAGCACTTGACGATCACACCGCCATACCATCTGAAGCAATACAGCCGGGCTGACCATGCGGCTTTGCGGGAACGCGCCGCTTGAAAAAAGCCACCCCTTCCCGTATCCATCTTCCCTCGGTTCCCATCCAGACAGGGAGGGCTGCGTGAGCACGTACAACCAGCATCACCCGCGCGGTCCTCGTATCGCCCCGCGACGCCATGTCGTGGGGCTGGCCATCTCACGGAACTGACGCTCCGGCGTTCCATTCCAGCTGGTCTGTCCCGAACGGCACCTGATGCTGACGGCGCTGCGCCTTCAGTACGCCTTCCCTTCGGTACGACAACCAGTGAGATGACCATGGGCTCGATCAGCCTGCGCAACGTAAGTGTGCTTGCGCCCGCTCCCCTCTTCCAGAACCTCGCCCTGGTGATCGGCGACACCGACCGCCTGGGCCTCGTGGCCGGCAATGGCGCCGGCAAGACCACGTTGCTGAAATGTCTGGCCGGTCTCATCGAGCCGACAACCGGCGACGTCGTGCGCTCGCGCGGCCTGCGGATCGGCGTCGTCGAGCAGGAAATCCCGGCCAGCCTGCTGGGCCTGACATTGGCCGAGTGCGTCCGCCGTGCGCTGCCGCCGGCGGAGCGCGATGCGCAAGCCTGGCGTGTCGACCTCGTCCTCGATGAGTTCGAGGCACCCGCCGACATGCGCGAACGGCCGCTGCAGGCCCTCAGCGGCGGCTGGCAGCGGCTGGCGTTGATCGCCCGCACGTGGGTCACCGAACCCGACGCACTGCTGCTCGACGAGCCGACGAACCATCTGGACCTGGAAAAGATCGCGTTGCTCGAGACCTGGATCAACGATCCCGCGCGCCAGGTCCCGATGGTCATCGCCAGCCACGACCGGCAGTTCCTCGATGCCTGCACGACCCGCACGCTGTTTCTGCGCCCGGACGTGTCGCGCAGCTACAGCCATCCTTACACACGCGCGCGCCGGCTGCTGGCCGATGACGACGCCACGCAGGAGGCGAAGTTCGTCAAGGACAGCCGCGAGGCGGATCGCTTGCGCCAGAGCGCCAATGCTCTGAAGAATATCGGTATCAACAGTGGCAGCGACGCATCGCAGAAAAAGGCCATGCAGATGGCCAAGCGCGCTGAAACCATCGAGCAGTCGCTGCGCACTGCGCATGTCGAAAAGTCGGGTGATATCCGGCTCACCAATCGCGGCACCCATGCACGGGTGCTGGTCAAGCTCGATGACGTGCCCATCAGTACGCCGGATGGGCGGTTGCTGTTTCGCAGCGGCAAGCTCAGCATCCTGCAACGCGAGCGCGTCATCGTCCTGGGCCGCAATGGCGTTGGCAAGTCGCGGTTCATCGCGCTGCTGCGCGAGGCGATGATCGACCATCGGAGCGTGCCCGGCGTGTCGATCAGTCCGTCGGTCGTACCCGGCTACATCGACCAGCTGATGTCCCATCTGCCGCACAGGACAACGCCCCTGGCTTTCATCGGCGACGGCTTCCGGTTGGGCGATGCGCGCACGCGCAGCCTGCTGGCCGGGGCCGGCTTCACCGTGGACCGCCTGCAGCAGCCTATCGCCCGCCTGTCACCCGGCCAGAAGGCGCGGTTGGGCCTGCTGGCGCTGCGCCTGACCGAGCCAAACCTCTACCTCATGGATGAGCCGACCAACCACGTCGACATCGCGGGCCAGGAGAAGCTGGAGTCCGAGATCCTGACGCACGAGGCGACTTGCGTTCTCGTTTCCCACGACCGCAGCTTCATGAAGGCGCTGGGCACGCGCTTCCTGCTGATCGACGGCAACAGGATGACGGAGATCGACGAGCCGACGTCGTTTAGGTCGCCGTCATCCCGAGCGCAGCGAGGGATCTCCTGAGGAAGACGCACAGTACGCCATTTCGCAGGAGATCCTCGCTGCGCTCGGGACGACGCGTTGAGCCGCGGTCAAAGCCGTGCGATCACCCGGCCCAGGCGATCGATGGTGCGCAGCGTTGTCTGTTGGTCAAGACCCGGCCACTGCACGCGTGCCAGGATATGGTTGACCGGTGTGGTCTCAGCGTATTGGTGAATACGCTCTACGACCTCGGCCTCCGAGCCGATCAGGAAGCGTTCTGCCGCGAACTGGTCGAAGTCCTGCTGGACGCGGTCGGCCGGCGCGCCGCCCCAACGTGCATAGGACTCGTACTTGAACGTCAGCGGCTCGCGCACATCGTCGAGCGCCTTGCCTGGGCCGCTGCCGACATAGCACTCGCGGATGGCAGGGAATTCCGCCGCCGGGGGCAGCCCAGCCGCGGCGCGGCATTGGCGAAAGAATGCGCCCAGCCGACCGACCGCCTCGCGTGTCGGCATCGGCGACGGCATCCAGGCGTCGCCCAGCTCCGCTGCCCGCTTCACGGCGACTTCGACGTCGCCGGCAAGCCACAGTGGCGGCCCGCCGGGTCGCTTGGGTCCGACACTCGCCTGCACGCCCTGCAGGCGATGGAAGCGCCCCTGGTGTTCAACCGGCGCATTGCGCCACAGCTTGCGGATCACCTCGATGCCCTCGACGAAGCGCGGCACGCGCTCCTTGAAGGGGACGCCGATCGAGTCGAACTCTTCCTGCCGGTAGCCGAGCCCCAGGCCGAGCACGAAGTTGCCGCCCGTCAGCCAGTCCATCGTGGCCGCCTCTTCGGCGATCACCACGGGGTTGAGCATCGGCAGCAGCAGGAGCCCCGGCCCCAGCACCATACCCTGGGCCTCGCTCGCCAGGCGCGCCAGCAACGGCATGGCCTGGAACATCTGTAGCGGGTGCGACACGAAATGCTGCCCCACCATCAGCGACGCGAAGCCGTTGGCCTTCGCCGCGCGCGTCTGTTCGATCAGATTGACGAGTTCAGGGCCGAGGTCGGCGCCCTCGCGCCACTGCGTTGCCATGTAAATGCCGATCTTCATGGGCCGCTCCCGTACGTTACGATATCGAGGTAGTGTGCGGCGATGATCGTCCATCGGACAAGGACCTGCGCGCGGCGCCGCCATGAATCGCCAAGCGAGAGCCTTAGCCTTACGCGACTTGAACCAGGCTCGACCGTCATGTCACAGCTGATCACCCAGCGGCTGATCCTGCGCCCCTATCAGTCCGACGACCTCGACCTCATGGTGCCGATGTATGCCGATCCCGACGTGACGGCCTATACCAAGCTCGGCCGTTGCACGTACGAACAGACCGCGGCGGTTCTGCGCGGCTATCTTGATTTGTGGGATGAACGCCAATTCGGCATGCGCGCCATGCTCCGCCGGGACGATGGCCATTTTGTCGGCGAGTGCGGCGCATTCCTCCTGGCCAGCGGTGATGCCGCATTACGCTACGCCCTGATGCCGGCGGCCTGGGGACTGGGTTTTGCGCCGGAGGCCGTCCAGGCGACGGCCGACGACCTGTTCCGCCGTGTCGGCCTGGCGCGCATATGGTCCATCATCCAGGCACGCAACATATCGTCGTGCCGGGTCATGGAAAAAGCCGGCTGGCAGATCGCTCACACCAGCCGGGACGGCAACATCGACCTGGTGGTCTTTCGTCAGACCATCGACCAGTGGCGCAGCAACAGCCCGACGAACAGCGAGTAGCCTCCGCTCACCGGCCTAGCCACACCTTGCGCGCCTGCTCGACCACCTGACGCACGCGGCCGTCGATCTCCTCGTCCGTCAAGGAACTCAGCGGATGCGTAATGACGACAGGCTGCAGCCCGTCCATCCCCAGCGCGGCGCGCTGGACGTGTGCCTCGTGCAGGAACTCGGTGGTGACCACAACGGCCACCGGCAATCCCTGCGTCTCGAGTGTGATACCGTCGTGCATACAGCACGATGTGCAGGATCCTCAATCGCCGATCGCGGTCAGCACCAGGTCATTGTTGGCAACGATCTCGTGGATCACGTCAGGTGCCGCGACGCGCGAGAAGCTTTCCTTGCGATAGTAGTTCACCGCGGCAAAGTGATTCTCCGCGCCCAGCTGTGTCATGCTGCGTCGTAGCAGTCTGTTGGCGTTCCACTTGGTGTTGTCGAGTACGGCCAGGCGCAACCCGTCCAACGTCTGTGGCCGCTGGGCCGTAGGACGGCTCTGCGCTTCCACCACGCCGCGAGGATCATAGACGATTGGCCCATCAGGTCCTTCCATTGTCGATCTCCTTGATCTCTCGAGGTTTCATACCGCGCACGCACCGTCGATGCAGTCACCGCCGGCAGGCCCGACACCGTCGATGGCGCGCAGCACCGGGTTGGTCATGTGTCCCCAGCCAGGGATGAAGGCCGAGAAGCGACCGGCCTCGCCACCGGCGACGAACAGATGGATGTTGTCGACACTGGGCACGATCGGGATGCGCGCCTCGAGATCGCGCTTGTACCAGACCGGAAGATTGCGGTTGTAGATCTTGCCGTAGCGGTGATTGAAAGCGATGTCGCCAAAGCGGATGCGCGCGTAGGTCCATAGATACGAACGCACGTCATGGCGTTTCCAGCCGTGCTTGGCGATGGTCTGCGCGTGCTCGGGCCCCAGCACGACGGCGCAGTGGCCGGAGCTGACGGCATTGTTGTGCGCAATCGTGCTCATCGCCGAGCAGATGCTGTCGAGGATGCCCTCGGGGTCGTTGGCGACATGATTGGTGACGCTGTGCGGTGGTTCGGCCGCCAGCACGAACACGGTCGAGTCGTCGGCCTTGTACCCCTTTTCGACGTGATACGGCGCCAGCGGGCTCGCCTCCTCGTTCTCGGCAATGCAGTAGGTGTACTTGCCGGGATGGCCCAGGGTGCTCTTGTCGAGATCGCCCGGCCAGCCGCCGCCGACATTGAGCAGGATCAGCCGGACGGCGCGGCCGATCGTGGCGTTGGCCCGGTTACCTGAGCCGAAGGTGTTGCAGCCGGCATTCATGCCGATCGCCGTGCGGATCGGCCCGTTCACCACCAGCAACGGGCTCGCCATGTGGGTCGTGGCCTGCACGCCATTGAGGTTGAAGGCCGGATCGGTGAGCGCCAGCATGGCCGCGCGCACCACCGCGGCGTACTGCGGCAGACAGCCGGCCATCACCATGTTGATCGCCAGGATCTCGCGCGTGAGGTTGCCCCAGCACGGCGGCACACGGCACTCGACAAAGGTCGGCTCGCCGCCCAGGGCCTCGACGCAGGCCGCGATCTTGGCCGGCGTCGGCGGTACCACGGGCAGGCCGTCGGAAAAGCCTTGGGCGTAATACCATTCCACGAGATCCGTGCCGGACGGCGCATGCTGGTCGATTTCGGACGTGTGCTGGGCGGCAATCGCAGTCTGGGCCATGGCCGTTCATCCGGTTGCGGAGACACCATGACATCACGGCTCCACCGGCTATATCAAGTGGCACTCGATATCGCCAATTATTGCAATTCATGCATAAATGGCTTTCGCGGTCTCGCAGGTGGAGATGGCATCGCCGATGGAATTATCCCTGCACCAGCTGCGCGCCATCGCAGCGGTGGCGCGCTACGGCAGTTTCGTTGCCGCGGCCAGCGACCTCGGCACGTCGCAGCCGGCCCTGTCACGCGCCATCAAACAGGCCGAACAACGCCTCGGCGTCGTGTTGTTCGCGCGCAGCACGCGGCACGTCACGCTGACCGCGGCCGGCCGCGAATTCGCGCCGGCGGCGGAACGGATGCTGAATGAACTGGAGCTGCAGATCCAGAACGCGCGAGAACTGGCGGAGCAGCGTCGCGGCCATCTGGTCATCGCCTGCCTGATGTCGATCGCACATAGCGTGCTGCCGACGGTAATAGCCGCTTACCGCCGCACCTATCCCCGCATCGAGTTGATGATTCGCGAGGGTGTGCAGAGCAGTGTCGCCGACGAGGTCCGCGGCGGCGCCGCTGATTTCGGCATCGGCGACATGGCTGATGTGACCACCCCGCTGCATGCCGAACCACTGCAGACCGAAGCCTGCCATGTGGTGCTGCCACGTCATCATCCGCTGGCAAAGCGCACCGTGCTGCGGCTGCGCGACCTTGCGGATGAAAGCATCATCACCATGCCCGCCGAGTCGGGGCTGCGGCGACTGATCGATACCGCCGCAGCTGGTGCTGGCCTGCGGCTCCCCTACACGATCACAGTCAATCAGTTCGCGACCATCTATGAATTCATCGGTCACGGCCTGGGCGTGGCCATCGTCCCGGCGTCGGTACTGCCGTCGCGACGCGACGCGCTTCTCGTCACGCGACCCCTGCACGGGCCTCGGATCGAGCGCCAGATCGGTATCCTCACACGTCCCGACCGCCCGCTGTCGCCGACCGCCCACGGTTTTCTCGCATTGCTGCGCGCGCACTACCGCACCGCAGCACAGAAATCCGCCTCGCCTCCACCTAAAGGTTGACGCCACCAGGCCGAGCAACGGCCACATTGGCTGGCACCGGCTCGCATCGGGAGTTTGGCTACCGTGATGCTCTTGCTGTCGGTCGATGCCATTGGACGCGTTAATGTCGGCTCCGTCCGGATGGAGGTCGACTGGAACCGTCGCTCGTGGTCCGTGGGCGCTGAACAATGGGGCTGGGCGCGCGCAAGGTTGCCCGGGCAGGGCCCGTTTCAGCTCCGGCCGAATGGTGCGCTGTGGCTCCTGGAACCGGTTGCCCGGGCGCTGATGGTCACCATCGACAATGGGCCCATGAGCCCGGTCGACGTCTCGCATCGGACCGGCAGTGGAACCCTGTGCGATGTGACCAATCCCCAGTGGCCTGTGACCCGGCTGAGCTGGTCGCGTGAGGAGGCAGGCGCGGCCAATCTTGCGCCCATCCGGACGCAGGCCGTGGCCGTGTGCACATCCAACCTGCCGGCGTCCGGCGTGCAGGAGCCCGCGAACTGCGTCGAAAGCACACCCGGAAAGAAGAAGGGCGCCGATGGGGCCACCGGTTGCGGCGGGTTCCCCGGCTGGATGATCAAGCAGCTGGGTCCCGAGAAATTCTCCAAGCACACGATGACGGTCAAGTGGACGGCGCCTGATGGTAGCCAGAAGCAGGCCACCATCGGGGTCACCTCGCCCACCATCGGCTGGGAGCAGCTGGCGCTGGGAATCGAGAAGGCGCGGGGATCGCCGCCGGGCACTTTGTGGAAGCTCTACACACCGGGAGGCCCCCGCCCCCTGCCTGGCGACATCTACACCTTGAAGAAACCCAACGGGGCCTTCCGGCATGTCGGCGTGATCATCGATCCCACGGGGTCGACGTGGAAGACCGCCGATGGCGGCCAAGGCCTGGGCTTCGCGGTCGGCTTCCGCCCCCGCACGTTCGACCCGAGCACCGGGCTGCTGGAGGGCGAGGACAAGCAGCCCGCGTTCCTCAAGGGCTGGGTCGATCTCGAGGCCTTGCTTGAACGATAAAAGCGTCCGGTTGCGACCGCCCGGACGCAGTTGAGAGCAGTCCTTCTCCTCCACCTGGAGGAAGCACGACACGCACGCACGCGACTATGGTGTGTACGACGCTCGAGGAGAGACGTGTCATGGATTTCCAGCGGCTGTTTTTCTCCAAGGAAGGCCGGATCGGCCGTGGCAGCTACTGGCTCGGTGTCATTGCGATCGCCGCTATCAGCTTCGTGTCGGGTCTCATCCTGTGGGGCATCTTTGGTCCCGCCCTGATTCTCAGGCCAGGCGGACGTTTCACGCAGTTCGTCGTCGTCATGGCGCTGTTGTATCCTGGGTACTGCGTCCTCGCGAAACGGTTCCAGGACCGCAACGAGCCGCGGGCGTACGCCCTGGTCGGCATCGGCGTCACAGCGACGAAGGCGGTCCTCGACCTATTCCACATAACCGGCGATCCGTGGGTCCCGCACCCCCTGGACACCGTCTTCCTGGTCGTACAGTGCGGTGTCGGCCTGTGGTATTTCATCGCCCTTGGCTGCCTGCGCGGCACCATTGGCGAGAATGCCTACGGTCCTGACCCATTGGGTGATCAGCGCCCGGCGACGACATCGGCCGGTTCTGGCACACGGGCGGCTTCCCTGCCGCACGGACCGGCATCAACCCCATAGCTGGCGACGGGCGAGGCCACGCGCTGACGTTCCTTCACCGTTGAAGGCCGCCGCTTCCATCGCCAATGGTTGCGCCGCTGCACCCGTGATAGGTTGAGCTGATATGCGCCACTCGTAGCGCGTCACGGAAAAGCCGATGCGCCTGCGCAGATTTCTCGCGCTATTCGCCGATCGCTCGACGCCGTCGACCGACACGAGCCCGCGACTGCAGGCGCCAGCCCAGGCAATCCTGGCCGAGCAAGTGCGTGTACTCTACATCGAAGGCCAACGGCTGATCCTGACCGGCATCGCAGCGGCGTTGATCCTGGTCTGGGTGCTCTGGGATCACGTCGCGCACGGCATCCTGCTGGGCTGGCTCGGCGCCTTCGGCATCCATTCGCTGGCGCGCGCCGCCATGACGCGTGGCTATCGCCGTCGCGCCGAGAGCGACACGAACGACCGCGCCTGGATGACCCGTGTGCAATGGGGCCTGCTTGTCGGAGGTTGCATCTGGGCGCTCGCCTGCTTCCTGTTCTATGTGCCCGGCCGCATCGAGTATCAGCTGTTTCTCGTCACCATGCTGCTCGGCGCCGTGGTGTCCGGCCTGGTGACGCTCGCCGTCTATCTACCGGCCTATCTCGCCTTCGTGACGCCGTTCGTCGCCGCGACCGCCATCCGCTACGGGCTGGAGAACGATCCGCTGCACTGGGGCATTGCGCTCGCGGCCATCGTTACCTTGTTCCTCTTCATCAATTTCGCTCGCTTCATCCAGACGTCCTTCGTGGAATCCCTGCGATTGCGCATGGCGCTGGCCGAACGCAACCGGGAGCTCGCCGAGCGCAACCGCGCGGTCGAGGACGCCAACCTCGCCAAGTCACGCTTTCTCGCCGCCGCCAGCCACGACCTGCGTCAGCCGCTGCATGCCCTGAATCTGTTCGTCGCCCAGCTGCACGGCGAGAGCGACCCGGCTGAACGCGGCCGCCTGGTTGCGCGTATCGACACGGCCGTCGCCGCCATGAACGCGTTGTTCAACGCCCTGCTCGACATCTCCAAGCTCGACGCCGGCGTACTGGCGCCCAACATGTCCTCCTTTCCCGTCGACAGCCTCTTCCAGAGGGTCGAGACGACGTTCGCCGCCGTCGCGCGCGAAAAAGACCTGCGGCTGCGTATCGTACCGAGCGCCGTGTGGATTCGCAGCGACGCCATCCTGCTCGAGCGGGTTTTGCTCAACCTGGTGTCCAATGCGGTGCGCTACACGGTACACGGTGGTGTCCTCGTCGGCTGCCGCTGCCGCGGTGATCATGTTCGCATCGAGGTCTGGGATACCGGCGTCGGTATTGCCGAGGACCAGCACCGCAACATTTTCGGCGAGTTTTATCAGCTGGCTAACCCGCAACACGATCATCGCGCCGGATTGGGCCTCGGGCTGGCGATCGTCGAGCGTCTGTGCCGACTGCTCGATCATCCCGTGGCCGTATTGTCGAGGCCCGGCAAGGGCTCGCGCTTCTCCGTGCTGATCCCCCTGGCAGCGGATCAGCAAGCATCGGTGGAGCCCGTCACGGCTCCCGGCGCAATCGTCGACCCGGCCCGCGGCAAGCTCATCGTCGTGATCGATGATGATGCCCTGGTGCTGGACGGCATGCGCGGCGTGCTGCACGGCTGGGGGTGTCGGACCGTCACGGCCGAGTCCGATGACGCAGCACTGGCCAACCTCGCCCATGACGGCGAGCCACCCGACCTGATCATCTCCGACTATCGCCTGGCAGAGGGCAAAACTGGGTTTGACGTAGTTGAGCGACTGCGCAACGCCTACCTTATGGCAATCCCCGCCTTCCTGATCACCGGCGACACCACGACCGAACGCATGCGCGAAGCACACGCCAGCGGACTGTTGCTGCTGCACAAACCCATCAATCCCATGGCGTTGCGCACCGTGATCAATCAACTCCTGCGCCCTGCATCACCACGGGCGTCACCGGCGGCACTATCGCGGCGCGATCTTCAGGCCCTTGACGGTGTTGAGTCCACGAACACCCTCGAGCCTCGCCTGCTCGAAGGTCGTCCCCGTGGCATCGGCGTCGGTTAAGTCCGCACCGGTGAGATCGGCGCCAACGAAACTCGCCATGTAGAGCTTGGCGCCTCTGAAGTTCGTTCCTCGCAAGTTTGCCCAGTTCAGCAACGCGCGCCCGAGGTCGGCACCGGCGAAGTTAGCACCTTCGAGATTGGCGCTTGTAAAATCCATGCGCATCAATCCCATTGACTGGTTGCGCATGTCGGCGCCCATGTGTGCGCCGGAAAAGTCAGCTTCGCGCAGGTCGAAGCGACTGAAGCGCGCAATGATCCGGGCGCCGGAGAAGTTCGCCCGCGTAAAGATTGGTGCATGCGCCAACGAGATCTCAAGACCCGGCGCCACGACAGGCCCTTGCATGCTGGCCCGGGAAAGATTGGCGCCGGTGAAATCGGCACGCATCACCCAGGCGAGATTGAGGATTGCACCCGAGAGGTTGGCCCCCCGCAGCTTGGTGCCGTCGAGCTTGACAGCACGCATGTTGGCGTTGGCAAAGTTCGCGCCGCTGAGATCGAGATTGCTCAAATCGAGCTGTTCAAGCGACTTGCCGGAAAAGTCGACCTGCGTGCCGGCCGCGAGCGCCTGACGGACGTCATCGACGGTCAGGTCTGCTGACCGCACCGGTGACGCGACAAGGCTGAGCAGGCCAACGAGAGCGGCGATGATGCGCATGGCGAATCTCGCCTTCTGGAGCGCTTCGCATCCACCATCGTGCGACAACCTTCATGCCGCGACAAGCACCCCACGAGACTTTAGTCCTGGGACAAAAGCATGCCTCGCCGTATGACGGCGAACCGGTGCAACCACTTGGCAAGCAACAAAAAATGAATTCACGCTCACATCGTGGCGCGCTGCCTTGGCAGTACTTCCGGTCGATTTACTGCTCGCGACACCCGCGACACAATCCGCGGCATTGAGCAGGCAACAAAGGCATCATGTCGAGCCGCTATCGAGCGGAATGCAGCGCCGCCGGCAAGGGCGCCCGTCGCATGAAGGTCTCGAGATGGTGACAGCGTCTTCGATACTGCCCCGAGCGATTTTCAGACGCGGGCGAATCGGCACGACACGCTGCTCTTGAAAGGCAGGACTTCGTACGGCGTCCACCGTGAGTACGCGGTGGTGCACGGAGGCACTCATGTCCAAGTCGGATGCACTGGCATTCTGCAAGCAGTTCGCGACCACCCCCTCCGCGCCGGACGATTGGCCAGGTATCAGCCGCGGCGGGCTCTCGGCCGCCCTTACGGCGCGGCTCAACAATCCGGACCTCATTCATCAGAAGAGTACGTCTCTGTGCGGACCGGCATCCTTCGTACGCGCCATCGCCCTCGACATGCCGCTGAACTACGTCCGATGCGCTATCGATCTCTATCGCACCGGTCGGGGCAACATCGTCAATCTCGACGTCGCGCCCCATCGCCGCTTCAAGCGATCACCACCGAAGATGGGCGCCGACGCGGCCGACTGGATCATGATGGGCAGCCTGCGCGACGACGAGAACCTGATCTTCTCCGTGGCAAACGCACCGGGGCTGGTGGCGGGCATGACACTGCCGCGGGCCATGGTGAAATGGTTCAAGAGCGCCGGATACACCAACGTCAGCGACCAGGCCCATATTGCCTGGTGGCCCGAAAGCAGCAGGCTGTGGGCCGCTCGTTACGCCAGTAACCTCCACAGCGCTGGCTACAAGGTGGTCATGCTCATCGATGCTGATGTGCTCGATTCCGCCAGGCAGGACAGCGACAGGGTCAACGTGCCCAATCACTGGGTGACACTCACCTCGCCCATCTTCACCAAAGCCACCATGCATCTCGCCGAGCCGGTCTCGTTTTGGGTCTACTCGTGGGGTGGGCGCAAACAGATTCCCTACAATCCGACGATCCCGGTCACACTCAGCCGTTTCCTGCAGAAATTCTACGGCTTCGTCGCCGCCAAGCTCTGAACGGCTTGATCGAACCCGAGGGCCCAATGAATCTTCCGAGACCAAGCCGCGCGCCGGACTTTCCCGCTCTGATGAAACCCGCCGCGTACACGTTTGATAACGTCTTCTGGCTGGGGCCAGACTTGTCCGCGCCGGGCATCAACCTCGGCCTGACGCTCGTGCGTGAAGCGACGTATGCAATCTTCGACCTGCAGAGGCCGTCTTCAAGCGCTGGGAATACGAACTCGTCGCCTTCCTGGCCGAGGCCCTGTGCAAGATCTCAGGCGGGTATTCGGAACGTCCGCTCGACATTCCGATGAAGGCAGAAGCGCTGGCGCGTCACATCCTGGCGGACAAGGCAGGAAAAACTTTCATCCACCTGGACGATTATGTCGAGACCGACCCGTTTCTCCGTCTCGAGCGCGCGATCAGGTCAGCCCACCCTCGCCAATGGCGTAAGACCATTCGAGGTAACGGTATCTGACGTCCAGACACGCCTCGGCGCCTCAGCTCTGCGTGTCGGCGGACCGGCGTAGGTCCCAGCCTAGGGCCGCAACCGCGACGACAGCTTCAGTGCGGTTGCTGACCTTGAGTGCCTTCAGGATGGCGGTGACGTGGTTCTTCACCGTCGGCTCGGCAAGGTCGAGCACACGGCAAATCGCCTTGTTGCTCTTGCCTTGCATCATGAGGGCAAGCACGGCGATCTGTCGGTCTGTCAATCCCAGGCTGGCCGGCGATGGGTGTGGCCGCTCGGCTGTGGCCGATGGTTCTCCCGTTGCCGCATCGCGCTGCCCCAGGATCTCGGGTGGAATGTAGACGCCGCCGCTGAACACCAAGTTCAAGGCGCCGATCATCACTTCGCGCGAGGCCGATTTCGGGATGAAGCCCAGGGCGCCATGATCGAGCGCGCGCACCACATTGGCGCGATCGTGGAACCCTGAAAGGACGACGACTGAAACCGTGGGATAAAGTCGACGCACGTCAGCCAGTAATGCAAAGCCGTCGCGATCCGGCAGATTGAGGTCGAGCACGATGAGCGCGAGATTGGCGTGATCTGTCAGCACTTGCATGGCCTGCTGGGCGTCACGTGCCTCGAGAACAGTCGCCTCGGGCATCAACTCGCGCAGAACGCCGCGTAGTGCCTCGCGGATCAATGCATGGTCGTCGACGACGAGAATGTCCATCGAGAGGCTTCCGCTTCCGGCCGATACCTGCACACCGATCACGCGGCAACTTAGGTATGAGGCTCCCCGTCTGTCGGGCACACAAGAGTACTTCAGTCCCAGTACATAAGTATGCCGCGCACTATGAGACAAAAATTCCTTGAGCAACAAGGCCTTGCAGTTTCTCGACTTCCCGGCGCGTCCGGGCCGTCGATGAGTCCGCTGACCGATCATCCCGTGCTCTCAGGACCTTATCGCTTCGTCGGCCACGCCGTGGCGCCGACAACGCGCCATCACTGGACGGTCAAGCCGCCATCGATGACCAGCTCCGGCAGCACCTACGGCGGCACCCTTCACGCACCAACCGCACGGCCGTCGCCCCGATGCCCGACGCCGTGCCGGTGATCAAGGTTACCTTACAGTCCATGCGCCCCACGGCGCTCGCCGCCTCAGCGCGCGCATCGGACGGCCGGCGCATCGACACGTCGCCATGTTTCGCTGCTGCCGAAAAGGCCGCCGCCGACGCTGACGGTGAGCACAGTCCCGCCGGACTTCACTGTCAGGGAGACGTCGCGGTGCGTCTTGCCGTCGTCGGGATTATAGAGCCAGCCGCTCACCCAACCGCTGCCGTTGGTCTGGAAGCCACCCAGCAGTTCCAAACCGCAGACCGGTCGGTTGCGCTGCTTGGGGTCAGGATTCTTCACATCGCGTATGTCGGGCCCCTGCTCGCGCAACCACGCGATCCTGCCGCACGGATTGTTGGCGGAACACGGCAGGATCTCGATGATGGCGTCGGCATCCGCGGTCAGCCAGAAGCCGTAGACCGACAGCGGCGCGGCACGGGCGCTAGCGGCACCGAGCCACAGACACAGAACGCCAGCCGCCACCGCCATCGAACGCCGAAACACCAGAGTCATCGCTTCTCTCCAGGTCGCAGGAAACGGGTGATCAGCAATCGCAGCATCGGCGTCTGTTCGGCCGGCGTGAACGACGGCTCCATCGCGGCGCGGCCAAAGGCGCCGTCGATCAGGGCCGAGACCCAGGTCGCCGCTTTCGGCAGATCCAGGCTCGCGTCGATCTGTCCGCGCGCGGCGGCCTTGCGCAGCAGGTCGAGCAACGCCGCATGCCGCTCGGCTTCGTTGCGCTTGACCAAGGCATCGACCTTCGGGTTGCGCAGAGCCTCGGCCATGATCTCAACGCCGATGCGCGTCACGATCGGGTTCGACACCTGCTCGACGCACAGATCGAGCAGGTTCAGCAGTTCCTCGAAAAGATCGTCGGTGTCTTTGACCCTAGCGAACCATTCGGAGATCTCGCGCCTGTCTTCCTCGACAAGCGCCTCGATGAGGGCCTGCTTGCTGCCGAAGTAATGGAACAGGTTGCCGGGACTCATCCCCGCCTCGGCGCAGATCTCCGCGGTTGTGGTCTGGTGGAAACCACGCTGCGCGAAACACGTCACCGCCGCCTCCAGAATCCGCTGCCGAGCCGCCTCGCGCTTCACCGGATCGACTTTCCGCATCTGCCATCCCTTTGAGTTTGCTGATTCTTATTAATTAATCGACTAGTCTAATTAATAATGATATGCGCTCGCCGCTTCGTCAAGGGGCACGTTGATCAAGAGGTGGACGCGTATGGTCGAGAAGCGATCTGTGGCCGAACTCAGCACCCGGCCAGCAACCGTCACGTTGGCGCTGTCGCTGCTGTTGTTCGCGGGCGACGCCGCGGCGCAGGTGACGACGGGATCGAGCGCCAGCAATCCGTCGCGCGCCAGGACATCGTCGTGGGACATCACCCTGGGTGCTGGCGCAGCAGTGGCGCCCAAGTACGAAGGTGCCCGGGGATTCAGGGTGCTGCCGGTACCGGCGGTCGACATCACCTGGAACAACCGCGTGTTCCTGAACACGGAGAACGGCCTTGGCTTCTACGCGCTGAAAACCGACGCCTTCACGTTGGGCGCGTCGGTCACCTATGGCTGGGGCCGGCACGAGAAATATGACCGGCATCACCTGGGCGGGCTCGGCAATGTCAAAGCCGCCGCTCAAGGGCGGGTCTTTGGCAGCTACACGCTGGATGCCTTCACGCTTCACGCCAGCCTGGCGCGCGACTTCGGCGGCAGCGACAGTCTGGTCGGTCTCGTCGGCGTCACGGCGGCATTGCCAGTGTCGGAGCGTTTCACCACATGGGCCGACGTCTCGGCGACGTGGGCCGATGACAATCACATGAAGGCGTTCTTTGGCGTCACGCCGACACAATCCGTCCGTTCCAGGCTGCCGCGGTTCAAAGCCAATGCCGGCTTCAAGCGCACCGATTTCACTGTCGGCGCGACATGGAAGCTCACCGATCATTGGGCGCTGAATGCTGTCGCCGGCGCCGGTTATTTGCTCGGCGACGCAGCGGACAGCCCGATCACGCGGCGACGCTTGCAGCCCTTCAGCGCACTGACGATCAGCTACACTTTCTGACGCGCTGCTGCTTTCCTCTCCCACCTCGTGGGGGAGGATCTCCCCTCTCCCATATGCCGGCAGTGACAAGACCATCGACGGCGATAGGTCTCTTGCCGGACAATGCGCCGGCGCATGGTGAGCGGAGAGAATGGTGAGCGAAACGACGATGCTCGTCCCGGGCCAAGTGCCGCTGGTGGCATGGCATGCCATTTACGCCGGTAATGCCGTCGCACTCGATCCGAATTGCCGCGCCGCGGTGATTGCCGGCGCCAGCACGATCGACGCCATCCTGGCGCGGCATGAACCGGTCTACGGCATCAATACAGGCTTCGGCAAATTGGCCAGCGTGCGCATCGGCGACGACGATCTCGCGACCTTGCAGCGCAACCTTGTGCTCTCGCATGCCGCCGGCGTCGGCGAGCCGTTGCCTGTGCCCGTGGTGCGTCTGGTGATGGCGCTGAAGCTCGCCAGCCTGGCCCAGGGCGCCTCAGGCGTGCGCTGGCAGACGATCGAACATCTCCAGGCGGCGCTCGACCGTGACCTTGTCCCTGTCATCCCCGGCCAAGGTTCGGCGGGAGCCTCCGGCGACCTGGCGCCCCTGGCCCACATGACAGCGGCGCTGATGGGGATCGGCGCGTTCATCGTTGACGGGGTGCGCACACCGGCAGCGGCGGCGCTGGCAACGGCCGGACTGGCGCCGCTGGCCCTGGGTCCCAAGGAAGGACTCGCCCTGCTCAACGGCACGCAGGTGTCGACAGCACTGGCGCTCGCTGGCCTGTTCCAGGCCGAGCGCGCGCTGCAGGCCGCGCTGGTCACCGGCGCGCTGTCGACCGATGCGGCACGTGGCTCGGACGGGCCGTTCGATGCGCGTATCCAACATCTGCGCCGCCATCGCGGCCAGATCGATGTGGCCACAACATTGCGTGACCTGATGGCAGGTTCGGCGATCCGCGCCTCGCACCGGGTCGACGACGAGCGTCTGCAGGACCCCTACTGCCTGCGCTGCCAGCCGCAGGTGATGGGCGCCTGCCTTGACCTGCTGCGCCAAGCCGCCGCAACCCTGGCGGCGGAGGCCAACGGTGTTTCCGACAACCCGCTGGTGTTTGCCGACACCGGCGAGGTGATCTCCGGCGGCAACTTCCATGCCCAGCCCGTGGCCTTCGCCGCCGACATGATCGCGATGGCATTGTGCGAGATCGGCTCGCTTGCCGAACGGCGTATCGCCATGCTGGTCGACCCGGCGCTCTCCGGCCTGCCAGCATTCCTGACACCCAAGCCCGGCCTCAACTCGGGCTTCATGATTCCGCAAGTGACAGCCGCCGCGCTGGTGTCCGAGAACAAGCAGCGCGCTTTCCCCGCCAGCGTCGATTCGATTCCAACCTCGGCCAACCAGGAAGACCACGTCTCCATGGCGGCGCATGGCGCCCGCCGGCTTATGGCGATGGCCGATAACGCCGTCAGCGTCATCGCCATCGAGCTGCTGGCCGCCGCCCAGGGCTGCGACTTCCACGCACCGCTGCCATCAAGCGTCCCGCTGGAGCGCGTGCGTGCAGCCCTGCGCGCTAGCGTGCCGCATCTCGACGATGACCGACACTTCGCGCCGGATATCGAGGCGGCACGCGACCTCGTCATTTCCAGTGCCCTCGTCAATACCACCGGGCGCGACGTTCTACCGTCGATCCTGCGGAATTGACTGCCTGGTGGGCGTTCCTCGATCGTTGATGCATTGACTAAATCCGATACTGTTCACGTGCGGTTTGCCGTGACGGCCATCACCATCGCCGACGATCACCCGACATACTGAACACCGGCTGCCGGGAATAAGACCGTCGCCGTCGTGTTCGTCAGTCTCCGGCCGCGCCATCGGCGCCGTTGCCGGAAGACGGGAGCACCATGTCGCAGACCCAGCAGCCGTCACCCGTCGCGATCCGCCATGCCACACGCCTCGAAATCCCCGCGATCACGCCGATCATCGCTGCCGCCTTGGCGCAATATCGCAATGAAGTCCCCGCTGCGATGTTCGATGCCTATGTCGCCAACTCGTGCAATCTCGTCGATCGATGGGACGATGCCGACGTACTGGTCGTCAAAATCGACGGTCGCATCGCTGGGACGGTGACCTACTTTGCCGATGCCAGCCGCGAAGGACTGGGCCTCCCAGGCGACTGGGCCGGATTCCGTACGTTGGCAGTACACCCATCGGCGCGTGGCCGTGGCCTCGGCCGCCGATTGATTGACCGATGCCTCTATGAGGCACGACGATATGGCGTGGCGACTCTGGGTATTCACACAGCGGCATTCATGACCGCAGCGTGCCGCCTCTATGACCGGGCAGGCTTCCGCCGCTGCGATGCGTACGATCTACGCGCGTCCGACATTTTCGGTGTCAACGCCAGCGCGGGCGATGTCGCCGTGATCGCCCATCGCCTGGACCTCGTTACCAGCGCAGCCCGTCATCCGACACGCCCACCTTGATTGACAATGCGCCGGCTGCGGACACCGTGCATCGTGATGCGCTGCGCGAATCCGCCGACTCCGGCTCCGAAGGTCGTTGCCTCGTCGGGCCATGACCGCCAGCCGAGCAGGCTGGTCCCCGTCATGCCCGGCGCTGCCGGCACGCCCAGCAGGTCAAGCACGGTCGGCGCGATATCGATGATGGAAGCGGCGGCCGCCGTCACCACGCCTGCCGCCGCGGCACCGGGCGCACCGACGATCAAGACGGTGTTGAGCTCGTAACGGTTCAAGCCACCGTGCAGACCGCCACCCAGCGGCACGGAATCCGTAAACAGGCACCGCCCCGGCAAGCCATAGTGATCCTCGGCCTCCTCGGACCTCAGAATGAAAAAGAGATCAGGTGCGCGTTCATGCGCCATGCCGACCAGGTTGAGCCCGAACGTGCCTGGCCATTCGCCCTCGACGTCGTTGCGATTGCGCGCAAACAGCATGCCTGTGAAGTCCTGTTCCAGGAGCCAGGCGGCGACACGCCCGGTCGTGCGCTGATCACCGTTCAGCACGCGGATTTCTCCGCTGTTGCCGCCTGTGGTCGCCAGCACCGCATCATCAAGATTTCCCTCTCGGGCTGGAAATCCTGCCTGCGTCAGTAGGTCATTGAGCGGCACCTGTCGGGTCGTCGTTACGTGACCGTGATCCGAGGCGGCGATGACCGCAATCTCTTCAGCATTCGGCTGCGCCGCGACCCAGTCAAGAATCCGGCCGAACTGGGTATCGACATGCTTGAGGGCGGCAAGTGACGTGGATGAACCGATCTCGCGATAGTGGAAGGCCGTGTCCGGTTCGCTGAACCAGATGAGCGCAACGTCGGGATCAAGTCTGGGTAGCACATAGTCGATCAGCACGTTGGCCGCATAGGTGATGTCACCCAGGCGCGGCACGTCACGCTCTGCAACGACGGGTCCCAGCACCGCAGCCGCCTCGTCCACCGCCTGCGGCGTCGTGGTTGCGTCACGGCCATGGATCGAAAAGGTCCAATGGCCGTAGTGCGCCGCTCGTGGGTTCAGGAAATGCGTGGCGCCGGCCGTACCGGTATGGACGATGGCGAAACGACGGCCTGACGCTGCCAGACGATCGCCAAGACCGTCGACGGTCACCAGGTGTCCGTGCGCTGCGGTTTCGGCGGCCAGCACATCCCTGTAGTAACGAGAGTCGAAGGTCTTGGCCGTGGAAAGCGGCGGGAACAGGAAGCTGTTGCCCATGATGCCGTGCGCCGCCGGCACAGTCCCTGTACCGATACTGGCAGCCGCAACGCGCGTCACGCTGGGAAAAACGCTGCGCGCCTCGCGGAACCAGGTTCCCTGCGATGCCAGACGCAGAAGGTTGGGTGTCAGATCTGGCGTCACCAGGTCCGGGCGCAGGCCGTCAAGGATGGCAACGATAACACGTTTTGCGAAAGCCATGATCGCTCCCGTTTCAGGGCACGCCCATTCGGCCGCCAAGCCATATCGCGCTTCTTGGCACAGACCCGCCCTGATGTATGCAGAAGGATAGTCTGCGGATCCTCGCGTACGAAGGTTTCAGGTATGCGACGATGGCATCATGCCGTTCGCCCGGACCGATGCTGTCGAACCCGGGCAGGTCGAAGCAGGCCTGACGGATGCAGAAGGGGTGAGGCAGATCGGTGGGTGTCGTGATACTGTTGCTCCACATCGCGTCGGCCCCTGGAGGTTGCGATGGCCATGCTGCAGCCGATATCCCTGCTGGCGGACATGTTTGCCCGGCACTTGACGCGCGGCTTCGAGGACTGCTTCGGCACCCGGGCGCCACGCCACGCTGAACTGATCGGCGAAGCAGCCCGCCTGGCCGTCGAGCGGCTTTCGCTCAGCGACGCGCTCTACCATAACGCCGAACACACAATTCTCGTGACCATGGTGGCGCAGGATATCGTACGCGGCCGACGCCTGCGCTTCGAAGTGTCCCCCGACGCCTGGCTTCACATCATTCTTGCCGCGCTAGCCCATGACATCGGCTATGTGCGCGGCGTCTGCCGCGGCGACGACTCCCGGCGCTGCGTCATTAGCGCTACCGGCGACACGGTCGAGCTTCCTCGCGGGGCCTCGGATGCGTTTCTTGCGCCCTACCATATCGAACGATCCAAGATCGCCGTGCGGGATCGCCTCGCTGACAACGACCTTGTCGATGTCGATCGCCTGGTGCATGCCATCGAGCTCACGCGCTTTCCTGTACCGCAGGACGACGACCATGCCGCAACCGATACCGAGGCTGCGCTGGTACGCGCTGCCGACCTGATCGGACAGCTCGGCGATCCCCTGTATCCAAGAAAGCTCAATGCCCTCTTCCACGAATTTGCCGAGACGGGTGTGAACGCGGCGTTGGGATACGCAACGCCGGCCGACGTGGCCGATCACTATCCCCGCTTCTTCTGGTCCAAGGTCGAGCCGTTCCTGGGTGATGCCGTCCACGCGCTCAGCATGACCGTGGAGGGGCGTCAGTGGCTGGCCAATCTCTACTCGCACATTTGCGTCATCGAGCATGGACGGCGCACCATGGGGCCCAGCGCCGGGCCGGGCTCGAAGCAAACCGATTTCTCGGGGTTGGTCGTGCGGACTTTTTCGCGCAACGGCTCCCCTCAATCTCACGACGACATGCCGCGCGCAGCGGCGTCAAGCACGTAAAGAACATCGGGGATCATGGTGACAGTGGAAACGATACCACGAACAGGGGCGTGGACGACGTCGCGATTTCGTTCGGCGAACGCTTCGTGACCTGGCTTGGACGTCCCCGAGGTCGGCATCAGTCTTCATGAAGATCGCTACCTTCAATGTGAACGGGATCAATGGCCGTCTCCCGGTACTTCTCGACTGGCTGGCCGATGCCCAACCTGATGTCGTCTGCTTGCAGGAACTCAAGGCGGCGCACGACAAATTCCCCGTCGCGGCCATCCGCAAGGCCGGATACCAGGCGATATGGCATGGGCAGAAGGGCTGGAACGGCGTTGCCATCTTGTCGCGCGGCGCCCAGCCCATCGAAACACGGCGCGGCCTGCCTGGCGATCCCGACGACCTGCACAGCCGCTACATCGAAGCCGCGGTGGCCGGCGTACTCGTCGGCTGTCTCTATGTGCCCAACGGCAATCCGGCTCCAGGACCGAAGTTCGACTACAAGCTGCGATGGTTCGACCGGTTGTCCGCGCATGCGGCAAGCCTGCTGTCCAGTGGTGTGCCCGCGGTGCTCGTCGGCGACTACAACGTCATGCCGACCGACCTCGACGTGTACAAGCCTGAGCGCTGGGTCGATGACGCGCTCTTCCGTCCGGAAGTCAGGGATGCCTTTCACCGCCTTGTCGCGCAAGGTTGGGTCGATGCCGTGCGCGCGCTGCATCCCGGCGAGCGCGTCTACACCTTCTGGGACTACCTCCGCAATGCGTGGGGGCGCGACGCCGGCCTTCGCCTCGACCACCTGCTGCTGAGCCCGGCCATCGCCGAGCGCCTGATCGCGGCGGGCGTCGATCGCAATGTCCGCGGCGTTCCCAAGGCCAGCGACCATGCGCCGGCCTGGATTGAGCTCCTGGATCGGACTGCCCCCAAGCGGACTGCCGCTCGGCGCCGCGTGAAATAGCCCCAGGCCCTGCCCTTCCGGTCTGCGGATCGTCGCCAATAGCCCTCTATCCCGACCGGGACCAGGCCGCTACAACCCCGGCCCGACTTCCTCCCCCCTCGACATCCACCGTGTAGCACCTTGACCGCTCGCCCCCCTTCCGCCGACGACCGCGCCCTGTCACCGCTGCTGGTCGCTGTGCTCGCGATGTTGACGGCATTCACGCCGCTGTCGATCGACATGTACCTGCCGGCATTCCCGACCATCCGCGGCGACTTTCAGGCCAGTGCTTCACAGATCCAGCTCAGCCTCTCGGCGTTCATGCTGGCCTTCGGCTTCGGTCAAATCGTGTACGGCCCGCTGGGTGATCACTTCGGTCGCAAGCCGGTCCTGGTCGTGGGTGTGTTGCTGTACATCGCCGCCAGTGCGCTGTGCGCATTGGCCGACAATGCCGCACACTTGATCGGATTGCGTATCGTCCAGGGTTTGAGTGCCGGTGCCGCGCCGGTCATGGCGCGGACCATGGTCCGCGATCTGGCCGAACGTGACCGCGCCGCCCAGGTGATGTCGATTCTCATGGCCTCTGTCAGCATGGCACCGATGCTGGCACCGCTGATCGGCAGCGAGGTCATGCGCCATTTCGGCTGGCGCGCCATTTTTTATGCTCTTGCCCTGTTCGGCGTCGTGGCGCTGGCCGCGGCATTGCTGACGCTGCGCGAGACCTTGCGGCCGGAGCTGCGCGGCCCACTGGCCTTCGGCAGCATTCTGCGACGCTTCGGCGAACTGCTGTCTTCGCCTGTCTTCCTGGGCTACGCCCTGACGACCGGGTCTTTGTTCGGCGCCATGTTCTCCTATATCTCGGTGTCGTCGCTGGTGCTGATCGAGATCTATGGCCTGGCACCAACAACGTACGCCATCGCCTTCGGTGCACCGCTTCTGGCGATGACCTTAGGTGCAACGCTCAACAGCCGATGGACACGCCGGGTCGGTGCCGATGTGGTGTTGCGGCGCGCAACCTGGGCCCCCGCTATCGTCGGCGCGTGCCTGATCGTTCTGGGTGTCATTGAAGCCCATACCGGTGTCATCGGCTGGATCCCGTTCAACGTGCTCGCCATGGCGCTGGTGGCCTCGATGGCCTTCGTCGCGCCCAATGCCACGGCCTGCGCCCTGCAACGCTATCCGCACATGGCCGGCGCCGCGGCGTCGCTTCTGGGCGTCATCCAGTTCGGCTGCGGCGCCGTGTTCGGCGCCGCCGTCGGCGCCCTGCTCGGTACGACAATCCAGCCCATGGCGGTATTCATGGGCGTGGGCGGCATCCTGTGCTTCCTGACGCACCGGCTGCTGGTGCGAAGCTGACGCAAGAGCGGTTTTCTCTGCCGAAACCGACTGGATCTGTGGTTATCCTCCCGGCTTGGAGTTCGTCGGCCAGGCGAGGACCCGTCATGACCCGTATCGACAACGCCCGCATCGTGCGCGCGCCACGCGGCACGACACTCTCGGCCAAGAGTTGGCTGACCGAGGCGCCCTTGCGCATGCTGATGAACAATCTCGACCCCGATGTGGCCGAGAATCCGGGCGAGCTGGTGGTTTATGGCGGTATCGGCCGCGCCGCGCGCGACTGGGAGAGTTTCGATCGCATCGCCGCCGGCCTGCGCAAGCTGGACGGCGACCAGACCCTGCTGGTGCAGTCTGGCAAGCCGGTCGGCATCTTTCGCACGCATGCCGATGCACCGCGCGTGCTGATCGCGAATTCCAACCTGGTGCCACATTGGGCGACGTGGGAGCACTTCAACGAGCTCGACCGCAGGGGGCTCATGATGTTCGGCCAGATGACGGCCGGATCGTGGATCTATATCGGCTCGCAGGGTATCGTGCAGGGTACCTACGAGACCTTCGTCGAGATGGGACGCCGGCACTACGGCGGCGACCTCGCCGGCCGCTGGATCCTGACGGCAGGCCTGGGCGGCATGGGCGGCGCCCAGACCTTGGCGGCAACCATGGCCGGCGCCTGCTGCCTCGCCGTCGAATGTCGACCCAGCCGCATCGAGTTCCGGCTGCGCACAGGCTACGTCGACATGCAGGCGAAGGACCTCGACGAGGCGCTTGCCATCCTCAACAAGGCCTGCGCCGAGAAACGCGCCGTGTCGGTCGCCTTGCACGGCAACGCCGCCGATGTCCTGCCCGAGCTGATCCGCCGCGGCGTGCGACCCGATTGCGTCACCGACCAGACGTCGGCACACGATCCGGTCAACGGCTACTTGCCGAAGGGCTGGACACTGGATCAATGGGATGCCCAGCGCACCAGCGATGCGGCCGGCGTCACCAAGGCCGCCAAACGATCGATGGCCGAGCATGTGCGCGCCATGCTCCACTTTCACAAGATGGGCGTGCCGACCATCGACTACGGCAACAACATCCGCCAGATGGCACTCGAGGAGGGTGTCGCCGACGCCTTCGATTTCCCAGGCTTCGTGCCGGCCTATATTCGCCCGCTGTTCTGCCGCGGCATCGGCCCATTCCGCTGGGCCGCGTTGTCGGGTGATCCCGAGGACATCTTCAAGACCGATGCCAAGGTCAAGGAGCTGATGCCCGACGACAAGCACCTGCACACCTGGCTCGACATGGCGCGCACGCGCATCAAGTTCCAAGGCCTGCCGGCGCGCATCTGCTGGGTGGGGCTGGGCGACCGCCACCGGCTGGGCCTCGCGTTCAACGCCATGGTGGCGTCAGGCGAGCTGAAGGCGCCTGTCGTGATCGGCCGCGATCATCTCGACTCCGGGTCGGTGGCCTCGCCCAATCGCGAAACCGAAGCGATGCGCGACGGCTCCGACGCGGTGTCCGACTGGCCGATGCTCAACGCCCTGCTCAACTGCGCCTCGGGCGCGACGTGGGTCTCGCTGCACCATGGTGGCGGCGTCGGCATGGGTTTCTCGCAGCATGCCGGCATGGTCATCGTGTGCGACGGTACACCCGAAGCGGCACACCGCATCGAACGCGTCCTGTGGAACGATCCGGCGACCGGCGTCATGCGCCATGCCGATGCCGGCTACGAGGACGCCATCGCCTGCGCGCGTACCCATGGCCTCGATCTGCCTGGCCTGAGTTAGAACGAGGGACATGTCTCACTTTGCCGAAAACCAGTTCTCCATCGCGCGGACCAGCGGCTTGAGCGCATAGGGCTCCGGCGCGACGACGTCCGGCTGCCAGGCGTGGCGCTGCAACGTCTGCTGGACGACCGGGCCAATCGCGGCGACCAGGCAACGATCCAACCCCCTCGCCAACACCTCCGCCCGCTGAGATGCGTTGGCGACATCGACCAGCCGGGCCACCTGCGCTGCGCTGGTAAAGGCGATCCCGTCGATACTGCCCGCCTCGAGTTGCTCGATCAGGTGAACGACGTCCTGGGCCTCCGCCGCCGGCACGTAGACATAGGGCAGAACCGGATCAACGCGGGCGTCCGCTTGCTGCAGAACGGTCAGCAACGCTTCCACGCGCGGATTGGGATAGAGTTGAAGCCCGACAGTGCGTCCAGCGAGGTCGAGCGTCTGCAGCAAATGCACGAGGCCAGCCGTCGTCGGCTCTTCGGTACGGAGATCCGCGTCGAGGCCGATCTCCCGCAGCGCCCGCACGGGCTTCGGCCCGCGGGTGATCCTTCTGACCTTGGCCAGGCTGGCGATGAAGGCCTCCTTGCAGCCCAAGCGCTCGGCAAACCCGAGCAGCCGCCGCAACCCTTCGCCTGTGTAGAGGATCAGATCGTCACATTGGCCACCGGTGGCACGCGCAATCCATCCCTCAACGGTGTCGCGGTCCGGCGAGTCCTTGATATCGATGAGCGGTACCCGCAGTGTCCGGGCCCCGCGCTCCTCCAGCATTCGGGATAGGATGTCCGCGGCGCGTGCCTCAGGAACGGCGATCACGCGCTCAGCAAGAGGTGCGTTCATGATCCCAGCCTCGACATGGGCGTCATCCCTGCTCGATCGGCAGCGTCTTATCCTTGGCCCACTCACCCATCGAGGCGTCATAGAGCGTCAGGTTGTCAAAGCCGAGCTGGTGCAACAGGAACAGATCGACGGTGGCGGAGATGCCGCCGCCGCAGTAAGCGATGACATGCTTGTCCTTGGCAATACCAGCTGCCGCGAACTTGGCCTGGGCGTCGGCCAGTGAGGTGAAGGCCTTGGTCTGCGGATCAACCAGGGTCGCGGCCGGCACATTGACGCTGCCCGGCACACGGCCCGACCGACCGTAGCGACTGGGCTCCAACCCTTTGTGGAACTGCGGCCCCAGGGCGTTCACGATCACCGTCTTGGGATCGGTTGTTGCCGTCAGCACGGTCTGCTTGTCGACAAAGCGGCCGGGCCGCGGCTTGGCGACAAAACGCGCCGGTGGGTAGCTCTTGGCAGCGCCAGTTTCGACCGGCCGACCTTCGGCACGCCATTTGTCGAAGCCGCCGTCGAGCACGGCGGCGCCATCGAAGCCGAGCGACTTCAGCATCCACCAGAACCGTGTCGCCCACATCATGGTGCCGATGCTGTAGAGCATCACGCGGCTGTCGTTGCCGATGCCGTGGCGGCCGAACGCGGCTTCGAGCTGGGCGATCGGTGGCATCATGAACCGCAGCCGCGTCGTGGTATCGGAGAACTCGCCTTGCAGGTCGAGGAAGTCGGCGCCCGGAATGTGGGCCTCGGCGAAGCTCGCATGGCCAGGTACGGCAACATAGGGATCATCGCTGCCGGAAGGCGTCGGCTCGAGATAAGTCGTGCAATCGAAAATGCGCAGCCTGCTGTCGCCAAGCGCACGGGCCAGGTCGTCGGTACTGATCAGGGCGTCCGGCTCACGCATTACAGCCTCCTCAAGAGCGGTTATTGCCTCATCATACTGCTGATTCGCTGCCATGATCCGCCGACCGGCCCCGAGTTTTTCTCATAGCCGCACCCATGAATCCTGAATTGTCGCAGCACGCCATCGGCGGCATCGTATCTGAATGACGAGGTGAGCGTATGACCGTTGCCCCTGACGATATCATTTTCCATCCGCACAGCGCCCATTGGGGCTCGTTCCTGGCCGGCTGGCAGGGCGATCGGCTGGTCGTGAAACCGCATCCCACGGATCCCGATCCCAACCTGCTGCTGCAGAATTTCCCCGAGGCGCTGCGGCACAAGGCGCGTGTCGCCCGACCGATGGTGCGGCGCGGCTGGCTCGAGCGCGGCGCTGGACCCGACGACCGGCGTGGCCGCGACGAATTCGTGCCGATGGCCTGGGATCGCGTGCTCGATCTGCTGGCGGATGAACTGAAGCGCGTACGCGACACGCATGGTCCAAGTGCGATTTTCGGCGGTTCCTATGGCTGGGCCAGTGCCGGGCGCTTTCACCACGCACTGAGCCAGGTACATCGTTTCCTCAATACGTCGGTGGGCGGCTACGTCCGCTCGGTAAACAGTTACAGCGCCGGCGCTTCAGGCGTGATCCTGCCGCACATCCTGGGGCCGATGGAGTCGATCAGCCGGCGCAATGTCACCTGGGAACAGATCGTCGAGCACAGCGATGTCGTGATTGCCTTCGGCGGCATGGCGCTGAAGAACAGCATGGTGGGTGGGGGCGGCGTCACCCAGCATGTCGAGCGTGACTCCATGCGTCAGGCACGTGCACGTGGTTGCCGGTTCATCCTGGTGAGCCCACTGCGAAGCGATCTGCCGGCAGAGGCCGGTGCCGATTGGGTGTCCCTGGTGCCTGGCACCGATACCGCGCTGATGCTGGGACTGGCGCACGTCCTGGTCGGCGAGCGGCTGCACGACCGGCCCTTCCTCGATCGCTATTGCGTCGGCTGGCCGGTCTTCGAGGACTACCTCATGGGCCGCAGCGACGGCCAGCCCAAGAGCGCGCAGTGGGCGGCCGCCATCACCGGTATCCCCGCCGAGGAGATCACCAATCTCGCACGCCAGCTGGCAGGCAAGCGCACGCTCGTCGTGGTCGCCCATTCGCTGCAGCGTGCCGAGTTTGGCGAGCAGCCCGTGTGGATGGCCGCCGTGCTGGCGGCGATGCTGGGCCAGATCGGCTTGCCCGGTGGCGGCTACAACTACGCGCTGGGCGCGCTCGGCCATACCGGCCGACGCGCGAACGTGGTGCCGGTCCCTGCCCTGCCGCAGGGTACCAACGGCGTGCGCGACTTCATCCCCGTCGCTCGCATTGCCGACATGCTGCTGAACCCTGGTCAAGCGTTCGACTATAATGGCGCTCGGCTGACCTATCCCGACATCAAGCTGGTGTACTGGGCCGGCGGCAATCCGTTCCACCACCATCAGGATCTGAACCGGTTGCGGCAAGCCTTTGCGCGTATCGACACGCTGGTGGTGCACGAGATCGCCTGGACCGCGACGGCGCGGCATGCCGATATCGTGCTGCCCTGCACGATGACGCTGGAGCGGGAGGACCTCGGCACGACGCCAACCGACCCGCTGATGATCGCCATGCACCAGGTCGCGCCGCCCTACGGCGAGGCGCGAGACGACTACGCCATCTTCTCGGCGCTAGCCGAGCGACTGGGAACGGCAGCTGCGTTCACCGAAGGGCGCAGCACCCGCGATTGGCTGCGCCATCTCTATGAGCCGGTACGTGCGGCGCTCGTCGAGCGCGGCCTGCCGGCTCCCGACTTCGAAACCTTCTGGCAAAAAGGCGAGCTGGTGCTGCCACCGGCACCCGACGACGGCGGCATGCTACGCGCCTTCCGCGATGATCCTGATGTCGGCAAGCTGCCGACGCCCAGCGGCAAGATCGAGATCTTCTCGCAGACCGTGGCCGGCTTCGGCTACGACGATTGTCCCGGTCATCCGGTCTGGCGCGCGTCCGTTGACGTGCCCGACGCGCAGCGTCCGTTGCGCCTGGTGGCCAATCAGCCGGCGACCCGCCTGCACAGCCAGTTCGATTTCGGCGGTCATAGCGCCACGATGAAGGCCCGCGGCCGCGAGGTCGTCTGCATCCACCCCAGGGACGCGGCCGCCCGCGGCATTGCAGACGGCGACATCGTGCGCCTGTTCAATACGCGGGGCGCTTGCCTCGCCGCAGCCAGAGTGACGGAAGATATCCGCCAAGGTGTCGTGCAGTTGCCGACTGGAGCCTGGTACGACCCTGTTGACCCGATGGAAGACGGCGCCCTTTGCGTCCACGGCAACCCCAATGTGCTGACGCGCGATGCCGGCACGTCGCGCCTGGCCCAGGGTTGCACCGGCCAGCTCACCAGCGTCGAGGTCGAGCGGTTTACCGGCAACCTGCCGCCGATCCAGGCTTATGACCCGCCCCTGTATGGAGACAATTGAACGCTGGCCGTGATGGAGCATCGCCGGCAGGCTGCGTCGCGATGTTTCCAGCACAGCGGAAGAGCCATGACGGCCTACTCGTTCGTTACAGTCGACGTCTTCACGACCCAGCGCTTCGGCGGCAATCAGCTTGCCGTTTTCCCTGATGCGCGCGGCCTCTCCGACGCGCAGATGCAGGCGCTCGCCAACGAGTTCAATCTCAGCGAGACCACCTTCGTTCTGCCGGCGGATGATCCCGCGCACACAGCGCGCGTACGCATCTTCAACCGAACATATGAAATGCCGTTCGCCGGCCATCCCAATGTCGGCACAGGCTACGTATTGGCCCAGCAGGGTCGCGCCAAGAATGGCGTGCTGATGTTCGAGGAGATCGCCGGACTGGTCGAAGTCAAAGTCGACCGTGATCCAGCAGGCACCGTGACCGGCGCCACCATCGCCGCACCGCAGCCGCTGTCGCTCGGGCCACGCCTGCCCATCGAAACCATCGCTGCCTGCGCCGGTATTGAGACGAGCGAGGTCATCGTCTCGGGGCACGATCCCGTGCAGGCGTCGGTTGGCAACACATTCGTGCTCGCCGAAGTGTCCGGCGAGGCGTTGACGCGGGCAACGCCCGACATCAGCCAGTTCCGCCGTGGGCTTGCGGCCTGGCCAGCGCTCAATGGCCGGCTCTCGCTCTACCTCTATGCGCACGATGGAGCCCGGATCAGGGCACGCATGTTCGCGCCACTGGCCGGCACGTACGAGGATCCCGCCACCGGCAGCGCTGCGACACCGCTAACGGCCCTGCTCTTGTCGCTGACACAAAAAGCGGATGTCAGCTACGACATCGTGCAGGGCGTCGAGATGGGCCGCCCGAGCCTGCTGCGCACCACGGCACACCGCGCAAGCGACGGCATCCGTGCCACCGTCGGTGGCGGCTGCGTGCCCGTCCTGCGGGGCGAAGCGTCAGTGTAACCGCTACAGACACTGCTCCAGCCGGATCGGCAGGTCGCGAATACGGCGCCCCGTTGCGTGGAACACGGCATTGGCAATCGCCGCAGCCGTGCCCACGGTGCCCAACATGCCGATGCCCTTGATGCCGCCGGCCAGGTGCGGATCGCTCTCCTCGATCATGTGGATGTCGAAGGCCGGCATGTCGGCATGCACCGGGATGAGGTAATCAGCCAGGTTGTCGTTGACGACACGGCCAAGGTGCTCATCCATGATCGTCGCTTCGTGCAACGCCATGCCGATGCCGCCGACGATGCCACCGATGAACTGGCTGCGCGCCAGCAGCCTGTTGAGGATGCGCCCGGTGGCATAGGCGGCCGTCAGGCGCGTCAGCCGTACCTCTCCGAGATCGGCATCGACCCGCACCTCCGCAAACACGGCGCCGTACCCGAAGGAACTGTAACGCGGAGCCGCTTCCGGACTGGCGCTGGCAAAAGTCTCGAGCCCGTCGGGTGCCGCGCGAGCCACGAGATCGGCCAGGCGTTCCGAAGCGTTACCGGCCGCATCGCGGATGTACCCGTCGGCCAGCACGACGCGATCCGCCGCGAGACCGTGCAATGGCGACCGGGCATCCGCAAGCGCCACGCCGATCAGGCGCTGGCGCAAGCCGCGCGCCGCCGCCTCGGCCGCCGGGGTAAAGCTTGCCGTCGCCATGGACCCACCTGAGTACGGTCCTTCTGGCAGCGTCGTGTCGCCAAGCTCAACCTCGACCCCGGCGACCGGCACGCCCAGCGCTTGCGCCGCCAGCTGCGCCAACGCCGTATACGTGCCGCTGCCCATGTCCTGGGTGCCGCATCGCACGCGCACGGTACCGTCACGCTCGATGCGTACCGCTGCTTCGGATGCCATGCGATAGACGGGATAGCACGCCGATGCCATGCCCAAACCCAGCAGATGGTGACCATCACGCATGGTCCCGATCGCGCGCGGACGACGCTCCCAGCCGAAGCTGCGAGCGCCGACCTGGTAGCAGTCGCGCAGGCCATTGCTCGACCACGGCATGTCTGCGTGTTGGTCGCGCTCCGCGTGGTTGCGCAGCCGCAGTTCCAGCGGATCGAGGTTCAGGTCATGCGCCAGTTCGTCGAGCGCCGACTCCAATGCGAAGCTGCCGGGTCCCTCGCCTGGCGCGCGCATGGGGTTGGGCTGCGGCGCGTTGACTCGTACCAAACGATGCGACGTTGCCACATGGGGACAGGCATAGAGCACGCGGGTGGGCGTCGCGACAGGGTCGGCATAGTCGGCGAAGGTCGACGTCTGGGCGATCGTATCGTGGATGATCGCCGACAGGCGGCCGTCACGCGTCGCTCCGAGCCTCAGATGCTGGATCGTCTCCTGACGGCGCCCGACATGGGTGAACATCTGTGCCCGTGTCAGCTCGAGCTTTACGGGCCGGCCGACATGCCGCGCGGCCGCGATGCCCAGCATCAGGCACGGGAGCCACGCACCACCCTTGGACCCGAAGCCGCCACCAAGGTATTTCGACACCACGCGGACACGGTCGACAGCGAGGCCGAAGCCGTCAGCGATCGCCTTGCGGTGAGCGAAGATCGCTTGGGATCCCGTATGTACCGCGACGCCCTGGCCATCCGCATCCCAGACAGCCGTGACGCACTGCGGCTCCAACGCCAGATGGTTGTGGGTCGGTGTCGTATAGCGCTGGTCGATCGTGACATCGGCCTCGGCCAGAGCACGCTCGGGATCGCCGCGACGGCTGTCCGTCATGGTGCGACCCGCCGTTTTGGGTGCGAATACTTTGTCAGCCCCCTGCGCCATCGACGTGGTGGCGGGCAGGACCTCGTAATCGACATCGAGCACGGCTACGGCGCGGCGCGCCTGTAGTATCGTCTCCGCAACGACAACGGCGACGGGTTGGCCGGCAAAATGCACCGATGGCTCGCGCAACAGCATCAAGAATGCCGCTTCGTTCAGCCGCGCCATAGTCTCGTGCGTCAGTACATCGACGACACCGGGCAGTGCACGCGCCCGCTGCGTATCGATATGCCGAATCCTGGCGCTGGCGATCGGCGCAGCGACCAACGCCGCGTGCAACAGGTCCGCGACAGGAATTTCGGCAGCGTAGCGTGCCGCACCCATAACCTTGAGCCCGGCCTCGATACGCGGCGGCGAATGATCGTCGGGCCTGGCGGCGGTGGTCGCATTCATGCTTCGCCCCTCACAGTCTTCAGCGCGCGTAGAACGGTGCGTTCCAACAGATCGATCTTGAAGCCATTGCGCCGTAACGGCCGCGCGCCCTCACCTGCCAACCGAGCTGCTATCGTGAATGCGGCGGTATCAGGCTGCGCACCAACGAGCGCCGCTTCGCATGCTTGCAGACGCCACGGCTTGGGTCCCACGCCGCCAGCGGCAACGCGCGCCGCACGAATGCGCCCATCCGCGACATCCAGTGCGACAGCCGCCGAGACCACGGCAAACTCGAATGATGCCCTGTCACGGATCTTGAGATAGGACGAATGACGGGCCCATGCACTGCCCGGCACATCAATCGCAACAATCAATTCGCCTGATGCAATGACGGTGTCGCACTCGGGTTGCGCGTCCGGTGATCGAAAAAAATCTTCCAGCAGCAGTGTGCGCTCGCCGTCCCGGCCGGCCAGTCGCACACGTGCGTCCAGCGCGACCAATGCCACGGCGAGATCCGACGCATGCGTTGCGGCGCATAGCGTACTGTCACCGAAGATTGCGTGCTGGCGACTCTCGCCTTCCTTCGCTCCGCAACCCGATCCAGGCTCTCGCTTGTTGCAGGGCAGAGTGCCGCTGCGGAAATAGAGACAGCGCGTCCGTTGCAGCAAATTGCCGCCGATGGTGGCTGCGTTACGGACCTGGGGCGAAGCGCTTGCCAGCAGCGCCTGCGCAATGGCGGGATAGCCATCTCGGATGCCCGGATGATCGGCAACATCGCTCATGCGCGCCAGCGCCCCGATCCTGATACCACCGTCGTATGGCGCAATGGCATCCAGCGGCAGGCGGCTGATATCGACGACCAGGTCGGGCGCACTGATCCCAGACTTCCAAAGCTGCATGAAATCCGTGCCGCCGGCGATAAAAGAAGCACCGGCCCGCGATGCCATGCTGAGCGCATCGCGCGCATCCCTGGCGCGCCGATAGGTGAACGGGTTCATGGCTTGACGCCCGCAGCATCGGCAATGGCAGCGACGATGTGCGGATAGGCTCCGCATCGGCACAGATTGCCGCTCATGTACTCGCGAATGCTCGCCTCGCTCGTGGCTCGGCCCTCCTGGATCAAGCCGACCGCCGACATGATCTGCCCTGGTGTGCAGTAGCCACACTGCAGGGCATCGTGGTCGATGAATGCCTGCTGCAGGGGATGAAATCCGCCGTCCGGTGCCAAGCCTTCGATGCTCTGGACTTCCCTGCCCTCTTGCATCACCGCCAAGGCAAGGCAGGATTTGATCCGTCTGCCGTCGACCAGCACGGTGCACGCACCGCACGCCCCCATGTCGCAGCCCTTCTTGGTGCCGGTCAGCGACAATTCCTCGCGTAGGACATCGAGCAGCGTGGCGCAGGCATGCGTCGTGACGCTGCGGTTGTGACCATTGACCATCACCGTAAATGTGACCCGGTCAGCATGATGATCCGTCATGACAGGCCTCCAAATGAAAAGACGTTTCAGGCCCGGCCCGCCAACGCACGCGCACCCGCCAAGTGCGTCGCTACGAATGCCTCAAGGTCGGCTTCCAGCCCTGCCCGGCTGGTGCTGTGTGTGCCAAGCTGAGCACTGCCGTAGAACAGCGCGCGGGCCAATCGAGAGGCTGACGGCCTGAGCTTCGAATCTTCACGCAGCGCCGTTGTAAGAAGTCGCAGCATGGCGTCATCAGCGCGCACGAAGATATCGCCGGCGAGCTGATGTTTGTGCGAGATCAGGTCCTCGGCGTGCGGTGAACTCGCCATGTATGTGAACAGGGCTCCGCGTCTGGCAACGATCGCGGCTGCCACCCGCTCGTCCAGCGCTTTACCTTCAGCAGGAGCAAGAGCACTGGCGAACCCTGTCCGCAGCCCCTCAGCCATGCGCAACGACACGGCGATGAAAAGCTCGTCCTTGTTGCGGAAGTAGCTGTAGAGCGTCGCCTTGGCCACGGCGGCATCGCGCGCCACGGCCTCCATCGTCACACCACGGAAGCCCACCTTCTTGAACAGCTCGTCCGCGGAGCGGATCACGCGCTTGTACAGCGCCCGCTCTTCGGTACCGGTCGGCTCTCGCTTCTTCATTGGACGATTTATACATAAATCGTCTGGTTCGTCAACATCTGCCTGCGACGCGGGATCTGTTGACGCCCTGAGGCAGCCCCCCTAATGCTGCAAGCCTCGCCCGAATAACGCGTAGGCAGGGTCATGACGGGAGCAGGTTCGCGCATCAAGCGCTGGGTCGGATCGACAGTCTTGGTGCTGGTCGCCGTGTTCCTGGCGCTGTGGGTCGCGGAGTTCGGCCTGCGGCTGGTGCTGCACGGCCATCTCGGCAGTGCATCCGGCAACGAGAGCGAATGGCATGTACCGCATCCGACGCGCGGCTGGGCGCACCGCCCCAATGCCGTCTTCCGGATGGAGAAGCTCGCCTACTCCGAAGTGGCGCACATCAACTCGCGCGGCATTCGCGGGCCGGAGTTCGACCCGACGCCGAAGCCCGGCATCACGCGCATCCTGATGGTGTCGGACTCGGGCACTTTCGGCAGCGGCGTTGCCGATGATCAGACCACCGCCGCTCAGCTCCAGCGCATCCTGGGCAGCGACAAGTTCGAAGTCATCAATCTCAGTGTCGCGGCCTACAGCACGGTGCAGGAATATCGGTGGCTGATCGAGGATGGCCTGTCGTACAAGCCTGACCTGGTGCTGCTCGGCTTTGCACCCAGCAACGATGTTCAGACCAATTACTATCCGCTGCAGAAATGGTTCCAGCGCGAAGCCAAGCGCCCCTACGCCAAGCTCGATGCGGCCGGCCAGCTGGTTATCGAGGATCAGCAGCTCAACGAGGCGCTTGAACGCCGGCGCACCCAGTCGCGTTTCAAGGACCGCATCTATGACCTGCTGGTCGGCGACATGGTTCAAAAGGTTATCCGTCAGGCAAGCCAGGCCATCACCGGCGGCCGCAAGACCGATCCCAATATCTGGATCGGCTGGATGATGATGGATGACGTCGCGATGGACTACGCGCGCAAGGGTCGGACGCGCGAGCAGTATGAGCAGTTCTGGCGCGAGGGGTGGGCCGTGACCGGTGCGCTGATCAAGGCGATGCGCGATCGGTCGCAGGCAGCCGGTGCGCGCTTCGCGATGTGGGGCTACGTCAGCAAGGTACAGGCCGAGCCTGAGAGCCTGGACCGCCTGCAGCGATCACTGCCCAAGGCGAAGATCGACATCGCCAAGCCGGAACGCGAACTGAAGGCACTCGGCAAGCAACTCGATATTCCCGTGATCGAGATGCTACCGGCCGTACAGGCCGCTGCGAAGGCGAGCGATCGTAAGCTCTATTTCAGTCTGGGCGATGAGCACATGACGGCCCAGGGCCATCGCGTCGTCGCCGAGACATTGGCGAGCCAACTCAAGACGTTGGGGTTGCGGCAAGGGCCCTGAGGTACCGCTGCCCGGTCAGGCCGATTTACCGGCAAGAACGGCAAACGGCCTTGGCAAGCTGTCGTATGCTTCGACTTGGCGCAACCCGATCGGCGGCGCCTCGGCATTGAGCTGGGTGTAGCCGTAGGAGCCCAGGCGAATGCCTGGCTTGCCGGTATAGGGACGACGGAAGATCTCGATCCGATCATCCTCGTCGACGGTCAGTAAGACCCGA
>Ga0187894_10000801_pt1 | contig 42600 bp, 82 predicted proteins | sample GBC1701081metaG_FD_136650 | JGI IMG/M metagenome (GOLD analysis project Ga0187894, IMG submission 136650) | White microbial mat communities from a lava cave in the Kipuka Kanohina Cave System on the Island of Hawaii, USA - GBC170108-1 metaG ... | reverse complement strand
TCCTGTACCGCAAGATCAGGAGGGCTCAGCAGTCGCTGAGTCGCAAGGTCAAGGGATCGAGGAACCGCGAGAAGGTCAAGGAGAACGTCGCGCTCCTGTGGCTCAGGGTCAGGAGGATCCGCCATGCCTGGACACATTTTGTCACGGCGAGGCTGGTCCGAGCCTATCGTCGCATCGGGATGGAGGACCTGAACGTCAAGGCCATGACGAAGTGCAGGAGTCTGGCGAGGAGGATCGGGGAAGCGTGCTGGGGAGAGATCCGCCGGCAACTCTCGTACAAGACAGCGTTGGCCGGCGAGGAGCTTTTCCTGGCGGATCGATTCTATCCGTCGACGAAGACGTGTTCGGGATGCGGTCATCCTCTCGAGGGGATCTCGCTCGGTGTTCGGTCGTGGGTGTGCCCTGCATGTTCAGCAAGGCATGACCGGGACGTGAACGCCTCGATCAATCTGAAGCCATCGAACATTGTCGCCCGGGCAAGGCGCTGGGAGACACTAAACGCCTGTGGAGGGGCGGTAAGTCGTCGGTCGAAGGGCTCTGCCCTGGCCGCCGCGGCCCCGGCGAAGCAGGAACCGGACGAGGACTGTCGACCGAGATGGTCCAAGTCCAGTATGCCTAGCTCACGGCCTTGATCTCCACGAAGTCAGAGGGGCTGGGCAGGTCTCGGACGAACTCCCCGGCCGCGCGGAGCGACGCGAGCTCGGTCGTCCTCGTCTGGTAACCGCCGTCAGCGTCGTGGAAGACGTACTTGACGCGGTACCTCCTGGCGACCACCCAGCCAGGATGGCACGCAACCCGTGCCAGGTCGCGCCACATTCGTCGGGCGGCCGTCTCACGGTCTCAAGCCGCAGCCCGTGCCTCCGGTGATGGTGACCGATCCGCCGTTGCCCGCCACGCCTCCCGTGCCTCCGGTGATGGTGATCGAGCCTCCCGTGCCAGCGCCCGTGGCCCCTCGGCCGTGAAGAGCGTGACATGACGCGCTGCAGAATCCTGACCCCAGCCACTTCTCCTGGATATGGAACGTGCCGCACAGGGCGCAGGGATTCCTGGAGATCACGTCGACGCCTCTCACGGCGTCGAGCAGCCTGCGACGCTCCGTCACGTCGAAGGCTCCTGGAGCCTCGACGATCTGACGAAGGTGCTCCACAGCGAGCAGACGTCCCGCCACCATCTTGGCCAGGGTGCAGATCCCGACGTGCGTCTCGAGGAGGCGACACGGAGGCAGCGTGCCCGTCCCGCCGCACTGCCAGCAGCGGCCGTAGAAGAGACGCGAGATCCCCGTCCCTCCGCAGTCGGTGCACGTGAGAGCCACGATCACGAACCTCTATGGGGGTTTGTCGGCCTCGTCAACGCCATCGAGGATCACGGTCGAAACCTCGTCGCGGTCGAACGTCAGAACTGCCGCAGGCGGCATCGGCTGGACGGAGATCAGGTTCCTGCCGACTGCCGCGTAGAACCCCTCTGTTCGCCCGCACACGTCGCACAGGTAGCTCGGTCCACGCGCCGCGCTCAGGGCCGCGCTCAGGGAGACCATCGACCCGTGCTCGCGCTCCCATCTCTTGCGCCACTTCTTGCGGATCCGCTTCTGGCGATGCGGGCGTGGTTCCTCGACGGGAACCACGAGCCGACGGACTTCCCGGAGGCGTCCTCCGCACCGGCACGTCATCTCGGTCAGGCGTCCCGCGGCGGCGACCGTGCGCAGCTCCGTCACTCCTCGGTCTCCTTGTTCACGCTGTGCCTGTAGCCCGGCGGATCCCCGAACCCGTCGAAGATGTAGCCCCTGTCCTCGCCGTCCTCGATGAGCCGCACGGAGCAGTTCCTCGGGTTGGGCTCCTGGTGCATCCACTCGTAGGGCAGGTGACACCACATCATGACGAACGCCCGGTTCGTCGTCCCGTGTCCCACGACCACGATGTTATCGATCCTGTGTCTCCTGGCGTCCCGGTGGAAGGTGCCGAACGCTTGGTGCACGCGCTGGCACACCTCGAAGCGCGACTCGCCGAGCGGCATCTTGGGCCAGAGCTTGCCCTCGTGCCGCTTGCACTTCTCGTAGTAGGCGTGCGCGTCGGGGTACTTGGCCTCCCTCTCCTCGTCGGAGAGACCGTCGAAGATTCCAAACTGCTGCTCGGCGAGCAGGAGATGCTCGCGTCGGTCAAGGAAGATCGAGGCGCCCGGATCTCTCGTCTCAAGTCTTTGTCCCGGGCTCGCAACATCGATCCCGACAGAGACGGGACGAACTAGCGTCGAGACGGCCGCGATCTCGTCGGCCGTCTGTCGTGTCCGCGTGTACGGGCTGAGCCACAGCCGGATCTTCGGGAGAACAGCTCGCCGACGAGGAGCGCCCGATCCTGCAATGGTCAGGGCGATCTCATCCACGCCCGTGGTGGACCGGATCACGTGCGCGTCGACGTACTCGGCGAGGAACTTCCCGCACTCGCGAGCCTGCCTCCGTCCCTCTTCCGTCAGCTCAATGGCGTGGTCCGCCACCTCGCGATTGACGTCCCAGTCCGCGTTCGACTGGGACATGCCGTGCCTCACCAGGAAAATCCTCACAGCACCGTATACCCAAGTCCGGCTCAAACAGTTCAGAACCCCTTCACCGCAGCCCTCGCAACAGATCGTCCTCCTGCTCCGGGACCTTCGCGCGGAACCTGGCCACGACTCTCTCGACGAGGAATGCTCGGGACGGCAGGCTCTCTCGCGAGGATCGGTACCGGCGCTGCCGCAGGGGTAGAACGCGCGCATGTCCGAGACGATCCAGGAGGCCACGGAGAGGATCTGCCGCGGGCTTGAGGAGCATTTGCGGGAGATCGCCCGGTGGGAGTACCGCAGCACCTCAGGATGATCCGCCGCATCGAGGCCAAATACGCCTCGCGAGAACCCGCTCTCAGTCCTCTGGGTCCCTACAGGTGAGGCCGATGCTCGACGAACTCGACAACAGCCCGGAGCACCTGGAGGACATCCCCCCGTCAGACCTGTCCACGCAGGAGATCGTCGAGGCCATCTCCGCCCATCTCTCGGCCAGGACGGCGCGAGCGTGGATCGTCTACCTCCGGGTCGAGCGCCCGCATCGGGGCTCCGTCTACGTGGAGCCCCCGCCCGAACGGCTGGCCCGCGACGGCCTCATGAGCCGTCGCGACTGGAACGCCCTGCGCGTGCTGTGCGGAGCCCTGTCTGTCCGGGCGCGACGGTGGATGATCTTCCCCGACGAGATCGCCCGAGTGCTCGACCATCTCCGCGAGGGGCCCAGGACGCCCAGGCGCATGTGGAAGGCGGACCGAGTCCTGCGCGCTCGCTAGAGCCTGCGGGATCTCTGCCGACCTTCCTCGAGCCGGCGCTCGACCATCCCCTTGACCGTGTGGTAGGGCTCGTGCGGATGGGCGAGGACCGCGTCCACCTGCTCGCGCTCCTGTGCCGTGAGGAGGTCGAGATCCTCGTCCATCTTGGCCAGCGCGCTGGCCTTCGAGAACCCTCCCTCGGAGTATCCGCGTTCTCGATCCGTCATGGTCCTTGTACTCCGCGGGTAGAAGGCGCGAGCGTGACCGAGCGAGTCTACTGCGGGGACTTCCGCGAGGTTCTCCCCAACCTCCCGGGAGAGAGCGTCCACCTGGTCGTCACGTCGCCTCCGTACGGCGTCGGCATGGACTACGAGCCCGACGCGCGCGTGGGTGTCCTGTTCAGGATGCTCAACGACTGCTTCCGGGAGGTCGAGCGTCTCCTCGTCCGCGGCGGGTACGCCGTGTTCAACTTCGGAGACATCATCCCGGCGCGCGACATACTAGGGACCGAGGAACCGTGCGAGATGCCGATGGGATGGGTCTACTGGGCTCTCGGCCTGGCCAACGGCTTCGTCCTGCAGGCGCAGCGGATCTGGCAGAAGGACTTCGCGAAGATCACGGGAGGCAAGCACGCGATCTCGGCGCCGCGACCGGTCCCGGAGTTCGAGCACCTCTACACGTTCCGCAAGATCGGAGGCTCTCCGCAGCAGGTCATCAGGAAACGGCAGACATCCCAGCGAGCCATCTGGAGCACCGTGGGCGAGGGTCAGATGAAGCTCGTCGGCGACCATCCGGCCGCGTTCCCGCCAGGCCTGATCCGTCGCGTGGTCGAGGTGTACACCAACCCGGGAGACGTCGTGCTTGATCCGTTCGCCGGATCGGGAACCGTGGGCCAGGTGGCTCGGGACCTGGGACGAGGGTTCGTCCTCGTGGAGAAGGAGCCCGGCTACTGCGACACGATCTGCGAGCGCCTGGACGCGGCGGTCGCGGACCACACGTCGCCCGACATCCTCGACATCCTGTCCGCCGGGACCTCGTAGTCGTCAAGGGACGACCCGGACCTCGTGGCCCATGTTCCTCGCCGCGTCGACGAGGGCTCGCTCCACGGTTTCTCCGCGTCCCCTGGCCGGGAAGAGGAGAGCCACGATGTTCCACCTCGTCCTGGGCATGTGCGTCGCGATCCACCCACCTCCCCGGCGCCGCAGGAGGAACGCTCCCAGGTTCGTGCCGACCACCGTCGCGCGCTCCTCGGCCAACATCCTGGCCTGCCACGTGATCTTCCACGACAGGGCGACGGACACGGTCGCGAACACCACGAGCAGCGCGTCGAACGTGGAGAACGGAAGCGAGCCCCGCGTGCTCACGAGCATGCCCACCCAGAACGGGATGGCCAAGCTCCCGAACACGGCCATCCGCAGGAGTCGCCTGTGAGACGACTCGTATAATCGACGTCTCTCCTCCGGTGTCACAGCCGTTCCCAGCCCTCGACCCCTCGGCGGTAGACAGCCGGATCACGAGTCCTGATGTAGACGGCTCGGTCCAGCGTCCTGGCGTCGCGCTGGCCGAACACGACGGCCGGATCCTCCTCGCCGACGTAGATCTCGAGGGCGTCACCCGTGGACGAGTTCCTGATCACGAATGCGGGGGAATCGGACGCAGAGAGATGTCCGAGAACGATCCGACCCGGGTGGCCACCGTTCCTGCCGTTCCCCGGAGTGATGACGACGTCGCCTCCGTTCCTCGGTCCCGTCTCTCGACTGGCGAGCCACGATAGCACCATCTCAGGAAGTCTCCCGAGAAGGAGGATCAGGCCCGCCACCAGGATCGCCTGCCACACGGGCCACGTCGTCAGTCCCATCGCCCACGTGACGAGAATAACCAGGGCCACGATCTGCGCCCAGGTCCTGAGAGTGTTGAGAAGCGGTGTCATCGAAACCTCCTCCCTACTCTACACTCGCGGTCGGGCCCGACGCACCCGGTAGTCCCGCTCTGCATCGTACGGAAACGACACCACGCCGAAGTACCGCGCCACGGCCCGGTCCCACTGGGGCACCGTGGGCCAGCCCCAGCAGGCGAGGCGGCCGTCGGTCGGATCGTTGAACGCCCGGAACGTCTCCACGATCCGCACGAGATCGTCGCCGTCCTCCTCCATCACCTGCTCCAGCACCCGACAGAAGGGCCCGACGTCTCCGGCGACCGCCCCGTCGGGGAGCATCGCCAAGTCGACCTCGTACCGCAGGGGCTTCACTCGTCGATCTCCGCCAGCTCGGTCGCCTCGGTCGGGACCTCGATCTCCTCGTACCACGCCCCCTCCAGGAGCGTCTCGTCGGGCACCCTGATCTCGATCAGCCACGCGTCGGGCCCGACCCGGCGAACCGGGGCGAACTCGGTCCCCGCCGCGTGCACGTGGCTCGGCACCTTCCGGCTCGGCACGTCGATCCGCAGACGGCTCACGGACACGCCCGAGATATACACGGGAAAGCCCGCGCCGTCGGCGCACCCGCGGTTATCGCGAGCCTCCCCTGGACCGGGCGTGTAAGATCGGCCCCCGCCGCCGTACAGGGCGGGACAGCACAGAAAGACAGGAACGCACCATGAAGAACGCGGACGTCAACTCCATCTTCGCCCCGAAGCCCCAGCCCGCCAAGTCCGGCCGCAAGGCCAAGGTCCACGAGAAGATCGATTTCCCCAAGGAGCTTCGCCTCGCGGCCGACGTGGTCGCCGCGGGCCGCCAGATCCAGGACGAGATCAAGGACAAGATCGCCATCGCCGAGACCATGTGCAAGCAGCACATGACCCGGGTCTGGTGCGAGAAGTTCCTCGCCACCGGACGTCGCCCGGACATGGCTCGCTTCCACGGAGACGAGGGCAGCTTCGACTTCGTCCAGACGCGGCGCATGACCATCACCGCCGAGAAGACCGAGGCGCTGGAGGCCATGGGCATCGACATCTCCGGCTACCTGGAGACGACCGGCGTGACCCTCGACCTCGCCGCGGTCGAGCGCTACGGCCTCATGGAGAAGCTCCAGCAGGCGCTCGCCAAGCTCGTCGCCAACGAGGCGCAGCTCGCCGACATCGTCAAGCCCAAGGTCGAGACCAAGGAGGAGCTGCTCGACGCCCTGCCCGGCCTGTGCCGCGGCGACGACGGCAACGACGTCGACCGCCTCATGACCGCCATGGAGATCCTCAAGCCGGTTCCGCAGATCAAGAAGCCGGAGATCGACAAGAACCCCCAGGAGTGCTTCTCCCTGGTGTTCTCGGCGAACCTCAAGTGAAGAAGAACGGGGAGGCGGTCCGTGACCGCCTCCCCGGAGAATCGGACCGTGAGCGTCTGGAGAGCTGAAACACGAGGACCACGATGAGTAGTCGTCACGCGAGCAATCCGTTCTCGGCTTGGGGCTACGGCGAGCGTCACCGCTGCGACTACTGTGGCCAGTACGAGAGCCTCCCCGGGAACCATGTCCGGCCCACCCACAAGCGGGACTGTGCGTGGGCCGCGAGAGACCGGCGACGACGCGAGGCTGCCGCACGCCGACTCCTGGGGATCACGCAAGAGGAAGCCACGTCGATCAAGGCCACGCGACGGTCCCGGAGGGCGGCATGATCGTCCCCTACACGAAGTTCTGGTGCCCGTTCCCGCCGCGCCCGACGGCGTCGATCCCGCCGACCAGGATCGCGGAGTTCGACGGCTGGATCGCCCAGCGGAAGTTCAACGGCACGCGAACTGTCACGTTCGTCACCCCGGAGGGCGACGTCGTCCTGCGAACACGACACCGCGAGGAGCACCGTGCCTACTCCATCACCGACGCGATGGTCGAGTCCGTCGGGTCCCTCGATCTCGCGCGCGGGAAGTGGCACGTCCTCGACGGAGAGCTGCTCCACAGCAAGACCACGCGGGTCAAGGACCGCCTCGTGCTGTTCGACGTCCTCGTCCACGAGGGGCGCTATCTCGTCGGGACCACCGTCGAGGAGCGCCTCCCCCTGCTCCGAGCGATCACGCGCGCGCCGTCGACCCACGAGACCGAGACGGGCTCCGAGATCGCCCTCCTCGCCGCGCCCACCCTGTGGGTCGCCGAGACCTTCGCGGACCAGGATCGCTACGGAGAGATCTACGAGCAGGCCCTCGGCCTCGACGAGCTGGAGGGCGTCGTCCTCAAGAACCCGCGCGGACGGCTGAGCCCCGGCGTCTCCGAGGCGAACAACGGCGAGTGGATCGTCCGCGTCCGCAAGCCCCACAAGAACTACAGGCACTGACCATGACAGAGCAGCCGACCGACCTGCGTGCCCTGTGGGACTCGCTCACGCTCGACGAGCGCGAGGTCGTGGCCTTCGACTGGCCCGAGGAGGACGACAGGCCCCACGAGGCATGGAAGAGGATCGTGAGCCTCGGTCTCCGAGACGAGGCCACCGGCGACCTCACGCCGCTGGGCGAGCGCGTGCGCGAGGAGTGGGAGAAGGTCTGGCGACCGCTGGCTCAGGCGCGGAACCTCCCCAAGCGACGAGGAGGGAAGACATCGTGAGCACGACGTACGAGGATCTCCTCGCCAGGGTGATCGACGACGGCATCGTGGCCGCGTCGCGAGACTACGCCCGCAGCCCGTCGAAGCGGCGCGGCGCGGTGGCCGGGTTCGAGGCGTGCCGAGGGAAGAGCCCCGACCAGCTCCGGCAGCTCCTGCACGACGCGAGACTGGCGACGAGAAACGCGACGGAGCGCCACCACCCGCTCTACCGGAAACGCCTCGACGCCTACTGGGAGACCCGGTGCTACGAGGCCGAGATCGACGCCTACTGGGAGACCCGGTGCTACGAGGCCGAGATCGAGTGGGTGTGCAACGTCGTGAGCGCCGCGCTGGCGAACCAGGGCCTCCCGACCATCGTGCCCCCGACCGCGCGCGGCGTGATGGCGGCCGCGGTCGTGCTCGGGGTCGGCGAGACGAAAGACGGGGAGCCATGAGCGTCAAGTACTCTGAACACGAACGGCTCCACGCGGTGAAGGAGCAATCACAGCGCCTCGGTGAGTTCCTCGACTGGCTCGGCGAGAACGGCTACTTCGTGTGCGAGTTCGCCGAGAACTACGGGGAGTACGCCCCGACCAGCACGCGGATCGAGCAGATCCTCGCCGACTACTTCGACGTCGACCTCGACGCTATCGAGCGCGAGAAGCGCGAGATGATCGCCGAGCTGCGCGGCAACACGCCGGAAGCTCGCGCCGAGCTGGGACTCGCTCCCGAAGAGGGCGCGCGGTGACACGCCCGCCGGGCCCGGAGATCCTCCCGCGACACGAGCCCGGCATCGACTGGGGCGCCGAGCGAGTCGTGCTCGCTCGAGATGGCGACAGGATGCTGTGGTGGCGCCGCTCCTGCAGCGGGGGGACTGACTGGAGGGGCACCCGACACCACGGGCCCGGAGAGCTGACCCTGGTCACGCCCGACACGCGGAGCCGCCTCCCACGACAATACGTCCTCCATGCTGGAGGCCGGCTGTCTCGAGCCCTCCTGGACTCGTTCGCGAGGGAGATCGACGACTTCTTCGGGAAGCCCGTCACGGCGCACCTCGACCCGTGCCGTACCGTCGACGCCAGCACGGCCTGCCGTTACTGCGGGAGACCACGAGACGTCCCAGCGCGCGTCGCTGAAGAGAACCCGTTCTGCGCGGATTGCCTGCCCGAACGCATCGCGTCGAGGGCGAGGCGTAGACCGATAAAGGACGCGAGATCATGAGCTGTGACGCGTCAGCGATCGGTCCGGCTGCGACTCACCACTGAGACGTGTAAGAAGCTCGTGGGATCCGTACAGCGCAACATGAGAGGCGACGGTCAGCACGTGACGGTCCCTGAGGGCGAACAAGGCCCATGGAGGATCGAGCGCTTCAGGGTCCACGAGAGGGACGCGAGATTGTCGTCGCTCCGCGCGATGCAACACGGACGAGGTTACGTCGCTCCCGGCACGTACACCCGACTCGTGCACCAAGGACACGTGTGGATGTCGGACACGGCCGACGAGATCCACGATCACTTTGAATTTCTCCACCGAGCACGGGGCCGCGTGCTGATCCACGGGCTCGGACTCGGCGTCGCCGTCCAGATGGCCCTGCTCAAGCCCGAAGTCGAGCACGTCCTCGTCGTCGAGCTGGAGCAGGCCGTGATCGACCTCGTCGCCCCGCACTACCTGGAGCGGTTCGGCCGAGACCGTCTGGAGATCCGACGGGGCGACGCGTTCGACTGGCCCGTCCCGAAAGGCACCCGCTGGAACGCCGCGTGGCACGACATCTGGCTCGACCTGAACCCAGACAACCTCCCCGAGATGCGCCGGCTCCACCGTCGCTTCGGGCGACGCTGCGACTGGCAGGGAAGCTGGGGCTGCGCGTGGTTGGAGGCGCACAGGCGATGATCAGGCTCGGCCCCGGCATCTACACGAGCAGGTTCTTCTACGTCGAGGGGCCTCGCTGCAACGTGTTCGGCGCGCTCCAGCGCGAGGACGACCAGTGGTCCGTGACGTGGCGATTCAGACACTACGTCGACGTCAAGGTCCACGACTCCGAGGACACGCGTTCGTGGTACCAGATCGAGATCGTCGACGAGTCCAAGGGACTGCAGGCGATCACCGACCTCGTCCGGGTCCTCTGCATGGCCCGCGGCCTCTTCGGCGTCGACCGGGACGCGCCCGTGGACATGGTTGTCGTCGACTCCGACGACCCGGACGTCGCCTTCACCGCCCTGAACCGGACCAAGTGGGCACATGTTCGTGTCGAGATGGATATGGCCCAGGAGACACCATGAACGTCGAGGTCGCGATGGTATTCAAGACGGGGACGTGGCGCGTGGTCGCCGGAGGGACCCAGATCGGCCTGGTCCAGACGAGGGTCCCGTACGAGGAGAACGGCCCCTGGCACGCGACCTACGTCCGGGACGACCCGACCCGCTACACCGTCCACGAGAACCGCACGGACGCCGTCCGAGCCCTCCTGCGCCGTCACGCGGCCGAGACGATGGCCCTGTCCTGCGACATAGCCGAGGCCGCCGAGACCTGGACCGGCTGACCCTATCCCCTCCCCCGAGACGATGGGCGACGTCGTCCCCCTCCACCCGACCGTACTCCGATGCTCGCGATGCGAGGCACCGCTGCGCCGGGAGGAGGACGGCAACTACCGCTGCCCCGACTGCGGACACGGGTCCATCACGTCCCCGACCGGCGTCCGCGTCACCCGGCGAGACGGGTGCACCGTCATCGAGCCGGACGACCGCGAACCCTGACCGCTCCCGATCTCGCGATAACCTTGACGCCAGACTCCTCCCGGCGTACAACGCTCGACCGCCATGACGAGGGAGGAGGCACGTGTCGCCGCCGCGAGGATGTTCGGCCGCCGAGCGCAGGTCAGAGAGCACCGCGACGAGCACGGCAACGACAGGCTCCTCGTGGGACGTATCGAGTCGGGCCTCATGGGCCACCTCGGCTTCCACCCCATGGGACACGGCCGTACCTGGGAGGAGGCCCTGGCCGGCGCCAGGGCGACCCTGGAGCGCATCCTGGCGAGGAGCCGCGCGTGACCAGGGCCGAGGCAGAGGACGCCTACCGCCGAGCCTGGCTCGCCTGGGTAGCGGCAGCCCGCCTCGCCCGCAGCAGCTCGACGATGGCCCTCAGCCAGCAGGCCCCACATCTCGATGCCCGAGGACAGGCATACCCCAGAGACCTCCCCAGTGCAGGTGCCGTCGGGGAGGGAGAGCCAGGTCTCGCGCTGACCCACGTCGACCAGGATCGCGGAGCCCGTCGGCAGGCCCTCGTAAGTCGGCAGTGCCGGGACGTCAGGAGGCTTCCCACCCCACCATCGCCTCGCATGCTCCCACGCGGCATCGACGGCCTCCTCGCGCGAATCAAACTTCTCGAAGACGCGCTCCCTCTGCCCGTGACGGTCGCCGTCCCACTCGAAGACGCGCTCCCTCTGCCCGTGACGGTCGCCGTCCCACTCGAGGATGTCGATCACGCGACCGAACTCGTCCGAGGGTCCCCACACCAAGTCGTCCGCCGCATCGCAGAATGGAGTCGCGAGGATCCACTTCCGCGCACACTGGTGGTCGACGAGGAACGGCATGTACCCGCGAGGTGGCCTCCTGGCATTCATGCCGGGACTCTACGCCCAACCCCTTTCCAGAATCCTCGTACGCGCGCGACCCGGACTCTCTCGGCCGCGAGGCTGGCAACCGGATTTCAGAATCTCGTACGCGCGCGTACGGCCGCTCTCCTGGGAGGACACGACCGAGACCCGATCACGGGACAGGCCCCGGCCAGAGATCGAGTCTTCCTGGGACCGTCAGGATCGAGCGGTCAGGGCGTGTAGAGAGGCATGACCACTCCGAGAGAAACATGCACACGGTGCGGCGGCACGGGCGGCGACGCGTTCTGGTTCTACAAGTCGGGCCACGGCCCCGACGCTCAGTGCTGGCACTGCGGAGGGAGTGGCCGGGAGCCTAGCTCGCCCGATCCCGGTGCACCCGGGGATGCCCGTCCTCGGCCGACCCCCAGACGAGGTTCCTGAGCCGGCAGTCGTCCCGTACGCCGTTGAGGAAGCGGGCCTCCTGCCCCTCCCCCCTCGGCCCCCGGAACGCCTCCAGGACGACGTGGTGCACGTAGCGGGGCACAGAACCCTCCAGGGTCATCAGGACCACGAAGACCGTCCCGTCCCGGTGACGCTGATGCCGCAGGTCCCGAGGCTCCGTCCTGCGGAACGACCGGACCCGGCCAAGAGACGAGACCCGGTAGCCGGGAAAACCCACGACCTCGTCCCAGACCTCCTCGGCGACGGACTCGGGAGCTGGAGCGGCCAGTGTCGGGACAGCAGTCCTGGACATCCTCGCCAGATGCGCCCCCTTCGTGGTCAGTCCGTCCCTCCTGCATGCGGCGTCTACGGCCCCCGTCGACACGCTCATCCGTCGCGCGATCTCTCGGCGCGGCAGGCCCCGCCCGACGAGATCTGCCAGGACGACGGGATCGACGACCGAGACACCGGGCTTCGTCCCGCGACGCCACGGTCTCGGGATCCCGTGTCGGTCGAGCATGGTCGAGAGACGCCGGACGGAGATCCCGAACCGGGCCGCCAGTCGTCCGGCATGGGGATCTTCCTGCACCAGACGACGAAGGTCTGCCGTCGAGACGTCCAGGGACCTGCGTCCGGGACCGCGTCGCACGTCCCGGCGCACGGCTCCGCTCAGATCTCTCGATTCCGTCGACGCAGGCAGGTGGCGACCGCGGACGGGGACGAGACCCATCTCGCCGAGCATGATCCTCGCGAACTTCTCCCCCCACCCCATCCGTCGCGCGATCTGTCGCAGGGTCAGGCCATCCGACACCATTTCCCGTACCTCGTTGACGTCGAACGTCACGCGGCGGCGGCGGTCGTTGAGCAGGCACGGGGGGTCCAGCTTGTAGCGGAGATCCTCGTGGACGAAACCCTCGACCACGGACAGGAGCCGGTCGGCCATGTCCCGCGTCCGCACGCCGAGAGCCGTCCGGTCAGAAGTAGGGACGGTCTCGATCCCAATCCTGCGGAGGACCTCGATCCCGACCTCATGGCTGCGCTCGTGACACGCAAACCCGGGCCAGTAGTCGCCCACGAACATCCCGTCGTCCATGTACCAAACCGCCAGCATCAGCGGGCTCACGTGGTCGAGGACTGTCTCAGAGAAGCGCTTGGCACGTCTGCCTCCGCTTCTCCAGCCGTAGAACGCCTCCTCCCAAGAGGCGAAGGCGAGGGACGAGAGGGTTGTGAAGGCCCACTGTTCGCGAGTCCACAGATGAGAACCGCCTTCGCGGATGGTCAGGCGAGAGCGCCTCCTTCGTAGCCTGCTGGCCCACGGACCCCACCGGAGACGTTTCCACTCGACGTAGCCCTTCTGCGCGACGCTGTGCGTCTCGGAGAACCAGATCCTGGACCCAGACTTCAGGAGGCACCCGTCCCCGAGCATGGAGCCCAGAAACAGGGCGAGGAGATCTCCTTCCAACGGCGGAAGATCTGGCCGCGCCCGTCGAGTCTGCATCTCGCGCGAAAGCTCTCCGAACTTCCGCATCGCCGGTGCCGTCTTCGGGAGACCACGCTGACCCAGGACGTAGTAGGCCCACCCGACCGAGCGCCCGAACCGCTCGGCGATGTCCTGAGCCGAGAAACCGGCCTCGACGAGACGACAAAGAACTGCTCTGGAGGGCCATTTCTCGGAACGGGGACGCGTCACGGGCTCAACCCCTTTTCAAAATCTCATAGCACAAGTACAGCCGGCTGTCTACATACCTAAATGGTTGAAATGCTTTGGGAAACCGGATCCACATTTGGTCAAAGGGTTGGCGTACAGGTTGGATACGGCCTTTTCGGAATGGCCCCCTCCCTCGACGATTTTTTTATACGGTTTTGAGGGTACCCCTCGGGACCCTCACGAGCGCGATGTCGAGGTCCTCCGCGAGCTCAAGAGTCGTCGCGTCGCGGTCGAGCACGAGCACGCGACGTCCTCGACGTCATGCGTCGGAGATCCTCGGCCGCGCGAGCCGCCTCGAGATCGACGCGCTCGATCTCTCCGAGCTGGCGTCCGAGCTCGGTGTCGTCTGGGTCGTTCCATCGCTCGCGCTCGCACGACTCGCACCTCTCGGCGTTCCATCGATTGCGCTCTCCGCAGAACCTGCGCACGTCGAGCATCGCCTCCTCGATCTCCGCGACGCGGAGGTCCTCGTCTGTCTCCGGCCACCACACGCCGGCGCCGTCGTCGACGATCTTGAATCGTCTCTGGCTCGGTGTCGCCTCTCTCATCCTCTCCGTGTGCGGGATCGAGACCGTGCGACCGGTGTCCAGCTCGATCTCGACGGTGCGACGCCCGACGGTGACGTCGACGATGCGGAGGTCAGGCACGCGCGGCGTCTCGCGTCGACTCGACGTGGACCTTGCCGCCGGCTCGCTCGACGTCGAGGAAGAACTTCCTGAGCTTCGCCTTGAAGGAGACGCCGCAGAACGGGCAGAAGTTGATGTAGATCGGTTTCACGTCCGACTTGCGCGGCCTCTTGTAGAACGCGGGCGTCTGGATCAGCTTGCCGCTGCGCATCACGAGTAGCGTGCCGTCGACCATGCCGCCGGTGCCGGGCGTCTCGCACCGCATGCGCTCCAGCAGGGTGCAGTAGCGCCGTGCCGTGCACTTCTTCCTGGTCCTCGTTATCGTCGATTCTCCGCTGGTTCGGGGCTCCTCGCCACGCATCTTGAGGGGAGCCACCCGTCGAGATGCCTCCACACGTCGTCGTCGCACAGGACTGGCTCTCCACGGGCACACCCCCAGCACGTCGGCTTGGCGAGTCGCCTGTTCTCGATTTGCTCGGGCGTCAGCGGGCTCATCGGACGACGCCTCTGGGGAGGCCCATCTGCTGCATGCGGCTCTGGAGTCGCGAATTCTCGGCGTCCTGCACGTCGCGGACGATCCTGAGCAGGTCGCGGGCGACGGCGGACAGCGCGGGCTCTGGCAGCTCGGCGAGGTGCTTCTCCAGGCCGGGATATGTCCGGCCCGTGTGTCGCCTGATCTCGGCGAGGACGGTACGGGCGAGGTGGTTCACGGTGTTCTCCTGTCCAGGGCGATCCAGAACGCCCACGTCTCCGGGGCCTGGTAGAGGAGGCGTCGTGCCAGCTCGGGCCTGATGGACACGCCCCGGTAGGGGTCGCAGGCGGGCGCGGGTCGAGCAGCACGAGGGTGTCGCGGCTCCCGTCGTTCCGCGAGGTGCGCGACGGCGAGACCGAGTCCGAGGGACGAGACGACCCACACGGTCAGGGTGAGCACGGCGAGGTCTCCGTGCGTGGGCTTTCTTGCTGCGACGACTGTCGCGTCTGTCGACTCCGTTTCATGGCGGGGTCTCCACGCGGCCTCGGCAGGCTCGGCGGGACGCCTCCTTCTTGCGGTCGGTGTGTCGGCCGCCCCTGCTCTGGACGAGCATGGCGCGCGCGACGGGGTTCGATCCCCGGGCGGGGGTCGCCGAGAGGGCCGTGCGGATGCGGCGCTCCATGTTCATCGGGCGGGCCATGACGTCCTCTTGTACGGACCGGCTCCCGATGTTACACCGGGAGCGTGTAAGGGGCCCGAGTCGGCCGTACGAGCGACCATGAGCACATCTGCACCGAGCATCGAGGACGCCCGTCTCCACCGGACCTGGCAGGGGCTGGGGCCCGGGCTGCACGAGGTACTCCTGCTCGACGACGACGATCTCGCCGCGACGCCGTACGACGGGCGTCTCGCTACCCTCCAGTACTCGCCCGCGCTGGTCGAGCGGCTCCCCGAGCGGGGTTACCGTCTCACGGACCGGGGGCGTCGGGTAGCCGAGTGGGGCGCCGCGCTGGCGAACGGGATCGTCCGGGAGCCCACGCCGCGTGACCTGTGGGACCTGCTCGACGACGAGGATCGCGAGGCTCTGGCCGAGGGCGACGCGAGCACGAACCTTCTGGAGCAGCTCGATCTCGTCCGGTACCCAGCCGTCGCTGGCGAGCGCCGCATCATCTACGTGTTGGACGGTGTCGAGCGCCGGGAGGCGGTCGCCGTCCTTGTTTCCCGGTCCGTCTCCGGCGAAGTCCCTGAGCACGCACGCGCGGCCCTGCTCGCCGCTCTCGGGTGGTGAGCGATGGACGACCGAGAGCGACTCGCCGATCTCCTCGCTCGCCTGCGGGCGACGGGACGCACCGACTGGACGCTCATGCTGCGGGCCCAGGCGGAGATGGAGGACGAGATCCTGGCGGCTCACCGGGCATCGAAGCCCCGGTCTCGCCCGAGGGTGCCTCCTCCGGCGACGGTGTCTGATCGGGGCGAGCCCGATCTGGTGGCCGCGCGGATCCGGTGGGCGGCGGTGCAAAAGCTCGGTGCTCGCGTGATGTCCCCAGGGAGGATGAAGGAGGTCATCGAGCGTCATCGAGCGTCATCGAGCGACGCTCTACGAGGCGTCTGCGGGTCGGCGGAGGAGGAGAGGCAGAAGATCGAGGGGGAGATCTGCGAGCTGGCGTCTGCGTTGGCTCCCGAGGTCTCCGACGACTGGCATCTCGTGGACAGCGTGCCGTCGTCGTCCTACCGCACCCAGCCGGCGGCCGAGTTCTACGCCCACGGCGACGCCGAGATACAGGCGCTGGAGTTCCGGCGTGCGGGTGTGCCCGCCGAGGTCCGTCTCGTCCACGGTAAGTGGGGTCCCGTCTACGAGGCCTGGGCCCGCTGCGCCGAGCTGGACGTCGAGATCGTGCAGCGGTCACGACGTCTCGACGTGGCCGGGTATCTCCGCGAGTGCTGGCGGCGGGGCCTGAACCCTCGGGTGCTCCTGCCGGGTCTCCCGGCTGGACTGGAGGAGAAGCTCGGCGTGTCGTACCGCGGGGAGATCGGGCTCGGGGTCGAGGTTCCGCTGGTCCGTGGGTGGATGTCCCCGACGGGGGAGAGCAGCGAGGAAACGTGAGCCAGGTTAAGTTCAAGAGCACCTACGAGGGGCGACCCGTGGTGGTCATGGGCGGGTGGGACCGTCCACTCCGGCACTTCCACCTCTGCGTCTTCGACGCGGATCCCGAGGGCGAGACCGAGGTCGTGTGGTCCGGCCTCGACCACTGGGATGGAGGCGGGGCCTCGGCGACCGATCCCATGCGGCGACAGATCACCGAGATGGGGATCTCGGTGCCGGACGGTTTCTGGGAACGCTGCGAGCGGCGCGAGGGGAACGTCCTGCACGAGTTCGTCGACGGGGAGTGGTCCAGGTTCGACCTGTGACCCGCGGGGTAGAAGCTCCATGAGCACGGCGACCATCGATCCCAAGTTCGCGACGGCAATCGTGCACGCGGTCCGCAAGGGCCTCGACGCCGGCGTCGCCCGCGAGGAGCTGCGTCCCGGGTCTTACCACGACATCGAGGTGGACGTGACGATCAAGGTCGGGGAGATGAGGGTGGGTCCCGACACGGACAAGGCTCCGACGTCCAGCATCCCGATGCTCACCGCGCTGGCCCTCCTGGTCAAGCGCATGGGGATCCAGCGAGAGGACGCCCTCCAGACGCTCCGCGAGGTGATGGTCGAGGCCATCGACGTCGGTGCCGACGCGCAGAAGAAGCTGCTCGAGGAGAGCGGAGTCGCCGAGGCCGAGCAGCGGATCAGGGACGAGGTGATCGCGAATCTGCCGAGGCTCCAGGTGAAGGGCGCCGTGCTCGTGGAGGGCGTCGAGGTCGTCGTCCGCCAGATGCGGGCGAGGCCCTAGGCCACCGTCCAGGTCGTGCCGCGCCCTGCCCCGTTCATCTTGACCTTGCCCGCGCTCAGCAGCTCCTGGCAGAACATCCTGCACTGGGCGGGCGTGTACTTGGTGGTGGACACGATGGCGGCGAGCTTGTCCTTGCCGGCCTTGATGGCGGCGAGAACCTCGCGCTGGCCCTTCTCGTGATCGAGCTTGTGGCCTCCACCCTTCGCGGGCGTGCTGGCCTTCTTCGAGGTCTTCGGCGGGGCGGCCTTCTTCGCATTGGGGGCCTTCGCCTTCGCCGAGGTCTTCGGGGCCTTCGCCGAGGTCTTCGGGGCGGTCCTCTTGCTCTTGCCGGCCTGGGCGACCGATGCCTGGGGCCGCCCCATCACGGCATCGCGGATGTCGTCGATGGTGAGGGTCTTCGCGACGGCCCCCCAGTGCGGGTGTTCCGTCAGGGTCTTGATCTGCGAGAGGGTCATGTGCGTCCTGCCGGCGAGATGCCGACAGACGAGGGAGCGATGGCTCTCCATGAGCGAGGCGTCACCGATGGCGTCTGACATGGCGCGGGTCTTCTCCGGTTTCGGTGGTGGGGAGGCTCCGCGAGCCTCACGATGCGTCTGCTGACTCTACGCGCGCCGCGGGCACTGCCCGCAGCACGAGCTTCAGGAAGTTCCTGGCCTTGTCGGCGATCCCCGGGAATCGCGACTCTCGAGGTCCGGCGACGTTGAGCACCTCGGGACGGACGTGCTCCAGCCACGCGACGACGCGGGCGACGTGCTCGGGCCTGGTGGGGTCCGCGGCGATCCATGGTCGACCGAGTTCCTGGGCGATCTTGGCGGTCAGCCGGGTGCCTCCCGTCGGGTGTCGCTCCGGGGTCAGGATCAGCGTCGCCCCGGCGTCGAGGATGTTGCGTCGCGTGCGTGCCGGGTACGAGTCTGTCGCGAGCTCGACGAGGTCGTACCGGTCCGGCACTCTCCGCCCGCTCGGGCATGAGCCTCCGTGGGGGATGCCCATCTCGATGGCGGCGTCCAGCGCGCCGCGGTCGACCCCCGTCTGCCCGCCCGATATGATCCGCGCCGTCACAGGGTGTAGCGCGTCTTGCTGGCGGCCCCGTGCTGCTTGATCTTGTCCGCCTTCTTCATCTCGCGGACGAAGACGATGACCTGGTCCCGTGTGAAGCCGAGGTGGCCGACGATGTCGCCCAGCGAGACTTCCTTCTTCGCCTTCACGAAGGAGGTGATCTTGCCGTAGATCTCCTCGCGGTCGAACTTCTGCTTTCCGCTCTTGGGGGATGCCTTGGTCTTCGCGGGAGCGGCGGTCTTCTTCGCTGGAGCCTTCGGAGCCTTCGCCTTGGGGGCCGCTGCCTTCTTCGAGGGCGCCTTCGGAGCCTTCGGGGCGGGCTGCGCTGCCTGTTCGCGCTCGCTGCCGCCGATGCCCAGGACGTCGTCGAGGGTGATCGCGGAGAGGAGGGCGCCGTACTGCTGGCTGCAGCAGTACCTCGCGAGATCTCCCAGCGTCAGGCGACGGTTGGCGCTGATGTGCCGGATCGCCTCCTCTCTCCGGAGCTGGTCGATCCTGCCGTCCGCCGCGGCGGTGATGACGTCGTCGATGTCGGAGGTGTCCGTGCTCGGGACGGTGGTGTCGTTCATCTGTGGTCTCCTTCCGGGCGCCTGGGCCGGGACCCCACTTATACTCCAGGGCAGAACCCTCGCGAGGGGCCTGGATCGCGCGCCTCCCGCGCCCGGTGGCCTCGCGAGGAGGGGTGTAAAGATTGGGGTCGGGCCCGTACGAGTCGCATGAACCAGGTCGAGGTCCAGATGCTCGACGCTCTCAGAGTGATCGCCCTGACCCCGGGGATCCGGGCACATCTCGAGGCGCAGGACCCGATGGCTCTCCGACAGGTCGAGCGGGCCATCTCCGCCGCCGAGACGTCCGAGAGCGCCCTGGACGACGCCATGGAGCGGCTGTTCGCCGACGCCGACAACCGGCTGGAGCATGAGATGGGGGGAGCCCTTGAGTGGGACGACCCCGTCGGGGGAGCCCGCTGATGGCTACAATGATCCTGGAGGGTGTCAAGACCAACGAGAGCGAGGACCGGGCAGCCGTGTTCTACTGCTCGGTCACCGGACTGGCCTTCGGGCCGCTGATGGATGACGCCGAGGAGGCCGAGGCGTTCCTGCGGTGGCTGGACGCTCGCGGGCGAGACCCGAGGAAGGACCCCGAGCGCCTCGCCGAGGAGCTGGAGGAGTTCCGCGGCTCCGAGGACGCGCTCGGCCAGTTCGCGGACGACCCGCCCGAGGACATGGACGGCGACCACGAGTCTGCGCTGGCGTCTGCCGGACTCGGCACCGACGAGGACTACGGCCGCTACGGAGGGGACGAAGAATGACGAGCAAGAAGTTGATGGGTCGCGAGGCAGAACGGGGACTCGATCTCTCCCACCTCACCCTCGCGGACCTCGTCTGATGGGACACGCGAACCTCAGCAACGTCAGCCGACGTTTCCTGAAGATGCTCCATGAGCACAGGACGGTCACGATCCGGCAGGTCGTCGATGCTCTCGAGGCCGACGACGAGGGTGTGCACGCGTCCGAGGGACTGCTCACCGACACCGACATGCTTGCCTACGGCGTCGAGATGGTCGTCGGCTTCCTGATGCAGCACCACGGGCACAGCGACCGGACGCCCGAACGCAGGAAGACCCCCGTGATCGAGCCGGTCGAGCCGCTGACCGACATCCAGGAGATCGCTCTCCAGGAGTGGATCGACGGCGAGAATGACCACTGGGACTGTGGGGACGACGGTGATGGCGGGGACTACGGCGTGCTCGACAGTATTCCGTGGCGGTTCACCGAGGGCTGGGAACGCAGCTACCCGCGGATCCCCATCCTGGCCTACCACGAGAACTAGACGATGATCCTACCACGAGAACTAGACGGATGATCGTCGTCTCCCCAGACACCTTCCTGCTGAACGACGCCGGTGTCTACGAGTGGACACCCGCGCGCGCGGCCGCAGCGTGGGACAGGGCCTACCGGGAGTGGGAGGACGCCCTGGGAAGGACCCTCGGCGGCATGCTCCTGGTGGGGCTCCCGGGCAGCGGCAAGAGCACGTGGATCGCGGAGCTGCAGGCTCCAGGGCTCGCCGTAATGGGACGCCCGCCCGCGATCGCCGTCTTCGACGCGACCAACACGTCGAGGATCGGTCGCCGTCCGCTGATCGAGATCGCCCGGATGCTCGACAAGCAGGTCGAGGCCCTGCTGTTCCCGGTGCCTCTCATCACCGCCCTGCGACGCAACGCGGAGCGCCCGCCCGAGAGGAGAGTGCCCTTCGACACGATGGCCCGCATGGCGCGACAGCTCGACGAGGACATGCCCTGCCTGAGCGAGGGCTTCTGGAGGGTGTCGCGAGCCACCACGGGGTAGAGTCTGTGATGCCCCGCCATCCTCTGAGCACGACGGTCAGGTTCAAGCGCCTCCACCCGGAGGCGACGCTGCCGGCGTACGCCCACGAGGGCGACTCGGGCATGGACCTGAGGGCCTGCATCCCGGATGACGCAAGGAAGATCGGCATTCCGCCCGGCGAGTCCCGGCTCGTCGACTGCGGGTTCTCGATGCAGCTCGACGAGGGCTACGAGGGCCAAGTGAGGCCTCGGTCAGGCCTGGCGGCGAAGCACGACGTCACCGTGACGAACACGCCGGGGACCGTCGACTCGACCTACCGTGGACCGGTGAAGGTCCTCCTCCGCAACGAGGGGAAGACGACATTCGTCGTGGACCACGGAGCCCGCATCGCCCAGCTCGTCATCCAGGCGGTGCCTCGGGTCAGCATCATGGAGGTCGAGGAGCTGGACGGCAGCGCGCGCGGCGAGGGTGGGTTCGGGAGCACGGGGATGTCGTGACCGATGATCGCCAGAATCGGATCCGCCTCGCGGCGATGGCCCTGTGCGACATCTGCAGGGACTCCGGCAACCGTCTCCCGACTCTCGCGCACCTGCGCCAGGGCGAGTGTCCTGCTCGACACGTCTGGACGTCTGACGTCGACGTCGTCCTCGAGATCGTCCATGCCGAGAAGCGTCGCCTCCTCGACACGTCTACAAGGGCGAGCGGTCGCAGGCTGGAGAGGATGGCCGCAGTCGACAAGGCGAGGATCCTGGACCTCGTGAAGGTCGCGGCCTCGAGCCACGCCGACTACGCCGACCTCCCTGGCAAGCTCCGAGACCACTTCATGGTCGAGGACCTGTCCGTGGAGGAGTGATGTGGTGGTTCGGGAGGCCCGAGGAGCCTCCCCCGGGTCTCCCGCCCAACTACGCCGTCTTCCACGCGAGGGATGGCTGGTACTTCGTCCAGATGTGGCCCAGGGACATGCCGCTCGGCGGGGGGAGGCCTCCGGAGCGTCACCGGGACGGCCCGTTCCCCGAGAAAGACGACGCGAGGTACTGGGCCTGGAAGCACGCTCACGAGACTGGCGGCGAGCCCCGTGGGTAGCCGCCAGGTCGTGAAGTGCACCTGCTGTGACGGGCATGGACACGTGGCGATGGTCAGGATCGATCCTCGAGACCTGCTCGCGGAGATCTTCCCCGAGCTGTGCAACAGGCCCATGGCCGTGACCTTCGCCCGAGCTCGGCAGCTGCTGCAGGAGTTCGACGTCCGGCGGAGCGGGCCCCGGCGCCCGGCCGATCCGAGGGCCTTCCTCGTCAGGTCTCTCGCGAGCCACCTCGATACCGTGCCGTGTCCGCACTGCGAGGGCACGGGGATCGCCCTCACGCTCGTGTTTGGCGAGCCCGAGCGAGATCCGGTCGCTTGACGACGGGTTCGTCCTGGGGTAGACAGGGAGCATGCCGACACGCCTCATACCTGTCCCGGCCACCTCGACCCCCGTCTCGACGGGCGCGGTCGTCGTCCGGATCAGGCGTGACGTCAGGCGACGGCGGTAGCCCAGCGGGCAAGAGGGTCCCACGAGGGCCCGTAGCTCAGTCGGTCAGAGCGGCGGTCTCATAAGCCGCTGGTCGTGGGTTCAAATCCCACCGGGCCTACCCAACGATCCTGTCTCCGTAGCTCAGTGGATTAAGAGCGGCTCCGTCCTAAGGAGCGGGTCGGGGGTTCGAATCCCTCCGGAGACGCCAAGACATGGTCGGGTAGTTCAGGGGCAGAACGCTGCTTCGACACGGCAGAGGTCCTGGGTTCGATTCCCAGCCCGACCACCAACGCTCCCGTAGCTCAGGGGATCAGAGCGCACCGCTCCGGACGGTGAGGTCGCAGGTTCGAATCCTGCCGGGAGCGCCGTGGCATCGGCGACGGAGCGCGCTATAGTGTCCCGCCGTGTCTCGCGCTCCGTCCGACTGGCCGCCGTACAAGCCCGACTGGTCACGCACCTCGACCGTGCGGAACTACCGGGTCGTCTACTGTCCTGAGCATCCTCGAGCGTGGAGCTCCGGGTACGTCTTCGTCCACATCGTCGTGGCGGAGATGAAGCTGGGGCGTCTCGTCGGACGCGACGAGGTCGTCCACCACAGGAACGAGGACAAGCTCGACAACGACCCCCTGAACCTGGTGGTGAAGCCCCGGGGGCAACACACGGCCGAGCACAAGTCGCGAGAGAGGCGAGGCATCACCATGGTCCGCCTCCAGTGCCCCGTCTGCGAGACGGTCTTCGTCAGGGCGAGGCGTCAGACGCACTTGGTCAAGCCAGGCCGTACGGCGACCTGCTGCTCGGACTCATGTCGTGGAAGACTCCGGACCAAGCCCGCGCCACAGAATATCCTTGAGGAGTTCGTGTACAGGGAGGAGACATGAAAGCCAGATGTCATCTGGGGACCCCAGATGACAGGGCAAGATGCAGGAGGGTTATGAATTTCTAGACCCCAGAACGCTCCGTCCAGATGAGACGTCAAAGATCTGTCTTTGAACTGGAAGGATCGGAGGAACCGTGACGGGTTCTGGCCCCTGGCACATCCGAGACAATCCTCGTGTCTGGAAGTCGCTAACCGCACGGCCCACCAAGAGGGGCATGCTCGACGTACGGGTCCCCCGCGCACTAGCTCGTGCATGAGCCGTCCCCTGGCGGGAATGGCTGACAGGGAACTCCAGAAGAAGATAGGAGCCCTCCTGCATGAGCTCCGGTCGTGGGAGCCGGAAGACGACCGGGCGTCCGTCGACGACCTCGCCAGGCGCCACGGCCTCGACCCGTTCGTCGTGCGGCGGATCGCGGCCTCCGAGGGCCACGATCTCCGGGACGACGGCGGCGAGCTGGCGACCGTCGACCCCAACGCCTCGACCCTCGACCTCGATCCCGAGGCCGTGAGGCGTGCGCTCGAGGAACCGCAGGAGGGCGACGTCGACACGGGAGTCTGGAAGCAGAACCGCCAGACGGGCGAGTGGGTGCGGATCGATGTCAAGCCGGCGGAGGACGAGGACTAGCGTTCCCTCAGGAGCTCGAGCTTCGTCTCCATCTCCACCAGCCTCCTCTCCGTCTCCTGCTGCTGAGACTGTAGGACCTCGACGTCGTGTTCCGTCCTCCGCAGCTGCTGGCGCAGCTGCTCGTCCTGGTGTTCGCGGAGGAACACAGACGTGCCGACGAAGGCCACGCCCAGGATCACGACGCCCAGGAGAATCGCGATGATCCAGCCAGCCGTCCTGACGAAGACGAGGCCTCCGGACGACTCGCGCGTCCGGGGCACGGGGGCATCTGGGTCGCCCGCCAGCCTCTCCGAGGCGACGCGGGTGACGCGTTCCGTGATTCGATCGCGGCCCTTGCTGTATGTGCCCTCACTGCTCACGTGGAAAGTGAAGCACAGGATGGCTACCGAGGCACAAGGTGCCCGAGACCCGACGAGGAGGGACACCTGTCCGATCGGACAGGTGTCCCTCCTCGTCGGCCGAAGATCGGCGCGATCACCAGACGCCGCCGGTCACGCGCACTCGCTCGAGGCCGTCGTCGTCCTCGACGACGATGAGGACCGTCACGTCCGCGACCCGCAGACCGTGGAGGAGACGACGCTCGAGGGTCTCGCGGGCGCGCCAGTCGAGGTCGACAGATGCCGAGCGCACCTCGGCGGAGATTTCCCGCACGATGTCGACGAGGTCGGGGTCTCCTCGCAGGTCGTCTCCGTCGGCTGGCAGGTACCACCTGCCTCCGGCGTCTCCGAGCCTGTCGAGCCACGACACGCCTCGCGATCGCAGGCGCTCGACGATCTCCTCCGTGAGGGAGAACCCTCCGTGTTCCGCGTGGATCACGAGGGAGACCTTCGTCTCCATCAGCGGTACTCCAGGCTGACGAGACGACCCCTGTCGATCTCTGCCTGTCTGTCGCCGCCGGCGAGGAAGACTTGTTCTCGGGACAGGATCGTCCTGAGGACGCCGGCGGCGTGTGTCGACGCCTCGCCGTCCTCAAGAGCGAGGAGGTTCGCCTCGATCACCCGCATCTCCTGCTCGGAGGCGGGGAAGATCTGGAAGCCTCGGTGAGGACCGAGGAAGAGGACCTCGACGTAGCAGGTCTGGTTCACGCCGAACCTCCTCTGGACAGCTTCATCTGGAGGACTCGCTCGACGAGGCCGGCGGGAACGCTCGGCCAGCCGGCATCCCGGGCCCGGTCGAACTCGGCGGCGGTGATGTCGAGGTGCATGCTGCTGACGTGGACGTCGCCGAACTCGCCCTCGGGACAGATCTCCGACCAGCACCGGCAGAACCGGAAGTTGACCATGTGGGGGGCGTCCCGGAGCTGGCGCTGGAACTCCAGCTCGTCCTCGTCGGCGCCAGCCTCTCGCTCGGCCTCGATGGGGTCGAGGATCTCGCCGTAAATGATCGTCCCGAACTCGGGAGCGAGCCGGACAAACCTCTGGCCTGGCCGGAAGAGCCTGCCTCGGTCGCCGACGTGGGCGTCGGCCGCTTCGCGCTGGCGGGCGATCTCTGCGAGCATCTCCTCGAGCGAGTTGAACTCCTGGACGTGCATTCGGGATGTAGTCTCCCTTGGCCGTACGGGTCTTCGCCACGCCTTACACGGGCGCGATGGGCGCGGTTGACATGCGCCGGGGGCGTCGCTAGGCTGGTCCTCGAACATGCGAGCTTGACAGCCACGGACGCCCCACCCGGAGAGAGGGGCATGGCTTCGGAGCCCTGAGGAAGGCCGGCAAGGTCCTCTGGGGGCTCCTCGCACGACAACGAGGGAGCTGCAATCTCCCGTGCTCCCGACAGGAGCACGAAGGGACCAACGTCGCCCACCTGGTGCGGGAGGCGATCAGGCTGCAATCTCGCGTGCTCCCGACAGGAGCACGAAGGCTACGTCGCCGACTTCTATCGCGATCGGAAAACCCAGCTGCAATCTCACGTGCTCCCGACGGGGTCTGCAGGCCGAAGTCGCGGGCCCAGAGGGTGCTGCAATCTCGCGTGCTCCCGACAGGAGCACGAAGGAGCGAGCGCAAGAAATCGCGAGGCCGCGCGGTCAAACGCTGCAATCTCGCGTGTTCCTGACAGGAGCACGAAGGAGGCGGTGGACGAAGACGACCTCGCCACCCGGGGCGCGGCTGCCAATCTCGCGTGCTCCTGACAGGAGCACGAAGCGACGGGCGCGGAAAAAACGACGCGGACCAGGCTGGCTGCAATCTCGCGTGCTCCCGACAGGAGCACGAAGCGTCGAGTTCCGCTACGTGCCTCACTTCAACGCCAAAGCTGCAATCTCGCGTGCTCCCGACAGGAGCACGAAGAGCGACGGGCTGGGTGCGGTGATGGTGCGCCGCCTCAAGCTGCAATCTCCCGTGCTCCCGACAGGAGCACGAAGAGCAGCGCGACGCGCTCGCCCGTCACGTAGGCGGCGAGCTGCAATCTCGCGTGCTCCCGACAGGAGCACGAAGTCGACTTGAGCACGACGGCGCAACTCGACGCGAGACGCTGCAATCTCACGTGCTCCCGACGGGAGCACGAAGCGGCTCTCGCCGGCCGCCCCTGGCGGCATCCAGATGCTGCAATCTCGCGTGCTCCTGACAGGAGCACGAAGCACCGGATCTGTGTCGCGCACCGGGCCAAGGGCTAGCTGCAATCTCGCGTGCTCCTGACAGGAGCACGAAGTCTCGGTGCGGCGCTAGCTCGACGTCGGCGCGTTGCTGCAATCTCACGTGCTCCTGACAGGAGCACGAAGTCGGTCGGTCGAAGATGCTCAAGTCCTCGCCTCTGCGCTGCAATCTCACGTGCTCCTGACAGGAGCACGAAGTGGGCGCAGTGAGCACCGACGCGTCCCCCGCGACGGAGCTGCAATCTCACGTGCTCCTGACAGGAGCACGAAGCCCCTGCCGCGGGCCGGCAAAGTAGCGCCGCAACAGCTGCAATCTCACGTGCTCCTGACAGGAGCACGAAGCGGCGGAGGGGCCGACCAGGAGCGGATCGAGGACCTGGCTGCAATCTCACGTGCTCCTGACAGGAGCACGAAGCGGCTTCAGCGAGCAAGCCTGCCGGCGCGCCTCGAGGCTGCAATCTCACGTGCTCCTGACAGGAGCACGAAGGAAGACCGTGTGGACGGCGCGACAGGCGGCCACGATGCTGCAATCTCACGTGCTCCTGACAGGAGCACGAAGGCGGGAGCTGATCGACCGTGGTCTCGCCACGCTCGGGGCTGCAATCTCACGTGCTCCTGACAGGAGCACGAAGGGCCATCTCGGAAGTCCCCGAGATGGTTGTCGTTTTACGTGGCGCGAGCACGCGAGGCAAGTCGACGGGGCCGCTCGCGTTCTCTCGCGGTTCTTGTTCGTCTGTTCGATTGCCAGGTAGCCCGGATCCTGGATGCCAGGAGCCCGGAATGCACGCGAGAAAGGGATCCCGTCACGTGGGCGCTCGCGTGCATGTCGTACGGAGCTGCCTCTGATCTTACACGGAACACGGGACTTGACCTCGCCCTCGTCTTGCCCTATGCGAGCGCGGCCACGCTCCGCCAGACGAGGTAGAAGGGCCATGAAGGCTTCGTGCTCCTGTCGGGAGCACGAGAGATTGCAGCGACCTCGGCGCGGCCGTGGTGTCCGGGACCGCTTGAGATCGCGGGCGGTCGGCTGGTGTTCGGGGAGCATCGGCTCCGCCCGAAGGTAACCTACAGGTACGGGATCAGAGGATAGGAGGATGCGACCTCAGCCGAACGTAGTCCAGCGCTGGCCTGAGGGCCGCCCACGTGTAAGTCTCGGGGGCGGCCCGTACGTCGTGCGAGAGGGAGCCATGAGCCACACCGAGGAGCGCAACTACTGGAACGACGCCCGGGTCCGGGCGCTCGACGAGAGCGACCACTTCGAGATCGTCTCGGAGGGTCGAGGTCGGGCGACGATCCGCATGTCGGAAGACATCGTGGATATCGCGGTCGAGGACGAGGCTCGTCCCGAGGACTGGGACGGGGTGCTCGACGTCGCCATGAAGTACGAGGTCTGCGACCTGTGCGAGGGTCGTGGTACGCACGTGAACCCGAGCATCGACTGCTGCGGGCTCACGCGCGAGGACTTCGACGAGGATCCCGACTTTCGTGAGGACTACGTGGCTGGCGTCTACGACGTCCCGTGTAACCGCTGCGGCGGGAAGCGGGTCGTGCCGGTAGTCGCTCTGCCGGAGGACATCGCGAAGATCGTGGCCGAGTGGGAACGGTCTCTGGCCGACTCTCGCGAGTGCGAGCGCATGGAGAGGATGTACGGGGCGTGACGGGGTAGACATCCCATGTCCGACCAGGAAATCCTCGTCATCGCCAGCAAGGTCAAGGCCCTCATCGCGGCGGAGCAGATGCGCACCGACGGCGAATTCGTCGCGGCGCTCTCCACCAAGGTCGAGCAGCTCGTCCGGGACGCCGTCGCGCGCGCGAAGACCAACTCCCGCGCGACGGTGCGCCCCGGCGATCTCTGAAGCGTGTAAGCTCGGGGCGGGGCCCGTACGCGTCCTCGATGATGACCCTCGAGAACGCCGGCGACGCGCTGGCCCACGCGGCCGAGGTGCTCGATGAGATGGTCTCCGCGCTCGAGGAGCACGGGATCGGCGTCGAGGCTCGGACGAGGATCGACGCGGCCCTGGAGGCCCTGGTCGCCGAGGTCGAGGCGGCCGTCGACGAGGTCGAGAGACGTCCTCGGCTCGTCGTGCTGCTTGGGGGCAGGCGATGAACCACGTCTTCCATGAGTGGCACGAGGTCGCGTGGGACGGTCGAACGGTATGGATCAACGGTCCCGACGGTCACAGCGTCGCGAGGTTCGGGTTCGCCGGCGTGGACGTCCACACTTCGCTCGACGAGCAGAGGGCGACGGGGAACCAGTGCCTCGACTGCCGAGCGCACGGGGTCGACCCGAGGGCGTCGTGGGAGAGGTTCCGCGACGTCGTGCGGGAGCGTCACGGGGTGGAGATCCCGGAGGTGGCGAGGCCGGATTGGGTGCGCTGAGGGAGCGTGGCCGTCTCGCCCTGGCGAACTTCGGGCCCGCCGTGTGCGCCGAGTGCCTGCGCCGGGGAGGCGGGAGATGACGCGGGACGAGCCCAGACGGAGGTTCCTGACCGTCCTCAGGAGGCGCGTGGAGGCCGTGGAGCGAGCGAGGTCCGAGAGGATGCTGCGGGAGGCGGCCGAGAAGGCGCATCCCGGGGATCCGGGGCGTCAGCGGGTTTACCTGCGGGGCCTGATCGACACGATCTGGACGAGGCAGCTCGCCGGACGAGAGATCGCGATGGGGGTTGCGTGGGGCCGGGCGGACGTAGAACACTGAGCGTATAACCGTCATGTCGAAGCGCAGCACGGACGGCCGAGCTCAGTTCACGTCGACCATGGCGAGCAGGCTCGCGCGGGCCAGGCGGGACGCCGGCATCTCGCAGGGGAAGCTCGCGAAGGAGGTCTGGGTCCCGCGGGCACAGATCAAGCGTCTCGAGTGCGCGGAGGTCTCGTCGATCTCGGAGGACACGCTGGTCAGGCTCGAGAAGGCGCTCGGGATCTCGCTGCGCATCAAGACCGCGGAGAAGGTCAGGAAGACCAGGCCCGCACGAGAGCCCACGACGTCCACGTCGCCCGAGGTGGATCGCCGGGCGAAGGACGTCGAGCGAGGGACCATCATCAAGATGCTGCGGACGATGCTCGGCACCCAGGTGGCTCGGCTCGTGAGGCGTCACGGCCTCGGCTCGGTGACGCTGGCCGAGGTGATCGCCTCGGAGAGGAAGGCGCGGCGATGACCGACCGGGTCCACGCCCTTCGTGGCTATCGCCGGCCAAGTCCGCCTGACGTGTAATCGTCGCGGCCCGTCCGTACGCTGGTCATGCCGACGATCACGATCTACCGTCCCGGCCAGCCCGTCGAGGTTCTTGAGCGCGACGTGGCCGGCTACCCGACCCTGGTGACGCTGCAGGAGTGGGTCGAGGGCTACATCCAGCCCGTGTATTTCCCGGACGACCCGTGCGGCTACTGGCACGTCGGGTACGCGAACGAGGAGGGGCTGATCCACCGGATGCCCTACAACGCCGAGGCGTCCCGCGTCTGCCCGCAGTACCCGGACGGGTTCGTCGGGCCGGTCGTGTTCCTCGACGGCTTCCAGCGCTTCTGGTGGCTCGACGCGGACTCCTCGGAGCCCGTGCGCGTGGCGACTCGCGAGGAGTGCCTGCGGGCCTCCACGGCGGGCACGGACATGATCGAGGAGGACGGCCGCGAGCTGGTTCTCGGCGAGCGAGAGGATTGACCTTCCTCAAGTTCCGCGGGGAGCGGACGATGTCTGTCGCCGAGTGCGCCGGATTTCCGGTGTAAGTTTGATGGGTTCCCCGTACGTGGGGGCGTCCGAGGCAGCCGTGTTCAAGCTCCCCACCACCGTCACCATCACGATGCCCCGCGCCGAGTGGCGCGAGCTGGTCCGAGAGGCCAACGCCGCCGAGGTGCAGGCTCACCGCGAGGCGTACCGCGCGCGTCTCCTGGCGCGCAGGGCGGAGCTGGAGCAGGCCCGAGGGAGGGCGATCCCGTGATCCCACGTCCCGTGAAGACGGTCCTCCTGATCGACGACGATGCCCTCCTTCGGGACTGCACCGAGACGATCCTGACGTGCCGGGGCCTCAAGGTGCACGTGGCGGAGGACGGAGAGGCCGGCCTTGCCCGGGCTCTGGAGCTGCAGCCGGACGCCATTGTGTGCGACCACGACATGCCCGGGATGACCGGCACGGAGGTCTTCCTGGCGCTTCCTCCTCACCTGCGGGAGCGTTTCCTGCTCTGGTCGGGGATGGCGCAGCCGGGATTCCCCGAGCAGGGCCGGGTCCTGGAGAAGCCGTGCGAGACGCGCTTGCTGCTCGCACGGCTTGGATTGGGAGACGGACCTTTCCCGCAGCGCGTGTAATCGGCTTCCGGACCCCGTACGGAGGGGAGAGAGGACAGCCTGATGCCGAGATTCGACCGCGAGCCGCCGCTCGATCCCCCCGAACACCCGGAGCCGCCCCGATACGCGGGCGAGTGCGCGGCCTACGTGCAGGGAGGCGCGTCCGACGTCGCGGTGCTGATCGACTTCGACCGCGACGGCGAGATCGTCGCCCTGGAGGTCGAGCGCCCGTGGGTGCTGTCGGCCGAGGACTGGGCGGCCGTCGGCGAGGCCGTGGCGGACGCCACGAGCGACGAGGCGCGCGCCGAGCGGGCCTACGACGACTGGTATGCCCACGAGGAGGCGCGGGGCGAGCGGCTGCGGGAGGGCTGGTAGCGCGTCGTGTAGGATCCTCGCGAGACCCGTACGGAGGGGCGAGAGGAACCCATGAAGCTCACCCCCGAGAGAATCAGCGAGCTGGCGAGCGGGGCCAAGGTCCGCAAGATCGCCGTCGAGAACTTCCTGTCGACCCTGGGCGACATGACCTACCAGGAGGCGAAGAGCAACCTGGAGATGGACGCCCGTCTCTACCGCTGGAACGAGGAGACCTACGGAGCGATCTGGACGGGCATCCTCGAGGCGCACGGAGCTGGGCGATGAAGCTGCTCACCGAGAAGATCCGCGGTCGCATCCCGGCCCTGTACGCGCAGGACGGGAAGGGCGAGGACGCGGTTGTGCACGTCAAGTTCTTCACGCCGTGGTCCGGCTGGACGTGGTACGCGACTGAGGCGACGGCGACCATGAGCGACGGCCGCGAGGTCCCGCTCTCCGAGGTCCCCCTCGACCACCTGCTCGACGGCGGCGTGGTCGAGGACGTGCGGTTCTTCGGCCTCGTCGAGGGGCTGGAGACCGAGATGGGCTACTTCTCGTTGCGCGAGCTGCAGAGCATCAAGGGTCCGGCCGGCCTGCGGATCGAGCGCGACATCCACTTCGATTCCTGTCGCCTCGGCGACGTGCGGAGGCCGTCGTGACCGCGGAGCGAGCACGGTACATCCTCGACAACACCGTCTACGGGTCGTTCCGTTACGCCTTCCGACGTGGCTGTGCCGGCGCGGGCGCGGTCCTCCACGACGACGGGATCACGGAGGCCGAGGACGCGCACGTCAGGGAGGTGTGGGACCGGATGCCCGGAGACACCTGCTAGGAGGAGGCGGCCGCCGAGGCGCAGATCGACGCCTACGAGGACCGCATGGCCTGCGACAAGTGGGGGCCCGACGTGTAAACGAGGGACCCGTCCCGTACGAGGCCCGAGAGGAACCACCATGCCGACAGACCAGGCCAAGATCACCAGCTTCGACACGCGGCTCGCCCGCGTGATCCTCGACGAGTGCCGCGACGCGCTGGCGCCCATCGCCGAGAAGTACGGGCTCACGCTCGACCGCAAGGGGAGCAACTATCGCCCCGACGCGCTGCCGGTCATGCTCCAGTTCCTGATCAAGGAGGTCGACTCGTCCGGCGTGACGGTCGACGCTCGCGGCAAGGACTTCAAGCGGTACGCGATGGCGTTCGGTCTCAAGCCGAGCGATCTCGGGCGCGAGTTCAGCACGTTCCAGGGGACGTACCGCATCTGCGGTCTCAAGCCCCGCAGCGACAAGTACCCCGTGCTCGCCGAGGACGTGCGCACGGGCAAGACCTACAAGTTCCCTCCGGAGGTGGTGAAGGCGTCGCTCGCCAAGGGCGCCGCATAGCCGCGTTCCTCTCTCAAGACGCCTCGGGAATGGTCCCGGGGCGTCACCTTTCAAGTCGGCGCCACGGCGCCGCGCACAGGAGACAGCATGCACACCAAAGTCAACGCACTGTTCATCAGCAACGGAGAGGTCGCGCGGATCCTCCGCGCCCACTTCGTCGCGCTCGGCTTCCGCGAGAGCGGGAAGCTCCACCTCTCGTCCGCACAGGACGGGGTCTTCCTCGCCGGGTTGGCCGAGGCCAAGTCGAAATGGTTGACCGCCGACGGGGTCGTCCCCGTGCTCGACGAGGCACATCACGTGGAGGCCGAGGACTTCGACGACGACGCCTCCGATGACGACGACGACGACGACACGCACGACGTGGACGCGGAGACGGTGCTCAAGGCGTTCTCCTCGGAGCCGCGCACCGTCTCGCAGGTCGCCGACGCCATGGGCTGGGGCGAAGACAAGGTCGCGCAGACCGTCGAGAACTGGGGCGAGCACGTGATCGCCAAGGTGGCCCCGGCGCGCGAGGACGGTCGGACCGTCTCCATGTGGATGCAGACCGGCACGCCGCAGTTCGACGCCTTCGTGAAGGGCGAGGCGGCGCGGGTCGAGGGGCAGATCGAGAAGTGGCAGAACGCCGTGCTCACGGCCGTCCCGAAGACGGAAGAGCGCCGCCGGGAGCGTCCGGAGGTCGTCGACGTCCTCTGCTCCAACCTGCCGCACGACTCGGCGGAGGAGATCCGCCGAGACGCGCGGGCCGTGTTCTACGGGATGGCCGAGAAGGGCCTCCTGGACCACGGGCGCGGGGGTTGGCGCGCGGCAGAGACCGAGCTGGACCGCCGGAGGATGGTCGACCTCCAGGGAGCGATCCGGGAGGTGCTCCGCGGCGCGGGCGAGGAAGGGCTGACCGTCGAGGGGATCCGGGACCGCCTGCCCGAGATGGTGGACATGGGGCGGATCGCCCGTGCCCTGCGCCGGATGGAGGACGTCTCCGGGCGGTATGATCGTCTGGTCGTCCAGTCGGACAAGAACTAGCGGGAGCTGGGGGAGGGTAGGGGAGTCCGCGAGAGAGCGCGGGCTCCCCTCTTTTTTCCCGAGGTCGCGATGAACAGGGACAGGATGTACGACGCCCTCCTCAGGCGGGTGCTTCCCGTCCCGCCCGGCTGGCATCATCCGCGTGCCGAGGCGCAGGTCGTCCTGAGGGATGACGGTCGTGCCAGGGTCGCGCTCCAGGGACTCGTGGCTCCTTCCGCGCCGGGGCTGTGGATCGTGGAGGTGCGGGTCGGCGGCCAGTGGGTCCCGCTCGCCGACGACGGAGGGCACAGGTCGTTCCTGACGGCCGCGGTCCGGGCCGAGCAGGCTGTCCCTCGCGACGGGGAGCTCGCCCTCTCCGTCGACCAGCACGTGCTGGTCGACAAGATCCAGGTTCTCGGCGCCGAGCTCGACGAGACGAGCGGGCTGCTCGCGGAGGAGCAGGCTCTCCACGAGTCGTATCGGGAGCACCTTCGGGACGCGACGGTCGAGGTGTCGTCCCTGCGCCGCATGGTCATGGTCCTGGAGGGGCTCGTGGCGGCGCTGGCCGGCCGCCTCGGCGCTCTCGAGCGTCGCCACGCGCGTCGACGTCCGGGAGACCCTTCCGTGTAGAGTCCTGGCAACGCCCGTACGTCAGGCATGGACGAGGACATCCACGACCCGCGGAGAATCCTGGCCGAGAACGACGGTGCGATCCAGTCGAGGCGTAACCGCATGACCGGGACCACGGTGACCGTCTACCGCAACGATGCCCAGGGGCTCGACGACTGCGACGGCACCTGTCCATACTCCGCCGTGTGCGAGCACCATGCCGGCGTGGTGGCGGTCGAGACCATCGAGGCCGGCAGATGGGCCGCGGCGCACCCCGAAGGATGGTGCGAAGAGTGCCGCGAGGTTCTCGATGCCGCCCGGCGAGACAGCTAGAAGCTGCCGTTCGCCTGGAGCGTGGTGGTGCCTCCGAGGCGGGGTCCGCTGATGCCCTGGCCGTTCTGCGGCCCGCTCCTGGTGGTCGCCGCGGTGACCCCGCGGACGTGCAGGACGTTCGCGAAGACGCCGTGCTGGCGCAGGGCGATGTAGGCGTTGATCGGGGTGGTGCGTCCGGCGGGGAGCAAGGGGTTCATTTCGGTTCTCCTGGACGAGGGCGGGCCATAGGACGACGAGAGCGCGTGCTGCGCGCGGAGGCGTGTAGGATCCTCGCGAGGTCCGTACGTGGGGCGAGAAGAGGAACCCCATGACCGCCGCGATCGCGCTCCAGAAGTTCGACGTTGACGCCCTGATCCTGCCGGCAGACGTGACGCTGCTGGAGGACAACAACCAGTACACCAACCGCTTCGACTTCGCGTCGTCGAGCGGGAACGTCTACCGCATCGCCCAGAGCATCTCGGGTCGCTGGTGGGCGTGCTCGTGCCCCGCGTGGAATTTCAACAAGGGCGGGAAGCGCGACTGCAAGCACCTCCGCGATCTCGGGCTTCCGGGAAGCTACCAGTCGTTCGAGGTCGGGCGCCTCGCTCTCGCGAGCGCTGCCGAGCCTCCGAAGGCCATCGGAGCCGTGCCGATGACATTGGCCGAGAAGCACTCTCGGGCGTGTGGCGCGGCGGCTCCGAGCGACGCCCTCCTGCTCACCGGCAACACCTACGCCATCCGTGACCAGATCAAGGACTGGGGCGGCAAGTGGGACGCCGCCGCGAAGGGCTGGCGGATGCCGAACCAGGCCGCGTTCGATCACGTGCAGACCATGCTCGGCGTGTCGGCCCCGCGTCCGGCCCCCGTGGCGGCCGCTCCGGAGCACAAGGCGCTCCCGGCGGTGAAGCCCATCGGGCTGGAGATGGCCGACGGCAAGATCGTCGTGACCTTCGACGCCAAGGACTCCTCGGCGGTGTTCGCCGTCTTGGCGCAGCTCGCGGGGGCCTGATGAAGTTCGGGAAGTCGAGCGAGAACAGGTTCGGTGTGCCCGTCCGCGTCTCCAAGTGCGGGCGGGCCTCCATCGCGAAGGTCAGCAGGCCGGGACAGCAGCCTCTGTTCGTGGCGACGCTCGACGGCGCGGTGCTCCCTGCCTACTGGCTGCTCCGGGAGGCGAGGGATGCCGTGGACGCGGCCGACCGAGGAGACCCTCTCCCCGCCGCGACGCGCCCCGTCTTCCAGGTCGAGTACGCGAACGTCGGGGCCGAGCGTGGCGCGGAGAGCTACGAGCGGCTCAAGCAGACGTTCCCGCACCTGATCCGGCGGGCCGCGCCGGACACCAGCCCCTTCGACGTGCTCGGGCTGCCAGAGGACGCCGACGACGAGGCCGTCAGGCGGCGCGTCCGAGAGCTGCAGCTCCAGTTCCACCCGGACAGGAACCCCGGCGACGAGCAGGCGGCGACGGCCTTCCTGCGCGTCCAGGAGGCGTGGGAGCGCATCCAGGCGACGGTGTAAGAGCCGGCCTCGACCCGTACGCAGGGCACGATGAGCCGACTGTTCGACACCCTGGACCAGTACATCGACCTCGCTCCCGAACCCGTGCGGCTCCTGGAGGACGAGGACGACCTGGACGCGTGGTACGAACGGACCCGCAACCCGCTCGGGCTCTCACGCGAGGACCTCGCGCTGGCCGGGTGGCAGAACGACCCGGCGGGCCTGTTCCATCCCGAGTGGGGGGTGGCGCCGTTCTTCGTCGCCACGCAGGTCGAGGCGTCGAAGGTCGGCCTGTGCCAGAATCCGATCCTCGCCGACGCGGTGGAGTTCTAGCCATGGTCCGTGCGAACAGGATGATCGGGAAGCGCTTCCGCCACGCCTACGCCGACAGCAACGCGCTGTGGGAGGTCAAGCGCTCGCGGGGCCGCCGCGCCTACGAGTGCGAGATCGTCGACGAGCCCGTCGAGATCGACGGCCGGACGATCAAGGGCGACTACGCCGGGGTTCGCAAGCTGTTCGACACACGAGAGATCGAGGCCGCCAGCCGGTGGCAGGAGCTGATGGAGCGGAAGTGGTCCGAGCATGAGCGGTTCTACGAGGGACTTCGCGTCGGCGAGATCGTCCACTACCACGACGGCTTCGGCCAGTACATCCGCTGCGAGGTGGTCGTCGCCGAGGCGGTGCGCGAGGGCATCGACCACCCGGAAATCAAGATGGGCGAGAAGTGCCTCCGCGAGATCGCGCTCGTGGGCGCGTGGCGCGCCTACGACCTCGTGCCGGACAGCTACCACGTCAGGGGCATCAGGGAGCATCGCCTCTTCCACCCGAACGCCTCCTGCATCTGGGAGAACCCGAAGTTCGCCCGTCGCGAGGGGCCGCGCACGCTCCCGGACCCGACAACCATGCTGGCCCTGGAGATCCGCGGCCAGAAGGAGCTGTTCGCGTGATCGAGCCCGAGTGCGGAGTCACGCAGGTGTCGCTGAGCAACGGCCGTGCCCTGCTGGCCGAACACGGGTTCCCATGCTGGGTGCGCCTCCACGACGATAGCGAGTGCACCACGGTCGTCGGGTATCCGGACGGCCACCAGCACGTGTTCACTGGATTCGGCTGGGGATACGGAGGGGAAGGTCCCCACGGACTTGCCGAGTGGGCGACGGAGAATCGAGTGCCCCTCTCCTTCGACGAGGTCGTCCGTCTCTCCGGCACGGGTGACGTCTGGAAGTGGCCGCGAGCCATCCTGTTCCAGGTGTGGCATGCCCTGAACCCCAGCTTCCTCGCCGGCGGCCATCTCCGTGGAGAACGGAGGATGTTCTTCCACGTCCGCTTGGAGTCGTTCGGCTACCAGAAGATCAACGTGATCAAGGCCATGCGCGAGATCGTGCCGGGACTCGGTCTCAAGATGGCCAAGGACTTGGTCGAGGCGGCCCCGGCCACTCTGAGGGACACGGCCGGGCGGGACCTCCTTCTCCCGGAGGACGTGGCGCACCAGCACGTGGCTCGCCTCCGAGCCGCCGGAGCTCGGGCCGATGTCGTGGAGGAGTCGTGACGCTCGGAGACATCCAGAAGCTCCTGCGGGATCCGCGTCTGCTCGGTGGTCCGCTGCTTCCCACGCTCAACGTCAAGCTCTCGGCGGAGACCTGGATCGTCGTGATGTGGGACTCTCGAGGTCGCCCCGGCACGGGCGAGGGACCCGACCTGGAGACCGCGGTCGCCGCTGCCTTCAGGAACTACGGGGTCGACGTGTGGGTGCTCGCGAGGCCTCGTCGAGAGACACTGGAGGACGACGAGGTGTAGGGTTCCTTCGGGACCCGTACGAGGAGCACATGGACGCGAAGGACCACATCGAGCGCGGGGTCAGGTCGAGAGACCTGGCGCACACCATGTTCTACGCGGCGCACCGCCAGATCGCGGACCGGGACGCGGCATTCATGGAGATCATGAGCGGCCCGAATCCCCTGACGCCGGCGGAGGTCCGCGCGCTGGTCGACAGACATCTCGACAGGTACGGGCGGTACGCCGCGTTCGCGGAGACGAGATGACCGAGCGAACCTACAGGGTGACGGGCGGAGACGAGACGTGGGAGGGCTCCCTCGACGACCTCCTCTCAGGCAACGACGACCTCCCCGAGCTGGTGAGGAGGCGCATCGAGACCTTGCCCGTCGGCGACGCCGTCCGGTTCGACTTCGACACCCCATGCGTCGTGGAGAGGATCGCGTGACGTGGAGGACCTCGCCCGCCTGATCGAGCGGCTCCTCGCGATTCTCCGCGAGTACGGGCTCGGGCCCCTCGTCGACGAGCTGGACCTCGACGCCTACGAGGCGTACAGGAGAGAGCACCCGAGAGAGGACGCCTGACGTGAAGCTGCTGACCAGGGAGGAAGCGGACAAGATCTACGACCTGCTCGTGGCCGAGGCCGGAGCCCCGGAGTACGACCGGTCGAGCTTCATCTGGCACCACTCCGAGGATCGCCTCGCCTCCAGCACTCCCTCCGAGTGGCGCTTCCAGGGGAAGCTCGGGTTCGGCGGCAAGTTCTACGTCGAGGATCGCGGATGGCGCGTCGGCTACTACGGGCGCGAGGACCTGACGCCCGACCGCGACGCCATCGTCGAGCGCGTCAACGCGCGGCTCTTAGCCTTGCGCGCGGAACACGCGCCCCTCGAAGTGTAGGATCGCGAGGAGACCCGTACGGGATGCGAGAGAACGCATCACCATGGAGCTGGGGAGACGAGGCATGTTGAGCCCAATGACCCATCCAGACGACGTCGAGACCGTGCAGATCGGCTTCAACGTGGACGCCCGACGACTGCGCGAGGCCGGGATCGACCTCGACAGCGGGACGAGGCAGCGCGTGAAGGACCTGCTCTTGGAGGCCCTGGAGTTCTACGTGGACTGTCGCGCGGACGACGCCGTCGAGTTCGAGCTGGCCATCAAGGACGCGCTCGTCTGGCTGCCGGAGGACTGAAGTGGGCGTCTGCAACTTCTGCACGCTGAGAGGCATCCGACGGCGCGCCAAGAAGCGCGGGCTCGTCGTGACCCTGCGCCCCGGGCCAGACGGGGACGTCGACGTCCACGTGCACGAGAAGGGGCAGGAGCCTCGCACGCCGCGTGACCCGGACAACGACCCGACGTGGGCCGCGTGGTTCATGGCGCTCGGCACGAGGTGCGAGTGCTGAGGACGCCGCAGATCCACTTCGACTACATGAGGCGGACCGTCCCCGAGGGATTCCAGCTCTACGAGCTGGTCCGGCGGACGCACGCGAAGCTCACCGACGACGACCTCCGCGCAGGCGTGATCACCGAGGTGCTCAACCGCATCGACGGGCTGTCCAGGCACATGACCTACGCGATGCTGCTCTACGACCGCGCCGGACAGAACACCTACGTGATCGGTCCCAGAGTCCAGGAGCTGTTCCGGCGCACCGCGCTCTCGAAGGTGACCCGAGACCTTGTCGTGCCTCCGAGCTTCGGGCTCTACGTCGCTCTGCCGAGCTGCCCGCTGCGGATCTGGGGCGGCGAGCGGACCGGGATGCACGAGCTGAGAGGCATCTACGTCTCGTTCGCGAGGTGGGTCCACAGGGACGCCAGCGTGAAGATCCCCAGCGACGGGATCCACTTCGTGCTCTGGGGCGCCCCGAACGCGAGGTCGACGGGACCCGGCGACGACGCCGTCCTATGGTTCTCCCTCGACCTCGACCAGTGCTTCGGCGACGGCGAGGACCTGGAGTTCTTCTTCCACCAGCACGACGTGATGGTGGCCGATGCGTCGGCCGCGACGAGGTGGGAGGGCGACGACCCGTTCGCCCTGCGCCACGAGCCCCTGATCCCGAAGGACCCTGAGCGCTTGGCGGAGCAGCGGGCGACTCTCGTCGCGTCGCTCCGGCTCGTCCTCAACCTCTGCCTCTACGTGTCCTCCGAGGACCCAGACCTCGAGATCGATGATCTGGGCCAGGAGGCCGAGCGCCTGGGACGGGAGATGTCGCGGAAGAAGGCGGGCGGCAAGAAGAAGAAGCTGGAGCGTCGCATCGCGCAGATGTCGAGGACCAAGTACGTCTACGTGGGACCCCAGTTTGAGCGTCGGGAGAAGGGGGCGGGCGGAGGGGGTCCCCACGCCGCGCCGGTCGAGCACCAGGTGCGCCCGCACTGGCAGCACTACTGGACTGGCACGGGAGACGAGCGCCGGCGCGTTCTCGTCTACAAGGGAATGTACGTCCGCGGCTCCGGGACGCCCGAGCGGACCGTGATCAAGTTCCGCGAGTAGTCCCCGGCTCGTCCTCCTCGAAGGGGCCGCGGGACAGCCTCGGGCCGTTCGAGGGAGAGCCGAACGGGACGAGGCCCTGCTGCGGCTCGGGCTCGTCCGGCGTGAACTCCGGGTTGCGTCTCAGCTCGGCGACGACGGCGTTCGCGAACGCCCTGTTGTACCGCGTCTGCGGCCGCAGCTTGCCCGAGGTGTTATCCGGGAGCCTCTGGCGGGTGTTGAAGGGCAGCTGCGCGTGGCGGATCTGCTCGTGCGTGTGGCCCAGCCTGGCGCCCACCACGTCCGCCGCCCGCCCGGCCGCGATGGCCGAGTAACCCCCCGCCATCTGGCCGATGCGGCCGAACCCGTACCAGCCCTCCTGGCGGAAGAACGGGCCCGAGGTGTCGCCTGGCAGCTGCTCGAGCGCCTGGTCGAGCTCTTGAGCCGAGCTCTTGAGGGCCTCGCTCGAGGATCCTCCCGGAATGCCCAGCGATTCCGCGGGGGTGATCGAAGACGGCTCTCGATCACCTGGCGAGATCGGATCCTCGGCGAGGGCGATCTTAGCTCTCAGATCGGGCCTGGATCGTCCGAGAGCGACCTCCAGGGCCTCGACCGCCAGCGTGCGGGCGAGGGGGTCGGTGAGCTCTGAAAGCTGTCGGAGACATGTCTGCGTGGCCGAGTAGCGGAACTTCCTCTCCTCCAGGGAGCCGGGAGGCAGATCGTCCACGACCTCGACATCCGCTTGAGGAGTTGCCAGGCGAGGCCCTCGAGCTACTCGAGGGCGATCAAGGACCGCGGCCAGGATCAGGGCCGCGCCCGGTTTGCTCGAGCGAGCGAGGACGGTCTCGAGTCCGAGCGGCAGCAGCTTCATCCGCTTCTCGGCGCCGGCGAGGAGATAGTGGTCTCCCTCCCGCATGTCGGTCCAGTTCTCGAGGACCTGCCGACGCAGGCGGTCCGGACGCCCGTACCCGAGAGCCTCTCCCAGGCAAAGTACGTCGACGGCCGGCAGCCCGGCGACCTCCTCGACGGGGAGGCGGAAGCGGCCGTCTCCCGACACGATGAATCGCGCGGTCATGGCGCTTTTACCCCGCGGCCGTGTAGGATCGCGAGGATCCCCGTACAACGAGGCGAAGATGAGCAAGGGCAAGCTGATTCCTCAGGGAGACGCGCTCGACCTTGTCCAGCCGGTGCTGGACCTGCTCGGGCCGAGTGCCCGGATCGCGGGCAGCCTTCGCCGCGGCAAGGACATGGTCCGCGACGTGGACATCGTGTTCGCGGGGGACTGCAGCGACGAGGATCTGGTCCAGGCCCTCAAGGACGTGGCGAACGTGGTCCAGGGCGGTGAGAGGAAGCTCCGCCTCGTGATCCCCGTGCCCGGCATGGAGGGCCAGGAGATTCCGGGTCTCCAGGTCGACGTCGTCGCCTGCAAGGACGACGAGTTCGGCGCGTGCCTCCTCTACCTGACGGGGCCGCACGAGTACAACATCGAGATGCGCGCCCACGCGAAGGCGATGGGCCTCAAGCTCAATGAGAAGGGCCTCTGGCGCGACGAGCAGCGAATCGCCGGCGCGACCGAGAGGGAGATCTTCGACGCGCTCGGCCTCCAGTTCACGCATCCCCCGGGACGATCCCACCTCAAGACGTTCGCCGCCGAGGTGCGCTGGAAGACGACGGTGGTCGGCAGCAAGGGCGACCAGTACGCGGTCTCCCTGCGGGGCGACGGCACGTGGCACTGCGAGTGCAAGGGCTACACCTACTGCAAGAAGCGGCCGCGGACCTGCAGCCACATCGAGAAGACGGCCAAGCCAGCCTACTCCGAGCGATCCGCGAACGGCGGCGACTACGAGGCGGCATAGATGCCACGGCGAGTCGAGATCTCCGACACGGACTGGCGAGAGCTTGAGGCTCTCCTCGACGTCATGGAGGGTGTCGAGGAACCATCCCGGTTGCAGATGCTTGGCGCGCTCACGCGCGCCTTCACCCTGCTGTCGAGGGTGAGGTCGGCCGGAGTCGACCTCACCTGCTCGGGCTGCGGTCAGGTGATCCGCGATGCTCACGCGTGCCCGGGGCGACCAGAGCCGGACAATCTCGTGATGGAGATCCTCGGCAACGTCGAGCGAGTCCGCGTCGTGAAAGCTCTCGCGGCGCATCGCGGGACCAACTACGTCGAGGCGGCGAAGTTCCTCGACCAGCTCCGCGCTGGCCACGAGGGACCACGCCACGAGATCGAGAATCTCCGCGACGTGCTCGCCGAGGCCGGGGTCTCCGTTCGCGTCGCCCAGGGCGGAGAGCCCGTCCACGTCGTGGTGCCAGAGGGCGAGATGCTCCGGCAGGACGGTGATCCCGGCGATACTCGGTGGCGCCCGAGCCGTGTAACCTGACGGGCGATCCCGTACGCGTGCTGGAGGCACAGATGCCCGACTTCCAGGTCCACAGCCACGGCTCCGTCTTCCTGTTCGTCGCCCTGACGG
>Ga0187894_10000800_pt1 | contig 42621 bp, 41 predicted proteins | sample GBC1701081metaG_FD_136650 | JGI IMG/M metagenome (GOLD analysis project Ga0187894, IMG submission 136650) | White microbial mat communities from a lava cave in the Kipuka Kanohina Cave System on the Island of Hawaii, USA - GBC170108-1 metaG ... | reverse complement strand
GGGACCTTCCATGCTCAAGACGCGCTTCACCGAGATGTTCGGCGTTCAGTACCCGATCGTTCAGGGCGGCATGCAATGGGTCGGCCGCGCCGAGCTCACCTCGGCCGTCGCCAACGCCGGCGCATTGGGCTTCCTGACCGGTCTCACGCAACCGACGCCTGAGGATCTGGTGAAGGAGGTCAAGCGCTGCCGCGACATGACCGACAAGCCGTTCGGCGTGAACCTCACCATCCTGCCCACCCTGGTGCCGCGGCCCTACGGCGAATACATCGACGCCATCATCCAGTCCGGCGTGAAGATCGTCGAGACCGCCGGCAACAACCCCAAGCCGTTCCTGCCCAAGCTCAAGGAAGCCGGCATCAAGGTGATCCACAAATGCACCTCGGTGCGCCACGGCGTGAGTGCCGAGCGCATCGGCGTCGATGCCATCAGCATGGACGGCTTCGAGTGCGCCGGCCATCCGGGCGAGGACGACGTGCCCAACCTGGTGCTGCTGCCGGCGGCGGCCAACGTCATCAAGATCCCGATGCTGGCCTCGGGTGGCTTCGCCGACGCGCGCGGCCTGGTGGCGGCGCTGGCGCTGGGCTGCGACGGCATGAACATGGGCACGCGCTTCATGGCGACGAAGGAAGCGCCGATCCACCAGAAGGTGAAGGAGGCCATCGTCGGCGCCGACGAGCGCAGCACGGCGCTGCTCTTCCGCACCATGCGCAACACTGCGCGCGTCTACGGCAACTCGGTGGCCAAGAAGGCCATCGAGATGGAGCATGAAGGCAAGACCATCCAGGAGATCGGCCCGCTGGTGGCTGGCGCGCGCGGCAAGGTGGTCTACGAGACCGGCGATCTCGAGCACGGCATCTGGTCGGCCGGCACCTGCATGGGCCTGATCCAGGACATCCCGACCTGCAAGGAGCTGGTCGACCGCATCGTGCGCGAGGCCAAGGAGATCATCAGCCAGCGCCTGGCGACGATGGCGGCCTGATCCCCTCACCCTCCCATCGTGAGTCAGCACGATGGGAGGGTGAGGGATTACAGACGAGGCACCTCGTTCTTAGGCCCTCACCCGCCGAGCGCTATGCGCTCGTCGACCTCTCCCGCTCGCGGGAGAGGTTAGTCGAACACCACCACACCACGCGCGACCTCGCCGGCCATCATGGCCGTGAAGCCGTCATTGATCTGCTCGAGCTTGTAGGTGCGGCTGATCAGGCCGTCGATGTTGAGCCGCTTGTTCATGTAGTGGTCGACCAGCACCGGGAAATCGACACTGGGCCGCACCGAGCCGTAGAACGTGCCGCTCAACACCTTCTCGCCGAACACCATCAGGAACGGTGAATAGGTCGCGCGCATGGTGAGCGGCGGCACGCCCACCGTGACGGCGCGGCCACCCGGACAGATCGCATCGATCGCCAGCGCCTGGGTCTTGTCGATGCTGACCGCGTCGAAGGCATAGTCGACGCCCAGCCCGCCGGTCAGCGCCTTGATCTGCTCGATCACCTTCTCGCCGGTCGTGTTGATGGTATCGGTGGCGCCGAACGTGCGCGCCATCTCCAGCTTGTTGTCACGCAGGTCGCAGGCGATGATCTTGCGCGCGCCCGACAATACGGCGCCCTGCACGATGTTCAGGCCGACGCCGCCGCAGCCGATCACCAGGACCGTCGAGCCGGCCTCGATCTTGGCGTGCCGGGTGACAGCGCCGACGCCGGTGGCGACGCAGCAGCCGATCAACGCGGCCTGCGGCCAGGGCATGTCCTTGCGGATCGGCACCACCATTTCGGCGGGCACCACGACCTGCTCCGAGAACGTACCGATGCGCGCCATCTGGTTGAGGCCGGCACCCTTGTGCTTCAACCGCAAGGTACCGTCGAACAGAGTAGTGCCCGGTGTATTGTTGCGGCCGATGCACAGCACCGGCCGGCCGGACGAGCAATAGCGGCACTGCCCGCATTGCGGGCGGAACGAGAAGATCACGTGATCGCCCGGCTTCACCGTGGTGACGCCGTCGCCGACCTGTTCGACGATGCCGGCCGCCTCGTGCCCCGGCACCAGCGGCAGCAGCGAAGGCCAGTCGCCGTTGATCATGTGCCAGTCGCTCTGGCAGACGCCGGCTGCCTTCATCTTCACACGCACCTCGCCCGCCTTGGGCGGATCGAGCTCGACTTCCACGACCTGGAGTGGTTCGTTGACCTTGAACAGGACAGCGGCCTTCATCGTTTGCTCCCCCCAACAGAGTTATTCGCCGCCGGCCTCTGGGGTGACCGTGGCTCCACGGCGGCATGATACTGCGGCGGCCGGCAAGCGCCATCCATTACTGTTTCGGCCGCCCGCGCTGGCCCGCTATGATCGGGATTGCCGGTCGCCGGCGTCGCTCGCACAGAGGCATTCATGTCCACGCACTATCGATGGCTGAACGAACCGGCCGCCTGTCGCAGCGATGCCGGGATGCTCGAGCTTACCACCAAGGAGAAGACCGATTTCTGGCAGCATACCTTCTATGGTTTCGAGCGCGACAATGGCCATGCCTACCTCTGTCCGGTCAGCGGTGATTTCAGCGCCAGCGTGATTGCCCGTGGCAGCTATGAGGCACTCTACGATCAGGCCGGTCTGATGCTGCGCATTGACCAGCACAACTGGATCAAGGCCGGTGTCGAGTACACCGATGGCCTGATGCATTTCAGCGTTGTCGTGACCAACCGGATCTCCGACTGGTCCGTCATCCCCCTGCGCGATGCACGCAAGGAAGACGATGTCAGGATCAGGCTGAGCCGTCACGGGGACGCGGTGCGGGTACAGTTCGCCGTCAACGACGCGGCCTGGCAGCTGGCGCGCCTCGCACCATTTTCCAGTGCCGATGCCCTGATCGGGATCATGGCCTGTTCACCCGAGCGGGCGGGGTTCGAGGCCACATTCCGGGACCTGCACGTTGGGCCACCCATTTCGCGCAATCTCCACGACGGATAGGACGCGCCGGGTACCGGGTCATCGTTCTCGCGGCTCTCCTCCACCGGAGCCTGTCGCGGATCGCGAGGAGGCAACAATGGCGACACGCAGGAAGCCGGTGCGAACGACGGCACAGGTAAAGCGCGTCTATGAAGCGCCGGCGGACTCGGATGGCTGGCGTGTGCTGGTTGACCGGCTGTGGCCACGCGGCATCTCCAAGGACGCAGCGCGTATCGATCTGTGGCTCAAGGACGTCTCACCCAGCGACGCGCTGCGGCGACGTGTGCATGCCGACCCGTCGACCTGGGACTCGTTCGTCACCGACTACGCCGGCGAACTCACCCGCCCACCGGCGGATGCCGCCGTGGCGACGTTGCGCGCACACATTGCCCAGGGTCCGGTGACCCTGCTCTACGCCGCCCGCGATACGGCGCGAAACAATGCCACAGCGCTCAGGACATGGCTGGAGAAGAACCCGTGATGCCGCAGCGCGGTGTCGCGACCAACGACAATCGACCTTGGGGAAGGCTTGACGATGCCCACGTTGACGTTGCCCACCGGCGCCACGGTGGCCTGTGCCGAGACCGGCAATGGCATCCCGGTGGTTCTGGTGCACGGCTCGCCGGGAGAAGGACGGTCATGGGGTCGCGTCGCGCGCCATCTGGGGGACGGCCTCCGCCTGCTGATGCCCGACCTGCCGGGTTACGGCCAGTCGACGCCGCTGCCGGATGCGACCACACCCGCCGAGCGCACGGCAGACATGGCCGACGCTGTCAGTGCGGTGATCCGCGCCTGCGGTGCGCCGGTGTATCTGTGCGGCCATTCCTACGGCGGCAACGTGGCTCTGCATGCCGCCGCCGCCAACCCTGCGATCGTGCGTGGCTGTGTGCTGCTGGAGCCGGTGTTCTTCCGTGCCCTGGCGCTCGCCGGCGACACGACGACACTGCAGGCGGCAACGACCTATTTCAGCGACTACATCGCGCGGGTACAGGCCGGCGAACCCGAGGTCATCCGCCGCATGGTCGATTTCTGGTTCGGCGATGGCGCCTACGCCCGCCTGCCACCGCCGGTTCAGCAATTCCTCGCCGGCGCCGCTGGCCGCAATGCCCTCGATGTCGCCGGCTCGATGGCTGAAACGCTCTCGCGCGAGGCCCTCGCCGCTCTGAGCGCGCCTGTCGTCGTCGGTTATGGCAGCGCCAGTCCGCCCGTGGTCCCCGCGATTGCACGCGCGCTCGCCGGCATCCTGCCGAACGCCCGGATCGCCGCGATCGACCGGGCAACGCACGGCATGCTGGACAGCCACCCCGAACAGGTCGCCGGCCTGATCCGACAGCTCTGCGCCGGCGCTACACCAGATTGATTCGGCAGCCGCACACCTCGACCTGGGTGTCCGAGCGACGCTTGCCTCGCTTGTCGGCGGCCGCCAGTACATGCGCCCGATCAACCGCCTTCACATCATAGGCCGAGACGCCCGGTCCGCGTCCGTCGGCAATCGCGACGAACCGGATCTCGCCACCGTCGATCGCCAGCCGGTGCGCGCCGCCTGACGTGGTGACCGGACGTGCCAGGATGCGTCCCCACAGCGCTGCCGCCTCGACGGGGTCGTTGGCCTGGATCTCGACCGCGGCCAGGCCGCGTGTCACGTCGTTGCGGCGATGCTTGAGCCAGCCGGTGCTGGCCGGCGGCCAGAACAACGCCGCATCCGCGTCAGCCGGCGCCACCACCGAATCGATCGACAGCAGCACGCCGGCGGTGTCGCTGGGATGGAAGTGCGTGTAGCGATAGTCCGGCAGGTTCTTCTGCTCGACGGCGCGGATGCCAAGCCCTATCACGCGTTCGCGTTCGGCGATGGCATCGGGCACCTGCAGGATCACCATGTAGCCGCCATCACCGCTGCGGCGGTCAAGGTAGCGGCCGGCCGACGTGCCCGGCTTCTCCGGCGCCACGATCTCGAGGAAATCGTCGCCCACCGGGCAGACGACGTTGCCGAGGCCCCACTTGCCGACGCCCGGATCACGGTACGCCACGTCGATGCCCAGGATGTCGCACAATTCGGCGCGCGATGCCTCGAGATCGCGCGCGACGAAGACGCATTGCCGCAACCGCATGGGTTTCCTCCTGATTCTGTCCTCCCCAGCTTTGCTGGGGAGGTGCCCCGAAGGGGCGGAGGGGAGCCGACGTGATCTTGGTAACTGAGACCACGTCGGGTCCCCATCCGGCCTTCGGCCACCTTCCCCACTTCGTGGGGAAGGAAACTACCGACCCACGAACACCGGGGCGCGCTTTTCCACGAACGCGCGCGCGGCTTCCTTGTGGTCCTCGGTCTCGCCGGTGCGGATCATGCGGGCCGCCTCGCTGTCGAGCGCCGCCGACAGCGTGCCCTCCTCCGCCACCTTCATGTTGTGCTTGACGTGCCACCACGCCACGCGCGGGCCGGCCGCCAGCTTCTTGGCGAACGCCATGGCTTCGGCCTGCAGCTTGTCGTCATCGACGATCCAGTTGGCCAGTCCCAGCTTTTCCATCTTCTCGGCGTTCAGGATCTCGGCCGTGAAATAGAGCTCGCGCGCCTTGGCGGTGCCGACCAGCTTGTGCAGGAAGAAGTGCGACCCGAAATCGCCGGAGAAGCCGACCTTGGCGAAGGCCGTCGTCATGCGCGCGCTGCGGGCGGCAAACCGCATGTCGGCGGCCAGCGCCAGCGACAAGCCGGCGCCGGCGGCAACGCCGTTGACCACGGCGATGGTCGGCTTGGGCATGTCGTGCAGCATTTCCGACACACGCATGCGGGCCCGCAGATCGGTGATCTTGGTTTCGTGCGACGCCCCCTGCATGCGGCCACCGGCCGCCATCGCCTTGACGTCGCCGCCGGCACAGAACGCCTTGTCGCCGGCGCCGCGCAGCACGACGCAGCCGACCTCGGGATCCTCGGCGCCGCGGCGCAGGCCCTTGATCAGCCCGTCCATCATGTTCGACGAGAGGGCGTTCATTGCGTCCGGCCGATTCATCACCAGCAGCAGCACGCCGTCTTCCAAGGTCTCGATCAGCTCGGACATTACGTCTCCTCCCGAGGGGTCCATGCGGTGGCCGGCATCGTGCGCCGAAGCAGCACACAGGCGCAACCGCAGACCGGCGTCGCGCTGCGAAACACCTATGATTTTGGACCGCGGGCGTCCACGCCCGCACTCGCTCGCAGCGAAGCGAAGAGCGAGGGGTTCTGCGCGCCACCGCGCACCTAGCGCACGCTTCGGCGAAGATGCGCGCGTGGACGCGCGCGGTCCGAAAAAACTCACCCGCGCCGCAGCGCGCGTACCAGCGATCGGGCGATGTCGGCCGGCGATTGGGGGCCGGGACGATACCAGGTCGGTGTCCAGTTGAGCGCCCCCAGCACATGCAGGCGCAGCAGGCGGCGATCGATGTCGGGCGGCAGCGGCAGGTCCGCGATCAGCGCCGTGAAGCGCTGCTCGTAGGCGTCACGCCGCGCCACCAGGCGTCGGCGCAGCCGTACCGGCACGCGCGACAGATCGGCGGTCATCACCCGCGCGAACGAGCTGTCCGCCAGCAGCGCATCGAGATGGCCGACGCAGGCCGCCTCCAGCCGCGGCCACGGTCCCGTCGCATCGGCCAGCGCGCGCTCGACCGCTGTCGTCACCTGGCCAACGCCCAGGGCATACAGTTCCTCGATCAGCGCGTCCTTGGAGGGGAAGTGGTAGTACATCGAGCCGGCCAGCATGCCGACCTCGCGCGCGATGTCGCGCATCGATGCCGCCTCGAAACCGCCATTGGCAAAGTGCCGTGCCGCCGCCGTCAGCAGCGCGACGCGGCGGTTCGACTTGGCCGCGGCGGCGGCACGGGAACGCGTATCGGACATGGCCCATCATAGCAAACAAACACTTGTTTGGTACAGTCTGAACCGCTAGCCTTGGTGTTCCACTCACACGGTTTCCGCCATGTCCTACGTCTTCGACCTCGGCAACGCCGTCACCAACGCCAATCCGTTCCCCGAATTCGCCCGGCTGCGGCAGGACGATCCGGCGCACTGGTCGCCGGCCATGAAGGCGTGGATCATCACGCGCTACGACGATGTGCGGCGGGTCACGCTCAACAACCGGGAGATCTCGGCCGACCGCCTGACGCCGTTCTTCAAGGCCAACAGCGAGTTCCAACGGGGCGGCATCGAGAATCTCGTGCGCTATCTGAACCACTGGATGGTGTTCCGCGACCCGCCCGACCACACGCGCCTGCGGCGCCTGTTCAACAAGGTGTTCACGCCCTCTGCGGTCGAGAACCTGCGGCCCAACATCGAGAATATTGTCGGCCTGCTGCTGGACGGCATGGCCGCCAAGGCGGCACGCGGCGAGGCTGTCGACTACATCGCCGATTTCGCCTACCCGCTGCCGGCGACCGTGATCATGGACATGCTGGGCGTGCCGCGCGCCGACCTGCGCGATGTCAAGGTGTGGTCGGACGACATCGCGCTGTTCATCGGCACGGCCCAGGTCGCCGGCAACAAGTACCTGCGCGCCGAGCAGGGTGCGCGCGCCATGGCCGGCTACTTCCGGTCCCTGGTCGAAGCCCGCACCACCGCGCCGACCGGCGACATGATCAGCAAGCTGGTGCTGGCGCGCGATGAGAACGATGCCCTGAGCACAGACGAGATCATCGGCACGTGCATCCTGCTGCTGTTCGCCGGCCACGAGACGACCACGAACCTGATCGGCAACGGGTTTCTCTATTGCATGCGCTTCCGCGATCAATGGGAACGCCTGATTGCCGAACCGTCGTTGGCGCCCGCCGCCATCGAGGAATGGCTGCGCTATGACGGCCCGTCAGGCGCCGTGGCCCGCGTCGCGGCAGCCGACGTCGAGATGCACGGCCGCACCATCCGCGCCGGCCAGCGCGTCTTTGCCTTCGTCAACGCCGCCAACCGCGATCCCGACGCGTTCGCCGACGCCGAAGCCTTCGATCTCGCGCGCGATCCCAACCCGCACCTGACGTTCGGTCACGGGATCCATTTCTGCCTGGGCGCACCGCTGGCGCGTCTGGAAGCGCAAATCGCAGCAGTGCGCCTGACAGAACGCTTTCCCGGCATCCGCCTCGCCATCGCCACGCCACCCGACTGGCACGATTCGCTCATTCTGCGGGGCGCCAAAGCGCTTCCCGTGATGTTGGCGTGATTTATGCCATCTCTGTGCCGGGAAGAATTCATAAGCTGAAGCGTTTGGCCCAGTTCGACGTTTGAACCGCCCCGGGTCCATCTATGATGCGCCCGGGAGGACGCATGGACACACCTCGCGTTGTTGTCTTGGCTTCGCGGTCCGGCGCGGCGATTGCAAACGTTTTGCAGAAGCTGCTGGTCGAGAACGGGCTAACCAGTACGTATCTCGCATCGACTGAACCAGCCGCGAGCAGCGGTGCTGTCGAGACCCCCCGCCGCATGGCGTTGCGCAGCGATTTCGGCATTCGTGTCATCCTGCCCGCCGACCTGGCTGGCGCAACCGCTGTACGCGAAGGCATTGTTTTCGACCTTGGCGTGATGTCGGGTGCCGTGGGGGTCGGACGATGTGTTGCTTTGCTGGTGGCGCTTGACGGTACCAAGGTCGAGCTTGGTGGCCTTGCCGGACTGGTGATCGATGATATCTCGGTGAACGCCAAAGCCGCGCTGGTGCCTCAGCTGCGCCCCTACGCCAGCCTGTTGGCGGGGCGGATTCGCGACATGGACCGCAATGCGGCCTTTACCATGCGACCGTCAACCGGGCTGGCGATGCATTACTTCATCAGCTTCCTGGCACCGACCCTGGAGGCGTTGCGCTCGCGGCGTACGGTGGTCGTGTTGCAGCCCGGCCTTGACGACCAGCCCGACCGCGCCATCGTACAAGTGTCCGGCCGCCTGGCGGTGTGTCTCCCCGAAAGTCCCGAGCGCGCCACGCGCGGCGCCTGGCTGTCGCTGGCTCGCCGGCTTCGCCTGCGGCGGGTGCAGTTGCGCATGGGCCCGGAGCGTGAGGATGGGGCGCAGCGCATCTACGAAATGTGGATCGATCCCGCCGGCGCGCTCTACGATGCGCCGGCTGCCGTCGTGAGCGCGATGGAGAGCGTGCGCCGCGTCGTAGTTGATGGCATGGGACAGGATCGCCTGCCCGCGCAGGTCCACGCGCTGCACAATTTCGGGCGCATGCTGTGGAACCTGGTGCGCGAACCGGAACAGGCGTGGATGCGGGACCGCCTGGATATCCTGCGTTGGGACGAACTGGAGCGCCGCGCTGATCCCGGTTCGATCGGGCTGCGATAGCGTGTCATTGCGAGCAGAGCGACGGATCCGGGGACAACGCCCGGAGCCGGCGCTATGCTCACGCCGACGCTTGTACAGCGAGCAGCGGAAAGTGAGACTGGATGCGTGCGATGATCTGCCACCAGTGGGGACCACCGGAATCGCTTCGGCTGGAGGACGTCGAGCGGCCGCGGCTCGGTGCCGGCCAAGTGCGTATCGCGGTGCGTGCGGCGGGCGTGAGCTTCGGCACCTCGCTGGTGATCGCCGGCAAATACCAGCGCAAGCCGCCCTTCCCGTTCGCGCCCGGGACAGAAATCAGCGGCACGGTGATCGAAACTGCCCCCGATGCCAAAACCTTTCGGGTCGGAGACGCCGTCTACGCAGTGCTCGACTGGGGCGGCTTCGCCGAGGAAGCCGTTGCCTATGAGGTGACCGTCTTTCCCAAGCCGCCATCACTCGACTGGGCGCGCGCCATCCCGCTGTCGACGTCCTATCCGACGGCCGGCGCCGCTTTGCTGTGGTCGCGCTTCATGGACCTGAAAGCCGGCGAATGGCTGCTGGTGCATGCGGCAGCCGGCGGTGTCGGCATGGCCGCAGTCGAGATCGGCAAGGCGATCGGCGCCAAGGTCATCGCCACGGCTGGAGGCCCCGACAAGTGCACCTTCGCCCGTGCCCACGGCGCCGACCATGTCGTTGACTATCGCGCCGGTGAGTTCCGAGATGACGTACTGCGGATCACCGACGGACGCGGCGTCGATGCGGTCTTCGATCCGGTCGGCGGCGATGTCTTCAACCAGTCGCTGCGCTGTATGGCGCCGGAGGCGCGCATCTGTCCGATCGGCTTCGCGAGCGGCGCTATCCCGTCGATTCCGGCCAACATCCTGCTGGTCAAGAATCTCACCGTGGTCGGATTGAACCTCGGTTACTACCTCGGCTGGAGTCCGCACGACGCGCGCTTCGAACAAGCAGCGCGCATGGCGACCTTGCATCAGCGTCTGTATGACGAGGTCGAGGCCGGCAATCTGCGGCCGCATGTCGACCGCACGTTCACGCTGGACGAAATGCCCGCCGCCATGCGCGCCGTTCTCGATCGCCAGGTATTGGGCCGGGTCGCGATCGTGATGGACTAAACCCCCTTTCCCCGCGCAGGCGGGCGGATGAGGGGCTTTTCGGACCGCGAGCGTCCACGCCCGCATTCGCTCGAAGCGAAGCGAAGAGCGAAGACAGTCGGCGCTCTCGCGCCGATGCGCGCGTGGACGCGCGCGGTCCAAAGGCGAAGCCCCTCATCCGGCGCTTCGCGCCACCTTCTCCCCGCCTCCGTGGGGAGAAGGGCTTGCTAGCCCTCCACCCAACGCATCAAGCAGCTGCGTGCGCAGCCATTGATTGGCCGGGTCCTCCTCGGCATGCGCGTGCCAATAGAGAAATGTATCGAAGCTCGGCATCTTCAGGGGCAGCGGCAGAACCTGCGCGGCGGATAGCTTGACGAGCAGGCGGGCCAGCGGCTCGGTCATGGTGCACAGCAGGTCGGTATGGCTGACGACGCGCGATGCCGCGAAGTAGTGCTGGCAGCGCAGCCGCACGTGCCGATGCAGTCCCCGCCGGCTGAGCTCATAGTCTTCCAGCGCCTGTCCGCGCCGGCGCGAGCTCACCACGATGTGCTCCTGCGCGAGGTAAGTCTCGAGATCGAGCGCGCCGCGGACCTTGGGATGGCCGCGGCGGGCGATCACGGCCAGCGGCTGGGGCGCAATCCTGGCGCGCCGAACGGTGTCCGGCACCGGCAACTGCACGTCGATCGCGGCGTCGATCGTGCCCGCCGCCAGCTCCATGTCGAGGTCGCGCCGGCTGGACTTCACGACGGCGACATCGATGAACGGCGCCTGCCGCGCGATGCTCTTCATCAGCGGCGGCAGGACGACCGACTCCATCACGTCGCGCATGCCGATCGTGAAGTGCGTGCGCGCCGTGGCCGGATCGAAGCCGCTTACCCGGCTGAGCATGGCGTTGAGACCCTGCAACGACTGGCGCACCGAGGCGATCATCTGCCGTGCCACCGGCGTCGGGACGATCGACTGTCCCTGGCGGACGAAGAGAGGATCGCTGACAGCGCTGCGCAGGCGGGCGAGCGCATGGCTGATGGCAGGCTGGCTCAGATTGAGGCGGCGGCCGGCTTGCGTGACCCCGCCCTCGGCGTAGATTGCTTCAAACACCACGAAGAGGTTGAGGTCGATCTGGGATGGATGCATGGAATTCATCTCCAGCCATTCAATCAATTCATTTTTTTGATGTTATCCTCTCGCCTATGGTCCCTCAATCGTTGCGAAAAGGACCAATTATGGATTTCCGGCCTTCCGATCGTGTCGTCGACCTGCAGGGCAGGATCGAACGCTTCATGGCGGCGCACATCTACCCCAACGAGGAAGCGCTCTTTCGCAGTGCCTTCAGCCAGCCCGACGATTTCCGGCAATGGCGGCCACTGGAGCTGCTCGAGGACCTCAAGGCCAAGGCGCGCGCCCAGGGGCTGTGGAATCTGTTCCTGCCCGAGAGCGGCAGCGGCGCCGGGCTGAGCAATCTCGAGTATGCGCCGCTGGCCGAGATCATGGGCCGCTCGTGGTGGGCGCCGGAGGTGTTCAACTGCGATGCGCCCAACACCGGCAACATGGAAGTGCTGGTGCGCTACGGCACCGAGGTGCAGAAGAAGCAGTGGCTCGAGCCCCTGCTCGATGGCCGCATCCGCTCAGCCTTCGCCATGACTGAGCCCGCCGTGGCGTCCTCGGATGCGACCAACATCGAAACCGAAATCCGCCGCGACGGATCGGACTACATCGTCAATGGCCGCAAGTGGTGGACCTCGGGTGCCGGCGATCCGCGCTGCAAGGTCCTCATCACCATGGGCATCAGCGACCGGCACGCCACCAATCGCCACCAGCGGCAGTCGATGATCCTGGTGCCGACTGACACTTCAGGCGTGCGCATCCGCCGCTACCTGCCGATCCTCGGCGTCAGCGACGCGCCGCACGGACACATGGAAACCATCTTCGACAACGTGCGGGTGCCGGCGGAGAACATGCTGCTGGGCGAAGGCCGCGGCTTCGAGATCGCGCAGGGCCGTCTCGGCCCCGGCCGTATCCATCATTGCATGCGGATGATCGGGATCGCCGAGCGGGCGCTGGAGCGCGTCTGCCGGCGGTTGAGCGAGCGGATCGCCTTCGGCCGGCCGATCGCGGAGCAGTCGGTCTGGCGCCAGCGCATCGCCAAGGCGCGCTGCGACCTGGAGCAGGCGCGCCTGCTCACGCTCAAGGCCGCCTGGATGATGGACGAGGTCGGCAATCGCATCGCCAAGGCCGAGATCGCCATGATCAAGATCGTGGCACCGCGCGTGGCCAGCGAGATCATCGACATGGCGATCCAGGCTTTCGGCGGCGGCGGCTTCGCCGACACCGTGATGACCATGGCCTACGTCTACGCCCGCACCACGCGCGTGGCGGACGGCCCCGACGAAGTCCATGCCGCCCAGCTGGCCCGCTTCGAGCTGGCCCGGTACATGGGGCACGATCCGGCGCGGACCGGCGGCTCACCGGCCGTGATGATCGCCCAGGGCAAGGATTACGAGCAGGCCTTACCGTTGGCGGCGGAGTGACCGGCAATCCTGGGAGCGCGGGCCTCCCGCCCGCTCATGTGTCGGCGCTAGGCGCCGATGCGGGCGGGACGCCCGCGCTCCCAGGGAGACGCCCGAACTACGACGCCACCGTCTTGCCGTGCCCGATCGCACCGTTGACCGGATGCTCGTCGCTGATCCGCAGGCGAGTCTCGGCCAGTTCGCCGGCGGCTTCCAGGATGGGGTAGGCCACCGACGCCAGGTGGCCGTTGATGCGCTTGAGGTCGCGCACGATATCCATGTGGATCGCGCTGGTCTCGATCGATTCCGGCCGTCCCTGGCGCAGGCGGGCGAAGTGGCTTTCGGCGGCACGCTGCTCAGCCTCGCGCAGCGCCGTCTTGCCCGCCATCAGGCGGCGCGCCAGCGCCAGATCGCGGGTGGCGAACACGTTGAAAGCCAGTTTCATGTTGTCCATCACCAGGCCGTGGAAGGCACGCAGTTCATCCATGCCCTCGCTGGAGAACGCCAGGCGGTTCTTGATCTTCTTGGCCGCCAACTCCATCAGGTTCTTGTCGATGATGTCACCGACATGCTCCAGGTTGGTGACGAACGTCAGGATGTCGGCCGAGCGCCGGCTTTCGTCCAATGACAGTTCGGCCCGCGAGGCACTGATCAGGTAGAGCTTGATGGCTTCGTAAAGGCGGTCCACCGAATCGTCGGCACGCTCGATGTCCTTCATCAGCCGCGCATCGTCGCGCGCGAAGACGTCGATGGTCTGTCCCAGCATGATCTCGATGCGATCGCCCAGGTGCAGCGTCTCGCGCATGGCACACGCCAGCGCCTCGCCCGGCGTCTCCAGCGCATGCGGATCGAGATAGCGTGGTTGGCCCGGATTATCGGCGACCGGCTGGTCCGGCAGCAGGCGCTTGCACGTCCAGGAGACGATACCGATCAGCGGCAGACCGACGATGGACGCCGCGATGTTGAAGACCAGATGGAAGTTCACGACGGCCCGCGCCGGCGCCGGGTTGATCATCGCCAGCCAGGGCACGAGGGTCGCCGTCACGAACAGAACCGCCAATGCCGGTGCCAGACGCATGACGAGATTGCCCAGCGCCACCCGCCGCGCCGCCGGCTGGCCGGCGGTCTGGTCGATGTAGGGGCCGACGGCGCCGCCGACATTGGCGCCCAGCACCATCGCCAGCGCCACCGGCACGGCGATCACGCCGGCCGCGGTCAGCGACATCACCAGCAAGATGGTCGACAGGCTGGAGTGAACCAGCCACGTCACCACGCCGGCCAGCAGGAACGCCAGGACCGGCTGATCATGCAGTGCCCCCAGCACGGACAGGAACAACGGGGACTGGCGGATCGGCGCGATGGCGGCGTCCAGCAACTGCAGCGACAACAGCATCAGTCCCAGGCCGATGGCGATGCGCCCCAGGTGCTTCACGCGATCGGAGGTGCCGCCGGCCATGAATGTGAAGACGCCCAGCGCCAGCGCCGCGGATGCCAACCACGAGACGTCGAAAGAGAACACCTGCGCCGTCACCGCCGTGCCGACATTGGCGCCCAGCATCACCGCCAGCGCCACCGGCAAGGCGACCAGACCACGGCCGGCGAAGGATGACAGCAGCAGTGCCGTTGCCGTACTGCTCTGCAGCAGGCCGGTAACGAATACGCCGGCGCCAAAGGCGGTGAAGCGGTTGCGCGAACAGGCGCTGAGCGCCCGCCGCAGCAGCGCACCGAACGCACGCGTCATGCCGGTACGCACCATGCGCACGCCCCACAGGAGCAGCGCCACGGCACCGACAAACTCGACCATCAGGTGGAAACCACTCATCGCCTCGACCACTCGTTCGACGCAAAACGATACGCTTGTAAAATCTCCTTTACAATTTTGTTACAGATGTGGCGTCGCAATCTACCCGCTCCTTGTAGGACCGGCCAGACGTGGCATCACTGGACGCGCAAGAACGCGTCGAGTTCCTCGAGGAAGCGGCCGAAGGCCGGCTCACTCTCCAAGAATAGATGGTTGCGGCCTTCGAGCGGCACGAAACGCGCGCCGGGAATGCCCGCAGCCATGCGCCGGCCGGCGTCGAAGGGAACACGTGCGTCGTGGCGCGCGTGCATCACCAGCGTCGGCACCGAAACGCTGGCGAGAAGCGATGCCACATCCAGGTCGGCGACCACCGAGACAAAGCGGACCGCATTTTCGGGCGACGTGGAAATGCGCTGCTGCTCGTTGAACCAATCTGCCTGTTCCTTCGTTCCCCCGGGGATGAACTGCGATGTGAAGAGCTGACGAAACATGGGATTTTCCTGACCCCAGCCCAGCCGCATCAGCGTGAGCATCGCCGCTGCCTGCTCCTTCTCCGTCGCGCTGAGCATCCGCCGGTTCGATCCTTGCGCGAAACCGCCATAGAGGACGAGGTGCGTCACCCGCTCGGGATGCCGCACGGCATAGGTGATCGCGACGGCGCAGCCCTGCGAGATGCCCAGCAGCGCGAAGCGCTCGATGCCGGCGGCGTCGACGACCGCTTCCAGATCGCGCACAAATGCCTCAATCGAAATGTCCTCGACATCCCAGTCCGAAAGTCCGTTGCCGCGCGCGTCGTAGCGGACAAGCGAGTGCCTCTTGCGGAGCTCTCGATACAGGTGACGCCAGATCGGGCTTTCCAGATCGTATTCCAGGTGTGTCAGCCAGTTGCCGGTCTTGACTAATTGTGGGCCCTGGCCGATGCGGGCGTAGGCGATCTGCACGCCGTCATGAGCTTGGCAGAACCGGATGTCCTGCTGTTCCTCGACGAGCGCCTTCAATGCTTGGTTGCGATCGTCAGCGGGGCGGGGTCCCTGCTGCTCCTCGGGCAGCGACGCGATGTCTTTCGCACCCAGACCAAAGATGCCGATCGCGCGCGAGATGTTTTTCACGACCTGTTCGCCCAGATCGGCGAAAGCCACGGACAGCTTGTCTCGTATCTGGTCGTTGGCCATGCGCGAGATGCACAGGCCACCGGGTTCGCACAGCGTCTCCAGGCGGGCCGCGATATTGACGCCGTCGCCGAAGATGTCACCCCCATCATCGAAGATGATGTCGCCAACATTGACACCGATACGCCAAACGATGCGCCTGTCTTCCGGGATATCGGCGTTGCGGCGTGCCATGTCGCGTTGTATGCCGACCGCGCAGCCGACGGCATCGACAACACTGGCAAACTCGACCAGCATACCGTCGCCCGTCGTCTTGACGATGCGACCCCGGTGCCGGGCGATCGTCGGGTCGATCAGGTCACGACGAAGCGTCCTCAGCGCCCGCAGGGTGCCGACTTCATCGATACTCATCAGCCGGCTGTAGCCGGCCACGTCGGCCGCCATAATGGCTGCGAGCCGGCGTTCGATGTCGCGGTCTGCCACTGCTTCTCCCCCCGAAGTCGCAGGCCTGCAAGCCTACCGCATTTCAAGCCCCGGCCCAATCGGCATTGATCCGCGGTCAGCGCTATCCCCCGGCCTGCGCGCCGAGGGGTTCGACAGCGGCCCAAGACGCCGCCAATCAATTCTTTCATGGCCTCGTGGTGCGGGCAGTACTTTAGCACCGCAGCGAAGCGGCCATTCGGCGACGCCTTCCTCGGCAGCACTTCGTTGACAGGCGCGGGGCAGGCGGCAAGCGCCGCCAGCGCCAATATGCCCAGCCATCCGGCGCCTCTAGCGAGCGCGGCATCAGACCGGTTCCTTTTGCGGGTAGTGCGAACGTCGTGACGTCGCGTGGCCGGAGCCTCCTCACTCCCAGCGTCGACGCGTTACTCGACCCGCCTGAATTTCTGGGCCCGGCGGCCGAAGCCGACTTCGGCGGTATAGAGGTTGCCCTTGCTGTCGATGGCGATGTTGTGGACCCACTTGAACTGGCCAGCCATGCGTCCGCCGCGGCCCCACGTCGCCAGCGTCTCGCCGCTGTCGCGCAGCAGCGTGACGATCTGATTGTTGGCGCCGTCGGCAACGAATATGAACTTCTGTGCCGGGTCGCTGGACAGCACGAGATCCCACACCGAGCCGTTCTGCAGGGTCTGCGGCTCGACACGGAACTCCCGGACGTAGCTGCCGTCCTTGCGGAAGATCTGGATGCGATCGTTGGCGCGGTCGCACACATAGACCAGGCCATCGTGGCTCAGCCGCACGCAGTGCACGGGATTGGCGAACTGCGCTGATAGCGGTGCCTTGGGATCATAGGCCGGTGCTTTGGCGTCGCTGGGCTCCTTGCCGTAGGCGCCCCAGTGCCGTTTGTAGGCCCCGGTCTTGCTGTCGAACACGATGATGCGCCGGTTGAGATAGCCGTCGGCGACGTAGAGTTCGCTGGCCGCCTCATCGATCACCATGTGCGCCGGCTGGCCAAGCTGCGTGGGGCTGTTCGAACCGCCCGTCGAGCCCGACTTGCCGATTTGCTGCAGGAATTTCCCGTCGCCGGTGAATTTCAGGATCTGGCTGTCGCCCGGCGCATTGCCGGCGATCCAGACATTGCCGTCGCGGTCGACGAAAATGCCGTGCTCGCTCTTGGGCCATTCATAGCCCTGCCCCGGCCCGCCCCACGAGCGCAGCAAAGTCCCCTCGCCATCGAACTCCAGGACAGCCGGCGCCGGCGCGCAGCACTTGGTGGTGGGTGGTGACTGCATCGCGCCCTTTTCGTCATCGACCAGGGTCGCCGGCCGATGCACCACCCAGATGTGATCCTGGCCGTCCACCGCGATGCCAGAGACCTGGCCAAGGATCCAGTTGGCCGGCAGCGGCTTGGGCCAGAACGGCTCGACGACATAGCGCGGCGCTTCCTCGGCACGGACCGCTGGCGGTGTCGAAACGGCCGTTGCGCCCAGTGCGGCAACGACAGCAAGAAGAGCGGCTTTGCGTGTGGCCATGTCGACCTCCTGCGTGAACCGGCGCCTACTTTAGCCGCGCTTGCGTTCGACAGCCGCATCTTTCCCCCGCTATGGTTGGCACCTTCGGAGGAGAACACTGCATCATGACAGCTTTGCCGTTTCGTACCGCCCAGCAGCTTGCCGCCGCCGTGCGGTCGAAAAAGATCGGCTGCCTCGAGCTACTCGACCTCTATCTGAAACGTATCGAACGCCATAACCCGCGGCTCAACGCTATCATCGCGCTTGATGTGGCCGGTGCGCGCAAGCGCGCCAAGGCGGCCGACAAGGCCCTCGCCAAGGGTGACGTCTGGGGTCCGCTGCACGGCGTGCCCATGACCATCAAGGAGAGCTACGACGTCGCCGGCATGCCGACGACCTGGGGCGATCCGGCACTGCGCGCCAATATCGCCACCCGGGATGCCCTGTCGGTGACCCGGCTGAAGGCGGCCGGCGTCACGCTGTTCGGCAAGACCAACGTGCCGCTGATGCTGGCCGACTGGCAGAGCTACAACGCCGTCTACGGCACCACCAATAACCCCTGGGACATCACGCGATCGCCCGGCGGATCGTCGGGCGGATCGGCCGCCGCGCTGGCCGCCGGCCTCACCGGCATCGAAGCCGGCAGCGATATCGGGGCCTCGATCCGCAACCCGGCGCACTATTGCGGTGTCTACGGGCACAAGCCGACCTGGGGCATCGTGAGCCCGCGCGGGCATGCGCTGCCCGGCCGCGTCGCGCAAGGCGACATCTCGGTGATCGGCCCGCTGGCACGCGGCGCCGAGGATCTGGAGCTGGCATTCGACGCCATGGCCGGGCCCGACGACATCGACGGCGAAGGCCTGCGGCTGAAGCTGCCCAAGCCGGCGCACAAGAAGCTGCGCGATTTCCGGGTCGCGGTGATGCTGGAGGATCAAAATTCCGCCGTCGACGATGAGGTGAAATCGCAGATCCAGGACCTGGCCCATGTGCTGGCCCGCCACAAAGCGAAGGTCAGTGACGCCGCGCGACCCGATCTCGATACTGCCGAACTGCACCGGCTCTACATCCAGCTCCTGCGCTCGGCGACCTCCGGCCGCCAGACCGATGCCGCGTTCGCCCACAACCAGGCCGAGGTCGGCCGCCTGGGGGCGGAGGACACGAGCTACTACGCCCAGATGACCCGGGCCAATACGCTCAGCCACCGCGACTGGCTGGCGGCCAACGAGCGTCGCCACCAGCTCAGGCTGCGGTGGGCCGAGTTCTTCAGGGAGTACGACGTGCTGCTCTGCCCGGCCGCCGCCTCGGCGGCATGCCCGCACGACCACGAGGGCGAGCGCCACGAACGCACCATCGAGGTCAACGGCCGGCGTGTGCCGACGACCGACCAGCTATTCTGGGCCGGCATCAACGGCGTCTGCTACCTGCCCGGCACGGTGGCGCCGATCGGCGTCACCAAACAGGGGCTGCCGGTGGGTGTGCAGATCATCGGCCCCCAGTACAGCGACCGCACGTGCCTGCACTTCGCCCGCCTGTTGGAGCGCGAGCACTATGCTTTCGTGCCGCCGCCGGGCTACGATTGATGCCGGTGTGAAAGCACACGGGAGATCAAAGATCGCATGACGTTCCGGCCCCGCGGCATTTGGCCGATGCTCTACGCCTTCTTCGACGACGCCGGCGCGCTTGATCGGCCGGCGATGCGTCGCCAGGTCGAAGCCTGTGTGCGCGAAGGTGCGCATGGGCTCGCGGTGCTGGGTCTCGCCACGGAGGTCACCAAGCTGAGCGGCGCCGAGCGCCGCTCGCTGGTCGACTGGCTGGCCGAGGATCTCGATGGCCGCCGCCCGTTCGCTGTGACGGTTGCCGGCGACACAACGGACGAGCAGATCACGTTCGCCCGGTTTGCCGCCGACGCCGGCGCCGCCTGCGCCATCCTGCAGCCGCCGCGTGCCGAGCCCCGGGAAGAGGCTGCCCTGGTGCGTTTTTTCGGCGCCGTGGCCGATGCCAGCCCTATCCCTATCGCCATCCAGAACGCGCCCGAGTATCTCGGCGTCGGACTGGCACCGGCCGCCATCAAGACCCTGCACCGCAACCACCCCAATGTCGTGATGGTCAAGGGCGAGGCGTCGGCGCTCACCATCCGGCGTCTCATCGAGGAGACCGACGGCGCGGTTGCCGTGTTCAACGGCCGCGGCGGTCTGGAGCTGATCGACAATCTGCGGGCAGGCTGCGTCGGCATGATCCCGGCGCCCGACTTTTTCGATCGCCAGGTACGCATCTTCGGCCTGATGCAATCCGCCGACGATGCCGAGAACGAGAGCGTTGCCGAGAACCTCTATCGCGAGATCCTGCCCGGCATCGTGTTCGTGATGCAGTCGATCGACACGCTGATCTGCTACGGCAAGCGCATCGCCGCCTGGCGCCTGGGCCTGCTGGGCGACGTCCACGATCGCGCCCCGGCCATGACACCGACCCGGTTCGGTCTCGACAGCGCCCGCCGCTTTGCTTCGGCGCTCGGACCGTTGGCCTAGAATTCTCTTCCGCTCCGGAAGCGTCGATCGTCATCGTGCCGCGATCGGCGGCCGGCCTATGGGCACATCACGCTCAGCAATCACGGAATCTGAAGCGCCTCCTCCAAACGGACGATGCGACGAAACATCAAGTCTTCGATGATGGCCGGCGACAGGGGGCGCATCATGGATGACCGTCGAGCCAAGCTCGTGGTCGGAAGAGTGCGCACACTGGTCCATGGGGAGATAGATCGATGTTTGTTATCTTCACGGGCCCGCTCAATGCTCACGCCAAGCTCGCGACGCGGACCAAAATGCCGAAGTCCTTCGAATCATACGAGGATGCGCGCGAATTCCTGGTGAAGCACCTCAAGCGCGATTTTCCCAAGCACGACTATGATGCCGACAGCGAAATCTGGTGGGGGCGCAAGGAAACGGCCGGACCGGCCACGGGCTTCAGCATCGAACAGGCATGACTTCGGTGAGGTAGCGGGTCGCCAAGTCGGGCGTTGCCGAGGCCGCCGGCATTTGCCGACGGGCGGATGTCGGAAACGCCAGGATACTGACCCGATCCGCCGCGCCGGCGGACTCTGACCGACGCCTCATGACATCCACATCGGGATGATCGAAGCCACGAGCAACATGCTCAATGTGACGTTGACCGCCCGCCACTGTCCCGCCGACCGCAGCGTGCGCGCCAACAGCGATCCGCCGAGACACCATGCGGTCAGCGACAAAGAAGCCGCCAGGCCGAACGTCAGCGCCAGGACGATGGCCCGCGGTGCCGGGTCCGATGCCACGGCGGCGAACGAGGTCGCCGCCGCCAGGGCCATCGCCCACGCTTTCGGGTTGAGCCACAGCAGCAGTAGGCCACCCCAGAACGATGTCGGCGCGGCACCGTCGTGCGAACCCACAGGAGGCGGCCCGCTGCTGGCGATCTTCCAGGCCAGCCAGAGCAGATAAGCCGTCCCGATCACCTTCATGATCGATTGAAGCGCAGGCGCCGCCTGCAGCGCCGCCGCCAGGCCGACAGCGGCCAAACCGGCGAGCGCGGCCAGGCCCGCCGCGATGCCGGCCAGCAACGGCACACTGCGGCGGAAGCCGAAGCGGACACCCGACGCCGTGGCCAGCGTCGTCGCCCCGCCGGGGGTTGCCGTGGCGACGAACGCGAAGAGTGCCAACGAGAGAACGGTTTCCAGCATCGTGCTCGGCTTTGCCGCACGGCATTGCATTATAAAAGGCAATCTTCATAATATTTAACATTTAGATACCCTAATGAACGTGGTGGCTCGCAATATCGATACCGGACTGCTGTGCACCTTCGTGACGACTGCAGACATGACCAGCATGACTGCCGCAGCCAATGCGCTGCACCTCACGCAAGGCGCGGTCAGCCAACAGATCCGGCGCCTGGAAGAGATGTTCGACAGCGTCCTGTTCACGCGCGACCGGCGCGGCCTGAGGCTGACCAATGACGGCGAACGCCTGCTCGGTCGGGCCCGGCAGTTGCTAAGTCTGAACGATGACATCTGGACGGCGATGACCACATCGGACATCACCGGCGAGATCCGGCTGGGCGTGCCGTATGACCTGGTGGGCACCTATCTGCCGCCTGCCTTGAAGGCGTTCGCCCACAGCCATCCGCAGGTGAACATCACGCTGGTCTGCGCCGCTTCGCCGGAACTGACCGCCGCCCTGGCCGCCGGCGCGATCGATCTGGCGGTGCTCGAAGAACCGGCTGAGCCCTCGAGCGACGAATGCCTGGCCGTCGAGCGGCTGGTCTGGATCGGCTGCCAGGGCGGCTCTACCTACCTGAAGCGTCCCTTGCCAGTGTCGGTGGTCAGCGACACCTGTGCCTTTCGACCGGCGATCTTCGCCGCCCTGCGCCAGCACGGCGTGGAATGGCGCACCGTCTTCGACAACGGCAACATCGATGCCACGATCGCGACCGTGCGCATGGATCTCGCCGTGACCGCATGGCTCGCCTCAACGGTGCCTGCGGATCTCGCCGTGCTCGGTGTCGATTCAGCCCTGCCCGCGCTGCCCCCCTTCGCCATCAACCTGTACCTGCCGGCGTCGTCAGGCGCTCATCGCGGCGCCAGCGAACTGGCGCGGCACCTGCGCAAGGCTTTCGCACGCTCGCAACGGGTGCGGTGAGCCGTGGCGAAGGCTTCGCCTTCTAGGGCACCACCGGCGTGGATTGTGCCGGCGCGCTCATAGCGCCGACCAGATAGCGAACCAGGGCTTCTTCGGTTGCTGCGGCATCGGACGGATCGGCGGTTCCGGCGGAGAGACGAACAAGCCGATGACGTGGTGAAAGATCGCTCACGGTGAGGACAACCGTGCTCACCATGAAGGTATAGCGCCAGTAGAATTCCGGCCGCGGAATTTCGGGACAGCACTGCGCCAGGGCGCCGACAAATCGTTGCGCGAGGGGATCGAAATGTTTTTTGATCAAGCGCATTGTCGTCGATGTCGGTCGCAGGCGATGCTGCAAAATAAGCTGCGCCAGCAACGCGCCTTCGGTCTTCATCGCCGGATCGACATACGGGCGAATGAAAGCCCGAACGACACTGGCCAGGTCAGGTCGGGCTGATCGCCCTGCCGCATCGCGCAAAACACGCTCAAGATCGTCGATACGGCGCTTGGAAATTCGAATCGCCAATTGCTCGAAAACGAGCTCGGCAAGCTTCGCCTTGCTTCCAAAATAGTAGTTGATGGCGCCGACATTGACTTTGGCGTGCCCCGTCAGCTCGCGAACGGACACGTTGTCGATCCCTTTTGCTGCGAACAGTTCGATCGCCGTCTCGACAATTCGCTCGCGAGCCACAGCATCGCCGGCAGCAGCAACAGACGTCATACCTTACGTTCACCCCCGTCGAAGATCGACATTGTAGCCCCTCCCAGCCAAGTCACAACAAGGGTGGTGCAGTGCGCTTTGAAACACTTGTTTCAAACATCTGTTTGACATCGAAGGCGTATGCACCTAACCTTGCCGGCAAGCATGACGACGGAGCCGGCAGTGCAGGATTTGACGAAACCCATTCGCCGACTGGTTACCGGCACCGACGAACAGGGGCGCTCCTGCTTCATCGAAGATGGGCAGTCGCGCGCCGTGAAACTCGTCGCCGACCGGCCGGGATACAGAGTCACCAACATATGGTGCACGACGCCCGGCTCCCGGGTCGACGAGCCGGAAGCCACCGCGCAGATCACGGGGTTGTTGCCGCCCAAAGGCGGCACCGTGCTTCGGATCATTGATTTCCCCGCTGAGCCGGCGGACGGCACGGCACGGGACGCGGCCCTCAAAGCGACTTTCCGGGACCTGTATGGGGATGCGCAGCACGGCTCCGACAAGAGTGCCCATCCCGGCATGCACGAGACACCGACAGTGGACTACGCACTGGTGCTGGCGGGAACGATCACCGCGATCATGGAGAATGGCGAGCTCGAGATGAATGCGGGCGATGTGCTCGTGCAGCGGGGAACAATGCACGCCTGGGCCAATCGATCCTCGCGACCGGCGCGCATGGCCTTCGTGCTCATCGACCCAGACCGCTAAAGAGGAGGATGCGATGCGACGGCTGAAGCGACGGCATCTTCTTATTGGCGGAACCGCAGCCGCTGCCTGGACACCCACCATGCTTCGGGCAGACAGCAGATACGACCCGGGTGTCAGCGATCGGGAAATCAAGCTCGGCAACACCATGCCCTACAGCGGCCCGGCCTCGGCCTATGGCGTGACCGGCAAGGCCGTTGCTGCCTATTGGACCATGGTCAACGACCAGGGCGGCATCAACGGCCGCAAGGTGACATTCATCAGCTACGACGACGCCTACTCGCCGCCGAAGACGGTCGAAATGGTGCGTAAGCTTGTCGAGGAGGACCGCGTCTTTGCGATCTTCATGTTGCTGGGCACGGCACCCAACACCGCCGCCCGCCGGTATCTGAACGGGAAGAAGGTACCTCAGCTTTTCGTGGCATCCGGCGATTCGAAATTCGGCGACCACGCACAGTATCCCTGGACGATGGGATGGCAGCCCAACTACGTGACCGAAGGCGGCGTCTACGCGAAACACATCCTGGCAAATCACCGAGACGGCAAGATCGGCATCCTGTGGCAGAACGACGACTCGGGGAAAGATTACACGCGCGGGTTCATGAAGGCCCTCGGCAAGGACAACGAAAAAATGGTGGTTGCGTCCGTGAGCTACGAGATATCGGACCCCACGATCGAGACTCATATCATTCAGCTCAAGAGCGCCGGCGCCACGGTTTTCGTGAATCTTGCAACACCCAAGGCCGCCGCACAGGCGATCCGCAAGGCTGCCGAGATCGGCTGGAAGCCAGCCCAGTATCTCGCGGTCATCTCCGCGTCGATCGCGGCCGTGCTCAAGCCGGCTGGTCTGGACAACAGCAAGGACATCATCACGGCCGCCTTCCTCAAGGATCCCACGGACAATGAGTGGGCAAACGCGCCCGATTTCATTGCCTGGAAAGCATGGATGGCGAAGTACCTGCCGGACGCCAATCCGGCGGAATACTACAACGTCTATGCCTACGCCGGCGCAGCGACGATGCACCATTGCCTGACGCGTTGTGGTGATCTGCTGACCCGCGCGAACCTGATGAAGCAGGCCGCGAGCATGCGCGACGTCACGATCCCCCTGGTGCTCCCGGGGATCACACTGAACACCAGCCCGACCGATTTCTATCCCATCCAATCGGTGCGCCTGCAGCGATTCAATGGCGAGTCCTGGCAACAATTTGGTGCGGTCATTCGCGGGGACGACTAGGCCGACAGGAGACCTGCCATGAAAAAACTAATCCGGAACGCGTTCGTGGTGTCCGTCGATCCCGCCATCGGAAACATCGATGGCGCGGATATACTGATCGACGGCGGCCGCATTGCCGCCATTGGCCGCCGGATCGACGCCGCTGATGCGGAAATCATCGATGCCGAAGGACATATCGCATCACCAGGCTTCGTCGATACACATCACCACATCTGGCAAAGCATCATCCGCGGCATCACGGCGGATTGGTCGTTGGGTGACTATCTGGCGGGCATTCGCATGTTCATTGCCCGCCTCTATTCGCCCGAGGACATGTACGCGGCACAGTTGAGCGGCGCGTTGCAGGCGATTCACGCGGGCGTCACGACCACGGCCGACTACTGCCATAACCTCAACTCACCCGACCACGTCGAGGAAAGCATCAGAGGTGCAAAGGACTCGGGGGCTCGAATCGTATGGTGCTATGGGTTCAATCAGCCGCCGCTGTCCAATCCCGCCTTCCCCGACTTCCGGGCCCGCGCGGATTGTCTCGTTCGAACGGCACGTGATCACTTCACAAACCGCGATGCTCTTGTGACACTAGGCGTATGCCCCGAGGAGTCAGGGTTTTGGCCGGATATCGAGTCGGGGCGTGCCCAGTTCGAGATCGCGCGAACGGTGAATGCGAGGCTGTTCTGGCACGCCAACAGCACGCGCAACGCCATCACGGGCACCCCGAACGTTGACGCCGGCCGTGCCATCGACGCGGGATTGCTCGGACCGGACACCGTGCTGGTTCATATGAATAGCGCCACGGCGGCGGAATGGCGGCAGGTTGCGGATTGCGGCTGCCATGTGTCGATCACGCCCGAGACGGAAATGCAAATGAACATGGGTTGGCCCGTCATCGGCCAAACCATGACACATGGAATCAACCCATCCGTCGGTATCGATATCATTTCGAACAACAGCGCTGACCTTCGCTTCCAGTTGCGCCTGCTGCTGCAGGCCCAGCGCTGGGCGCAAACCGCTGATAAAGCCGGCGTACTCTCGTCAGGGGTGTCATTGAGCGCCACCCAGGCGTTGACATGGGGGACCCTGAACGGCGCGAGGGCGCTGGGCCTGGATCACGCGATCGGCTCGCTGACGCCGGGCAAGCAGGCGGATATTCTTCTACATGACATGCGGGGGATCACCACAACAGGATGGGATCGGTCACAGCCGGAAGCAACGCTGCTTCTTCAGTGCGGCATCGATACCCTGGCAACCGTCCTTGTTGCCGGCAAGGTGGTCAAATCGGGCGGCCGTCTTGTTGCCGACGAGGCAACGGTATGCCGGCAGGCGGAAGCCGGAAATGCGCGGATACTGGACCGGATCCGCGATGCCGGCGGGCTCCGGCGCGCACTCGACGAAAACCTGCGCCGCTATATCAAACCCTCTGACGAAACGGGCCGCGCCCTCTACTCCTACAGCTGAGAGCGTCAGCCAGGACGAATGTTTATTTTTGTTCCGCTTGTTGCGCGGTCGACCGATCCCAATATGCGCTGACCGATCGGCGTCGAAGGGTGATGCCGAGGTCGCTGTCGTTGGGGTCGCCCGATGTCCTGGGCTGTGCCGCACGCGTCTTGTCGTCCCGCCAAAGTGCGGCGTCGCGGCACAACGGCGAATTGTTGTCATTGTTGTCATTGTTGTCATTGTTGTCACGCGTTTCGGCGCGGGCGTTTTGTCCCCGGGGACGCCCGGCAACCCTTTCCGATTTTGCGCAATTCGCGCAAAACCATGTCACGCCCCGTAGGACGCCTCCATCAGCCCGACGTACTCCGCCTTGGTCGGTTGCCGGGGCGTCGTGGCGTGGCAGTGGTCACCGAGAGCGCCGTCGGCGACAGCGGAGAATACGCTGTCCGACACCCCCATCGCCTTCAAGCCCGTCGGAATGCCGATGCGCGCATTCATCGCCGCCACGGCATCAGCGAGGCCCTCGGCTGTCGCCTCGCGCTCGGGCAGGCCGATCACCTGGGCCATGCGCGCGATCTTGTCGCCCACAGCCGGTGCGTTGTAGCGGATCACCGCCGGCATGTAGACAGCATTCAAGGTGCCGTGGTGCAGGCGCAACCCCTTTAGCGCGCCTGTGGGATGCGACAGCGCGTGAACGGCACCCAGGCCCTTTTGGAAGCACATCGCCCCTTCCATCGCCGCCATCGCGAGATTCCAGCGCGCCTCGCGATCGCCGCCGTCCTTCACCGCACGCTCGAGGTGGCGCCACGCCTTGACGAGACCGTCCAGCGCGATCGCCTCGGCCGGCGGGTTGATGGAGGGCGCCATGAACGTCTCCACGCAGTGCGCGATGGCGTCCATGCCGGTGCCGGCGGTGAGGTGCGGCGGCAGGCCCAGGGTCAGTTCAGGATCGACCAGCGCCAGGCGCGGAATCAGGTTGGGGCTGCCGATGGCAAGCTTGCGGCCGCTGTCCATGATGATGACGCCGCCGCGACTCACCTCGCTGCCGGTACCCGACGTGGTCGGGATGGCGACGATGGGCGCCACTTTCGGCGTGATCTTGGTCATGCCGCCCTCGACCATGGCGTAGGGCTGCAGCGAGTCGCCGGGATGCGTCGCCATCAGGCCGACCGCCTTGGCGAGATCCATCGGCGAGCCACCGCCGATGGCGATGATGCCGTCGCAGCCCTGCGCCTTGTAGAGCGCCAGCGCATCGCGCATGGCGGCCTCGGTGGGGTTCTCCGGCGTGCCGTCATAGACCGTCACCGGCATGTTGCCCGGCAGCTGCGCCTTCACCTTGTCCCAGATGCCGGCGGCGATGACGCCCTTGTCGGTGATCACCAGCGGACGGCGCATGCCCAGCAGCTGCAGCTCGGCGTCGAGCTGCTTGATCGCACCGAAGTCGAACTGGATGCGGGTGAGATAGGTGATCAATGCCATGGCTTCCTCCCGATGCTGCGTCAGCATAACGGCCGGCTGACGTCATACAACATTCATCGCGGGATCGTTGCCGCCGGCGTGCCGCTTCGCCCATAGTGCGCGCTGTGCGGTGGAGGAAGCGTAGGTGCCCCAGACCAAGAGCCTGATTGTCGTGTTTGACGGCCTGCGACCGGACATGGTGACGCCGTCGCTGATGCCGCACCTGCACGCGTTCCAGTCGACGTACTGCCGCTTTCCCAAGAGCCGCTGCGTCTTTCCCAGTGAGACCCGGGTCAACGCGGCGGCGCTGGCAACCGGCTGCATTGCCGGCCGTCACGGCGTCGTCGGCAACCAGTTCCACGCTGCCGCGGTGTTTCCCGACCGTTGGATCCGCACGTCCGAGCGCGAAGACCTCGTGGCCGCCGATGCTGCCTTCACCGGCGGGCTGATCCAGGTGCCTTCCCTGGGTGAGCGGCTGGCGGCTGCTGGACGAACGCTGGCCACGGTCTCGACGGGATCGACCGGATCGGGTTGGCTGGTGCATCACCGCGCCGAAGCCCTGGGCCAGTTCCGCTGGTCTGTGCACGGGCCGCAGCACAGCACACCCGCCGATGCCTGGGCCGCGATCGCTGAGCGTTTTGGGCCACCGCCGGCGACCGCGGTGCCGCAGACGCCCCGCATCGAGCATGCGACCACGGTCCTGCTGGACTACGTGCTGCCGATCCTGGATCCCGATGTCGCGATCCTGTGGCTCACCGACCCGGACTACACCTACCATTATCGCGGCATCGGTTCGGCCGAGACCGTGGCGGCGCTGCGCGGTGTCGACACCGCCTTCGGCCGCATCATCGATGCCTGGCAGCGCGCGCCCGACCGCGACCGGCGCGCGATCTTCGTGGTGTCCGATCACGGCCACATTACCAACCGCGACCGGATCGATCTCGTGGCCGCGATGACGTCGGGCGGCTTCTCGGTCGATACCCGTGCCGAAGGCGCGGCCGACCTGGGGCTGGTGCCCGGCTCGGCCGCAGCGTTGGCCATTCGCCGCCGTGACAACGGACTATCGCGCGCCGTCGTCGATTGGCTTGCCGAACAGCCCTGGTGCGGCGCCTTGTTCAGCGACGGGCCTGATGCGGTCGCCGGCGCCATCAGCGGCACGCACAACCGCGCACTGCTGGGTCTCGCCAGCGGTCGGACGGCCGATCTCCTGTTCACCCTGGCGCAAGACGACGCGCCGGGCGACGGCGGTTGGCCAGGCGGCGGCCGGCACGACAGCAACCTGCCGCCTTCAGGCGGCAATCACGGCGGCCTGCATCCGCGCGAGATGAACAACATGCTGCTGGCCGCCGGCGCAGCGTTCCGCACCGGTTTCGTTTCGTCCTGCCCGGCTGGCATCGTCGATGTCATGCCCACGGTGCTGCACCTGCTGGGGTTGCCGTCGGCGGGATGCGATGGTCGCGTGCTGAGCGACGCTCTGGTCGACGGCGACACGCCGGCGCACGACACACGACGCCTGACGGCAACGGCCGGCCGCCATGCGCATCACGTCACCGTCTCCCACGTCGGCACGACCCTCTACGTCGATGGTGGCGGCCGTGGCTGAGACCAGCACCATCGTCGTCCGCCGCGCGACGGCAGCGGATGCCACAGACATCGCCAGCCTGATCAATGCGGCGTTCGCGCAGTATATCGGCCGGCTGAAACCCAATCCTGGGGCCCTGGCGGAAACTGCCGAGACGATCACACCGCAGCTGGCGTTGCCCGGCGGCGGCGGCGTGGCGTTGCGCGTCAACGGTGCCGGTGGCCCGCCGGCGATCGTGGGCACCGTGCTATTCAAGCCGGAGGAACGCGATCTCTATTTCGGCCGTCTCGCCGTTCCACCCTACCGGCGTGGACAAGGTGTCGCGGGCGCGTTGATCCGCTTCGTCGAGGATGAAGCACGACGACGCGACTGCGCCGGCATCGTCCTGGGGGTCCGCATCGTGCTGCCGGAAAACCAGACGCTCTTTGCACACCATGGCTTTGCCGAGATCTCGCGCCACGCCCATGACGGCTACGCCGAGCCGACCTGGATCAAGATGCGCAAGCCGCTCGGCGCTCACCGCTTCGGGTGACCGCTCGCTGTTTGCGGCATGTCAACTTCCTGTCGTGGAGTTGCGCTGTAATGGGGCTCAGGTTTCGCGACGCCGTCGCGTTTCCCGACAACGAACAGTGAGGAACGCCATGACCGCCAACACCAGCGATGCGGCCCATGCCGCCGTCACCCAGCTCAATCGGCAGACCGAGCAGGCGCGGGATGGCCTGCGCCGGCAGAGCGAGGCCTTCTGGGATTTCCAGGATCGGCTGCTCGATCACATGGAGCGCATGAACCACACCTGGTTTCGGCGCCGTCACGAAGGCACCCGGGCCGCCCTGCAGACGGCCTGCAGCATGTGGACCAGCCCGACGCCGGCCGACGCCGTGCAAGCGTATCTGGGGTGGGCCAACGGCAGCATGGAACGTCTGACCCGTGATGCGCTCGATATGCAAGGGCATATGGCCACCATCGCCGACCTCGTCCTGGGTGCGACCCACAAGGTGATGGGCGGACCGTCCGAGGCCGGGCAGGCCGATATCATGACGCCGACCGAAGCCGACGGGCCGGAGCCGATGAAGAACGCCGCATAAGGAAGATGCGGCCCCCTTCCGCCGTTATATAAAGGTAACCTTGAATTCAGGGGCGATGGAGGGGAGCAACTATGGCCGAGGTCACCGTGCGCGTGCTGCGCGACGAGAATCGCGCAGCGCTGACGGCGTTTCTGAATGATCGCCCCGACACGCATCTCTTCCTGCGCGCCAACCTGGCTAAAGGCCGCATGGAAGACGAGGGCAAACGCCACGACGGCACCTGGGTGGGCACGGTCCGTGACGACGGCACGGTCACCTCGATCGCGGCCTTGTTCTGGAACGGTGTTTGCCTGCTGCAGACGCCAGCCCATGTCGACGAGATCCTCGACATGCTGGCCGCCGCCGCAGCGCGGCCGGTGATCGAACTGTGCGGCCCTACCGACCAGATCGAACGCGCTCTGCTGCATGGGCTGGTGCGCGACCGGTCTCTGAGGAGCCGCCACGATGCCAGCGTCATGACGCTCGCCCTGGCGCAGCTGCGCGTGCCCCAAGCGCTGGAGGCCAAGTCGGTCGACACCCGGCCACCGATGGGCGAGGAGCTGGCGCTGCTGGGCGACTGGCACGCCGCCTTCAACGATGAAGTGTTCGGCGATCCAAGGTCGCCCGAGTCGGACCTCAGGGCCAAGCAGTGGATCCGCGCCATCCACGACGAGCGGCGCGATGCCGTGGCTACCGTCGAGGATCAGCCGGTGTCCTATTGCGCCATCACGAACAGCCTCGAGGATGAGATCAACATCGGCGCCGTCTACACGCCGCCGGACCTGCGTGGCCGCGGCTATGCTCAATGCGCAGTCGCCGGCATACTGCGCGACGCCACCCGCGACGGCATCCAGCGCGCCGGGCTGACGGCGCTCAAGGAAAACCCGGCCTCGATCCGGACCTACGCCGCGCTGGGCTTCGCGCCGGCTTTCGACTGGACCATCACGCGCTTCTTCCCGGAGTGATTTTCCGGGGGCAGTCACCCCCTTGAACCCGCCCGTAGCGACCCCATCTCATGGTCGTTGCCGATGCCCATGACGGGGCGGCAGCGATCGGCCCGCCACGAGGGGCCACATCAGATGCATCGCTCACAGGAGGGTGTCACCCATGCGTGCTTTCGATTTTTCGCCATTGTTCCGTTCGACCGTCGGTTTTGACCGGGTCTTCCAGCTCCTGGACACCGTGTCCAACGAGAGCGCCGGCAACGGATATCCGCCCTACAATATCGAGAAGTCAGGCGAGAACGGTTATCGCATTACGCTGGCCGTGGCCGGCTTCACCGACAAGGACATCGAGGTCGTCCAGCAGGAAAATGCGCTGCGCGTCGCCGGCAAGATTGCCGATCGTGACGCCAACGGCAGCTACCTGCATCGCGGTATCGCCACTCGCGCTTTCGACCGCCGTTTCGAGCTCGCCGACCATGTGCGGGTGACTGGCGCGGCGCTGGAGAACGGCCTGCTCCACATCGACCTCGTGCGCGAGGTGCCGGAGGAGAAGAAGCCGCGCATCGTGCCGATCGTGGGCGCGACGGCCAGCCGCCCGGCCCTGCAGGCCGCCGAGTAGTTCCGTACCGACGCGACCGGCGAGCCCTCCCGGCGGATCGCGCCGGGAGGGAGCGCTGCTGCGCCAACCTACCTCATCGTAAAGACGGCTCGGGTCCCCCCTCCCCCACCAGCCCGGGTCGTCCCGGAGGGCGTCGCGATGGTCCGCGGCGCCCTCATCCTTTTGCGCCGCGATGCGAGCGGAATATCGGGGTGGCGCGGCGGCCGATGCCTCTCCTACACTTCGGTTCAATCGAAGCCGGTGGAGGACGTGCGTCCATGAAAAGCTACAAGGTCGTCGAATTCGGCAAGCCGCTGCAGCGCGTCGAGGAAACGACGCCGACACCCACCGGCACCCAGGTCTTGGTCCGCATCACCGCCGCCGGCGTCTGCCACAGCGACGTGCATCTGTGGGAAGGCTATTTCGACATGGGTGGCGGCAACAAATACTCCACCCAGAAGACGATGAACCCGCCGCGCACGATGGGCCACGAGATCGTCGGTGACGTGGTGGCGCTGGGCCCGGACGCCAAGGGCGCCACGGTGGGCCAGAAGGCGGTGGTCTATCCCTGGATCGGCTGCGGCAAATGCTGGTACTGCACCACCGGCATCGAGCATCTGTGCGCGACGCCGCAGGCGCTGGGCGTCAATGCCGATGGCGGCTACGCCGACCACGTGCTGGTGCCGCACGCGAAGTACCTGTTCGACTACAGCGGCGTGCCGACCGAACTCGCCTGCCTCTATGCCTGTTCGGGCATCACCGCCTTCGGTGCGGTGAAGAAGGCGCAGGGCAATGACGGCGGCAAGCCGGTGCTGGTGATCGGCGCCGGCGGCGTTGGCCTGATGGGCGTGCAGTTCGCGCGGGTCGTGCTGGGCCGCGATCCCATCGTTGCTGACATCGATCCCAAGAAGCGCGAGCTTGCCCTGCAGCAAGGCGCCTGCGCCGCGATCGACCCGCGCGATGCCGATGCGCGCAAGCAGGTGATGGCGCTGACCGGCGGTACCGGCGTGGGCGCCGCGCTCGACTTCGTCGGCGCCGAGTCGACGGCCCAGTTCGGCCAGCGCGCGCTGGCACGCGGCGGCCGGCTGATCATCGTCGGCCTGTTCGGCGGCACCTTCTCCACGCCGCTGCCGATGTTCGCCTTCACCGGTGCCCAGTTCATCGGCTCGGTAACCGGCAGCCCGGCCGAGATGGCCGAGATGATGGCGCTGGTGCGCGCCGGCAAGGTGACGCCCGTGCCGCTCACCACACGCAAGCTCGACGATGCGGACGCCGCCCTCCAGGACCTGCGCAAGGGCGTGATCATGGGCCGCGCGGTGCTGGTGCCCTAGCGCCGGCTCCGCTGACGGCCGTCCCGATCAGGCGCAGGCATCGATCAGTTTCTGCGCCTGCTCCCTGGCGCCAGCCAGGGGAAGCGTATCCGTGCTCCCCGGCACGCGGATCGAGAGGGTCCGGCCTTCGGTGAGGATCCGCCGCAGCGCCGGGTCCAGTCTCGTCGTTGCCTGCAGCATGAACGAATCGTCCATCGCCAGGCGCTGCCCCGTGGCGTTCAGTACGATCTGTCCGCTCTCCGCGGCAAGCATCGCGTCGACGCGCATGCCATCCTTCGCGTCCGCCGGCTCGAGGATGATGGTGATAGTGAGCGCCTTCGTGGCCAGATCGCAGGAGAAGCTGATCGCCACGTCATCGGAGGCGGGCATTCCATAGGCGAGCACGACACTGTCCACATTCGCGGTTCCGATCCACTGCCGTTCATCGGCCGAGGCAGTTCGTGCGCACGACAGCGCCGCTACCGCGGCGAGAATGACGGGCTTTGCCCACAGTGCGCCCATACTCGGACCTCCGACCCGATGTCGTCAGCTTGTGACTTGATGACAAGCGAAGCAACCGGCGGCGTTCAGCGCGAGCGCCGGCAAGACACCAGCGTTCAGTCACGTGTTCTCCCGCACGATATTGAGGCCGCAGATGTAACCCCATGTCAGGCAGGGCCCGATCGTGGTGCCGGCGCCCACGGCCCGGGTCCCGATCGGGTTGGCCATGGCATTGCCGGCGCAGTAGAGCCCGCCGATGATGCTGTTGTCGGGCCGCAGCACCTGACCGCGTGCGTTGGTGCGCGCACCGCCCTTGGTGCCAAGGATCGAGCGGTTGAACGGCACGGCGACGAACGGGCTTTTCTCGATGTAGGACATCGCCGGGCTGCCTTTGCTGGCGACATACCGTTCCCAGGCGCTCTCGCCGCGATGGAAGTCTTCGTCCTTACCGGCCGTGGCAAAGCCATTGAAGCGGGCGACGGTGTCGAGCAGGGCTTGTGACGGAACGCCGATCGCCTGCGCCAGCGCCGGCAGGCTGCGCGCGCGGCGCACGAAGCCCGGCTCCAGGCGTGCGAGCCATGGAAACAGGATTGTATGATGGAGGAAGCGGCGGTCACCGATGATCCAGGCCGGCAGGTGCAGAGGCTGCCCGGTCGCCGGGTCGCGCCGGTCCAGCGCTTCGCCGATGTTGTAGTCATATTCACTGGCGAACCGCCGGCCATGGCGATCGACGACGAGGCAATGCGGCGAGGCCTGGAGGATGATCGGCATGCCGTGCCGACGGCCCTGATAGATCGTCGGCACGGTGGGATAGATGTTGGCCTGGTCCATGCGCTCCATCAGGGCACCGACCGACTCGGCCATGCGCTGGCCATCGCCCGTGTTGGTCCGGGGGCTCGCCAGCCGATCGATCGGGCCTGGGAAATGGCGGGCCAGCCGCTCGGGATCCCATTCGAAGCCGCCGCTGGCCAGGACGACTCCCTGCCGGGCATGCAACGTGACAGGTCCGGCGTGGCCTGTGTACTCGACTCCTTCGATGCGGCCCGTCTCCTGGTTCTGGATCAGGCGGTGCACGCGGGCGCCCGTGAAAATGCGACAGCCCCGGCGCAGGCAAGCCTCCAGCAGTCCCGCGATCAGCGCACTGCCGCAGCCGACCCGATCCGTCAGCACCCGCCAGAGCCAGGTCGGCCAGAAGCGCAGCGCCGTCCCAATGGGGCGGCGGTACGGCTGATAGGATTTCACCTCGTTGTAGGTGAACCGGTGGGGCAGCGTGGAGCGCCGGATCTGGCGCGCGTAGGACCGCACGATGCGGCGGCTGAGGATGGCGGGCGACAGCATGCGACCGAACGGCTTGCCGCCCGGCGCCTCACAGATCGGATCCGGCTCATGCACCAGCTCGAAGCGCAGCTGCGAGTTCTGCTCGAGGAAACGCAGCATATCCGGCGCATGATGCACGAAGCTCTCCCAAAGAGGGCGCTCCTTCTCGATCCAGCCGGCTGGCGCGGTGGCGCACAGATAGGTCAACACCTCCTCGGCGCTGTCGGTGACGCCAGCGTCCCTGGCGTGATGGTTGTTGGGGATCCACGTGCCGGCGCCAGACATGGCGCTGGTGCCGCCGATCAACTCGCTCTTCTCCAGGATGACGACGCTGGCACCGTTCACGGCCGCTGCGAGCGCCGCCGACAACCCAGCCGCGCCTGATCCGATGACAATGACGTCGACTGGTTCCAGCGGTTCGTTCGAGTGGCGCCGCACGGCGGCAGACATTGAGCCCATCGAGACGGCCTATTGGTGATCGATCACACCACCATACGACAAGTCCCGGAGGTGCTGCTGCCGTTCATTTCCGGCGTGGCCGTTGAACGCCGCTTTCGAGTCATCTAAGGTCTGGTCAATGCGGTGCGCCAGACACAACAACCGCACCGTTCAAGGGAGGACGTCGTGAAGCGCTTATTCGCCTTGGCAGGCGCGGGCGCCCTGGTCGCTGGCCTTGCCGGCGGAGCCCAGGCGCAGACCGAACTGACATTCTCGACCTGGGTTCCAACGTCCCACACGCTCGTGACCTACGGCTTCGTGCCGTGGTTCCAGGAGGTCGAAAAGGCCACCGGCGGAAAACTCAAGTTCCGCGTGCTGCCCAAGCCGATCGCTGCCCCCAACCAGCACTACGATGCCGTGGTCAAGGGCCAAGTCGACGTCTCCTACGCCACCTACGGCTATCAGCCCGAGCGGTTCATGCCCTACCTGATCGCCGAGCTGCCGCAGCTGGGTGAAACGGCGGTGCACAACGGCGTGGCCTTGTGGCGCATCCACAAGAAGTACTACGAGGCGCTGCCGATTCACAAAGACGTGCATCTGATCGGCGTCATGACCCACGGTCCGGGCATGATGCACCACACACAGAAGCCGCTCATGACACCGGCGGACCTCAAGGGTCAGAAGATCCGCGTCGGCGGCGACGTACCCAAGGCCATCGTCGAGCATTTCGGCGGCGTCGTGATCACGCAGCCTGCCCCGAAATCCTACGAGATCCTCTCGCAGGGCATCGCCGACGGAATCTTCTTCCCGGGCGAGTCGCTCAGAAGCTTCAATATTACCAAGCTCGTCCCCCATACCACCTATGTGAAGGGCGGCCTCTACTCGTCGTCGTTCTGGTTCGGCATCAACAAAGCGGTATACGAAAAGCTGCCGACGGACGTGAAAGAGGTGCTGGACAAGATGGGCGGAGAGGCGTTCGCGCGCTTCATGGGCGAGAAGAGCTGGGACCGCGCCGACGCCGAGAGCCTGGCGCTGGCCAAGGAGAACAAGAACACCTTCCAGCACGCCTCGCCGGAGCTGGTGGCCGAACTCACCAAACTCACCGCCAAGCTCGAGGCAGACTACGCAGCGCAACTCGACAAGCTCGGCCTGCCCGGCAAGCAAGTGATTGCTGATTTCCGTGCGGAGGTAGCGAAGGTCGCGGCCGGTAAATAGACCGCATCGCGTACGCGACGGAAAAAGCGGCGGCAGCAGGTTCCTTGAAGCCGCCGCTTTTCACGATGGGAGACATCCAATGAACGCGCGCAGGGGAAGGCCCGAGCGATGAGCGGTTCGCCCGGCGCACCAATGCGGGAACCGTCGCTCGACATCGTCGTGGAGCGTTGGGCGTCGCGCACCCTCGGCGTGGTGACCGCCTTGACGCTGTTCGCGATGATGGTCCTCACCTTCGTCGACGTCTGGGGACGCTATCTGCTGAGGAAGCCAGTCTTCGGCGGCTATGAAGTCACCGAGTTCCTGATGGGTGTGCTGATTTTTTCGGGCCTTCCCATCCTGTGCGCCCGCGAAGGCCACGTCTCGATCGACGTGTTCGACACGTTCATCCCGAGGAAATGGCGCCGCCCGCAGCTCGCGGTCATCAACCTGGTGAGTGCCGCGGTGCTCGGCGTGCTCGCCTGGCGCATGTTCATCCAGGCGGGCGAGTTGTGGCGTAACCACGAAGTCACGATGACGCTCAAGATCCCGCACGGGCCCTTCGCCCTGCTCTTTGCCGTACTCTCAGCAGCGTCATGCCTCGCCTGTCTCGCGGTGTTCTGGGCCTATCTCCGCGGCGCGCGTCAGCCCATTGAAAGCGAGTCGGCGACATGACGCTAACGCTGATCGCATTTGCGGTCCTGCTGGTGATCTCGTTCGCGCGCGTGCCGATCGCCTTCGCCATGGGGATCGTGGGCTTCGCCGGCTTCGCCATGCTGCGCGGCGTCGAACCGGCTCTGGGCCAGCTCGAAAAGGTCGCGTTCGCGACCGGGATCAACTACGAGCTGACGGTGTTGCCCCTGTTCATCCTGATGGGCAACTTCGTGACCAGCGCGCGCCTGTCAGAAGACCTCTACGCCGCTGCCCACGCATTCCTGGGGCACCGGCGCGGCGGGCTCGCGATGGCCACCGTCGTCGCCTGCGGCGGCTTCGCCTCCGTCTGCGGCTCGTCGATGGCGACTGCGGCGACGATGGCCAAGGTGGCGATGCCATCGATGCGAAAATACGGCTACGCCGACAAGCTCGCCGTGGCCTCGATCGCGAGCGGCGGCACGCTCGGCATCCTGATTCCGCCGTCGACCATCATGGTCATCTACGGGATCATGACGCAGACCAATATCGGGCATCTCTTCGCGGCGGGCATCCTGCCGGGCATCGTCGCCATCCTGTTCTACCTTCTCGCCGTGCAATGGATCGTCCGCACCGACCCTGCGGCCGGACCGCCCGCGGAACGCCAGGGCTGGCGCAAACGGCTGGCGACGCTGCGCGGGGTCGGTTGGTTTCTGGCACTGGCGGTTGCGTTGCTGTTGGCGACCCGGATTTATTGGGCCAGACCCGAAAGCTGGTTCTCGCTGGGTTTCGACTGGTCGCGCTCGGCACCGGGCCAGTATTTGCTTGACCCGGTCACAGCCGGAATCGTCGGCATGGTCGCCGTCTTCGCTCTCGCGCTCGTGTTTCGCGGCGTCGTCGGCGTGATCGCGCTGTTCCTGCTGGTCATGATCGGCATCTACGGCGGCATCTTCACGCCGACCGAGGCGGCGGGGATCGGCGCCGCCGGCGCTTTCCTCTTCTCCCTGCTCCACGGCGGGATGACGCTGGCCAAGCTCTACCAGGTACTCCTCGACAGCGCCGTCACCACCGCGATGATGTTCACGGTGCTGATGGGCGCGATCCTGTTCTCCGACTTCATCAATTTCACCGGCTTCGCCGAGGCGCTGGTGACATTCGTTAACAATCTCGGCGTCGGCCGCTGGGGCGTGCTCTTCGCCATCGTGGTCATCTACATCATCCTCGGCACCGCGATGGAGGAGCTGTCGATGATCCTCCTGACCGTACCGGTCTTCTTCCCGCTGGTGATGTCGCTGGGATTCGATCAGGCGTTGGGCGTACCGCCGGGACTGGTGGCGGTCTGGTTCGGCATCCTCATCGTCTGTGTGGTCGAGATCGGCATGATCAGCCCGCCGGTGGGCGTCAATATCTTCGTCCTGCGCAGCGTGCTGCCGGACGTACCGACGAGCGTGATCTTCCGGGGTGTGATGCCGTTCTTCACCATGGATTGCCTGCGCATCGCGGTGCTGACGGCCTTCCCCATCATCTCAATCTGGCTGCCCTCGCACATGCGCTGATTGGGGCGGCCAGCCGCTACTTCGGCAACAGCACCAGCTGCGTCTGCAGTGTCTGGCTGAGCAGCTTGCCGGCCTCATCGTAGAGTCGGGTCTGCCACACGCTGGTGCGACCGCCGACATGCAGTGGTGTCGCCTCGGCACGAACCTTGCCGGCTTTGCAGCCGGCGAAGAAGTTGGTCTTGGATTCCAACGTCGTGGTCCCGGCGCCGGCCGGCAGGTTGAGGACCGCCGCCGTCGCGCCGACCTGGTCGGCCACGGCCATCAAGGCGCCGCCGTGCAGGGTGCCACCGACAGTGCACAGGTCCGGCCGCCAGTCGAATTCGGCAACGACCTTGTCCTTACGCGCATCGATGACCTTCACACCCAGTGATGCGCCGAACAGGCCTTGCATGCGCTCGTTGATCGAGTCGGCCACACTGTCGGACATCAGGCTCTCCATCCCGGTTTGCGATCTGCTTTGGTAGCGGGCAACAGCGCGGCCGGCAATTACCTTCGACGTTATTGGTACACCAACAGAAACGGGGCCGCGCAGGCCCCGTTCGTCGTCATCCGGTATCCCCCGATCAGGCGGCGAGCTTGGCCGCGCCCTCGAGGTTCGCGTTCACGAAATCCCAGTTCACGAGATGGTCCATGAAGGTCTCGATGTACTTGGGCCGCGCGTTGCGATAGTCGACGTAATAGGCATGCTCCCAGACATCGATGGTGAGCAGCGCCGTCTTGCCATGCACCAGCGGCAGGTCGGCGTTGCCGGTCTTCATCACCGAGAGCTTGCCGCCGTCGAGCACCAGCCAGGCCCAGCCCGAGCCGAACTGCGTGGTGGCAGCGTCCTTGAAGGCGGCCAGGAACTTGTCGTAGCCGCCGAGGTCGCTCGCGATCTTGCGCGAGACGGCGCCGCTGGGCTTGCCGCCGCCGGCGGGCTTCATGCTGTTCCAGTAGAACGTGTGGTTCCACACCTGCGCGGCATTGTTGAAGATGCCGGCCTTGGCCGCGTCCTTGGACGCCGCCTTGATCACGTCCTCGAGCGGCATGGAGGCCATCGGCGTGTCGGCCACCAGCTTGTTGAGGTTGTCGACGTAGGCCTTGTGATGCTTGCCGTGGTGGAACTCCAGCGTCTCGGCCGAGATATGCGGCGCTAGCGCATCTTTGTCATAAGGCAGAGGTGGCAATTCGAATGGCATCGCTGACTCCGTTGTGTCCGCAAAAGTGAAGCGCTGATCCCACGGCACCAACGCTCCATCTCCCATGAGGCTCCATGGGGCGGGCAGGAAACCGTTGATACGGCAGCCCTGCAATGCACGTGCCGCGCATGCGGCAAAACGCGCATGGAACGAATCGAAACGGGGCCCCGAAGGGCCCCGTCCGCAATCGTGACAGGATGATGTCTGTCTTATAAGCCGGCATTCTGCTGCGCCACCATGCAGAACAGCATGGGGATCGACAGCATGGTGTTGATGCGAGACGTCATGCCGGCGATACGTGCCGCCGGTGCTTTCTGATCGGCCGGAACATCGACCAGGCCCAGCGCCTTCTGCTGGTTCGGCCAGATGATGAACCAGACGTTGAAAGCCATGATCAGGGCCAGCCACATGCCGATGCCGATCACATGTGCGCCCTTCTGGAAGGTCAACGCCTGAACGATGTAACCGTTCATCCACGCCAGCAGCAGGCCGGTGAGTACGGTGGCCGCGGCGCCCCAGCGGAACCAGAACAGCGCTGTCGGCGCGATCACTTTGCTGACCGCCGGCTTCTGGTCATCGGGAATCTTGGGCATTGACGGCGTCTGCACGAAGTTGAAGTACCAGAGCAGGCCGATCCACATCACGCCGCTCAGAACGTGCAGCCAGCGCATGAAGAATGTGAACCAGGCATGGTCCGGCTTGATCATCTGGCCAGAGAGGATGCCAACGATGATGGCGATCACGATGAGCAATACGATGCCAGCGATGATCGTGCGCTGGAGAGACGAGAAAAAAGCAGCCATGGGATTTCCCCCGCTTGTTACGCGACTAAGCCGCGACAAACTAGCACACCGACTGCGGTGTGGATAGCCTTGCACAAGATTTTTCGTTCCCGATCAAGGATGTATCCGTCAGTGTTCGTACGATTGACACACTGGACCGTAGCTCGAGCGACCGCATCATGACGGCATCCTCGGCGGCTGACACGCTCGCCGACGATCGGCGTGTCTGTGGCGAACAGGCGCGTGAGGGCGATCGTGAGCGCTTTTTGTGCAGCCTGTTTGCGGCGGAGCCGGCGCGCAGCGACTTGTGGGCGCTGCTGGCGTTCAACCTCGAGATCGCCCGCACGCGCGAAACGGTAAGCGAGCCCACGTTGGGCGAGATCCGCCTGCAGTGGTGGCGCGAGGCGATCGAGGCCGCCAACCAGGGCACGCCACGCTCGCATCCGGTCGTGCGCGCTCTTGCCGCCGCCATTGCCAGGGCGCGGCTGCCGCGCGAGCGCTTCGAGCGGCTGCTGCATGCGCGCGTGCATGACCTTTATGACGATCCCCTGCCCGATCTTGCCGCCGTGGAGGACTATGCCGACGCCACCTCGGGCGAATTGTCGGTGCTGACTCTGGACCTGCTGGGAGTCGATGACGCATCCGCGCGCGACGCGGCACGCCATGTCGGGATCGCCTGGGCGCTCACTGGCTTCGTGCGCGCCACGCCCTTTCTCGCCAGCCATCGGCGCCTGGTGCTGCCCGCCGACCTGCTCATGGCCGAGGGTGTCAGCACCGAGGCCCTCTTCACCGGCAGGCCCGAGCCCGGCCTGCGCACCGTGCTCAAGGGGGTCGCCGACCATGCCCGGCTCCATCTGCGGCAAGCCCGCAGTGCCCGAACGACGCTGCCACGTGCCGCGCTACCGGCACTACTGCCGGCGCGCCTCGCCGAACGGCACCTGGCCCTGATCGAGGCGGACAAGTTCGACGTCTTTGCTGGCATGCGCACGCCAAACCCTGCGCTGGCGGCAGTACGCGTCTGGTGGAGTAATACTCGCGGACGGTTCTGACGGGGTCACGCCGCGGCGGCGTAGCCGGCCTCGCGCATGATCCGCGCGGCCGAGTCCTGCAACTCGCGCTTGCGCTGTCGCAGCACGTCAGGCGGATAGCGCAGACGCCCGCCGTGCTTGCGCACGACGCCATCGATCAAAACCGTATCGACATTGCCGGGGCCGGCCTGCTCCACGATGGACACGATCGGATCGTAGACCGGGAACAGATTGAGGTCGCCGGCGCGCAGCAGCACGATGTCGGCCTTCTTGCCCGGTGCCAGCGACCCGATCTGCCCTTCCAGTCCCAACGCGCGCGCACCGCCGATCGTGGCCCAGGCCAGCGCCTCGCGTGAAATCAGCAGCGAAGTCTGTGCAGCTGGCTTTGCGGCACGCGCCCGGACCTCGACCGACTGCGCATGCAGCAACGCGACATGCATCTCGCGGAACATCTCGCCCGAAACGCTCGGTTCGACATCGACGCCCAGGGCCGGAATCTGGCCCAGCTTGCGCACGCGCCACACCAGCGGGTCAGCGGCATAGCCGCGCAGCTCGCTCTGCACCGTCGATGTCACCGTCACGCCTGCGCCGATCAGGCGCGCCAGTTCCTCGTCGCCGAGATAGTTGCCATGG
>Ga0187894_10000799_pt1 | contig 42655 bp, 37 predicted proteins | sample GBC1701081metaG_FD_136650 | JGI IMG/M metagenome (GOLD analysis project Ga0187894, IMG submission 136650) | White microbial mat communities from a lava cave in the Kipuka Kanohina Cave System on the Island of Hawaii, USA - GBC170108-1 metaG ... | reverse complement strand
GCGCAGGAGCAGATGGACTTCGCGGACGTGGTGAAGCTGCGCGCCGGAGTCCGCTTCGACAGCGTCGACCTCCGCGATCAGGGCCTCGGAGCGAGCGCGCCGATCAATGTCCGTAACGAGGAAGGCCTCGTCAGCTGGCAGGTCGGCGCCGTTTACGAGCCGATCGATTGGATGTCGCTCTACGCGGGTTACGCGCGCGGGAAGTTCGTCAGCATTCAGACGGAGTCGACCAGCCTGACGGGCGTGCCCGAGAGCTCGAACCAGATCGAGATCGGTGCGAAGAGCGTCCTGCTCGATGGTCGGCTCACCGCGAACCTGGCGCTGTTCGAGACGGAGCGCGACCACTACTTCGTCACGCTCGTTTCGGGCGGCAGCCCGGTGCCCGAAGGCAAGATGCGCTCGCGCGGCGTCGAGCTCGATCTGATCGGCGCGCCGCTGGACGGCCTGACGCTGGCCGCGAACTTCGCGTACGTCGACGCGGTCAATCGCTCAGCGTCGCTCGTTTCCGTGAGCGGAATCGCGACGAACCAGTCCGCGCAGGGCATGCGGCTCGCGTCGACACCCGAGACGTCCGCGTCGCTCTGGGCGGCCTACACGCTGCAGTCGGGTCCGCTCGAGGGGTTCGGGTTCGGCGCGGGCGTGACGTACAAGAGCAGCAGCTACGTCGACGCGCTCGAGCTGCTCGAGGTGCCCGACTACACGATCCTGCGCCTCGCGCTCAGCTATCGCAGCGACCGCTTCGACGTGCAGCTCACCGTCAACAACGTGACGGACGAGACCTATTACACGGTGCCCACCTTCGTCGGTGCGCTCCCGGGCGATCCGCGCAACGTGCAGGTCACGCTGCGGACTCGGTTCTGAGCATGCGCTACGCCGCCGCCTCCTCCCTAATCACTTCTCTGCTCCTGCACGCACTGCCCGCTGGCGCGCATTACCTCTGGATCGAGCCGAGCGCGTCCGGCCTGATGCTTCGCTTCGGCGAGTATCAGGAGAACCTGCGCGAGAGCGCCGCGACGCGCCTCGCGGAGATTCCGGCGCCGACTGCGCAGCAGGAGCGCGCAGGGAGCTGGGCCGATGCTGCGCTCGAACGCCGTGCCGACGGCTTCGCGTTCGGCTCCACGAGCTCCGGCGCGACCGCCGTGGAGGCTGGCGTCGCGGTCCGGGATCTGACGAAGAACGGGCTCGGCATCGTGAAGCCGATGTTTTACGCGCGCTACGCGGAACTCACTGCGCCGCAGCAGGTGACATTGCCGCTCGACCTCGTTCCCGTCGCGGACGGCCGCGTCCGCCTCACGCTGAACGGGAAGCCGCTCGCGAATGCGCCGCTCTCGCTCTACAGCCCTCGGCGCGCTGTCACGAGCTCGATCACCGACGCCGCGGGCGAAGTCGCGGTCGCGACCGACGAGCCCGGCGTGTACGTGCTCGACGCGATTCACGTCGAGGCGAAGCCGGGCAGCTTCGCGGGCGTGGCATACGAAGCCGTGCGGCATCGCGCGACGCTGACGCTGCGCGGAGCGAGCGCGCGCGCGGACCGCTGATGCGCTGGCGACGGCTGCCCGCTGCCGCCGCCAAGCTGCACGCGCTCGTGGGCGTCGTCTGCTCGCTCGCTGCGGTGCTGCTCGGGACGACCGGCGCGCTGCTGATCTTCCGGGACGACTACGTGCGCGCGACGTTGCCGGAGGCTCGCGCCCCGGCGGACCTCTCGCCCGCGGCGCTCGCACGCGTCGCCGAGGCGGCCGAGGCGCACTTCGGCGCGGAGCGGCTTCGCGCGCTCACGTTCGCGAGCGCGAGCCTCGGCGTTCACCGCGCCTTCCTCGTCGACGGCGGAGGCGCCTACCTCGCCAGCGACGGCCGAGTGATCGCGCACTGGTCCAAGAATGCGCGAGTCGAGGATTGGCTCTTCGATCTGCATCGCCACTTGCTCGCGGGAGAAGTGGGGAAGGTCGTGGTGGGCAGCGTCGGGCTCGCGGCGCTCGCGCTCACCGTGAGCGGCGTCTTTGCGTTCTGGCCTGCACGCCGCGGGTTTCGGCGCGGCCTGCAGCTGGGCGAGCGATCACGCGCGGAGCTCGTGCGCGCGCACCGAAACCTCGGCGCGCTCGTGGCGATTCCGATCGCGCTTCAGGCGCTGACCGGTGCGGGCCTCGCATTTCCGGACGCGGCCCGCGGCTTCGTCATGCGCTTCGTAGAGACGGCGCCGCGCGCCGCGAGCCTCGGCGCATCGCCAGCCGAAGTCGATTGGGGGCGCGCGATCTCGAACGCTGCAGCGCTTGCGCCCGGCGCGGCGCTGCGCGGTGCGACTTGGCCCAGCGCCGAACGCCCGGCGGCGATTCGACTTCGTCAGCCGTCGGAGTGGCACCCGAGCGGGCGATCACTCGCGACGCTGGACCCGTCGACTGGCGCGATCCTCTCGTTCAGCGATGCCGCAGCTTCCGGCACGGGCGATCGCATGCTCGACGCGCTCTATCCCGTCCACGCGGCGCGAGTCGCCCAGCCGATTCTCGATCTTCTCGCGCTCGCCGCCGGGATCGGGCTCGCGCTGCTCGGCCTGAGCGGCGCGCTCGCCTTCGCACGGCGCTTCGGCGCAGCCCCCGCGCGGCACGGCCGCGCCTCCGACCCGAGCTTCCGCGCCTGAGCGAGGCGCTTGGCCGCGCCTCGGCGTAGTTCGTTGCTCACGCGGGGAATCCTCCGTAGCTTCGCGCGCCTTCAGCGTTTTTCCTCCCCGCCCGAGGCTGCCGTGTCCGCGATCCGCCACGATTTCGACAAGCTGCGTCGCCTTCCGCCGTACGTGCTCGCCGAGGTGACGGCCCTGAAGCACGCGGGACGCAAGGCGGGCGAGGACATCGTCGACCTCGGCATGGGCAACCCGGACATGCCGACGCCGCCGCACATCGTCGAGAAGATCCGCGAGTCGGCGCTGGATCCGCACACGCACCGTTACTCGGCCTCGCGTGGCGTCCCGAACCTGCGCGCTGCGGTGTGCGAGTGGTACCAGCGCAATCACGCCGTCGAGCTCGATCCGGAGGGCGAGGCGATCGCGGTGATCGGCGCGAAGGAGGGACTCTCGCACTTCGTGCTGGTGACGGTCGGGCCGGGTGACGTCGTGCTCGCGCCCGACCCGACGTACCCGATCCATCAATACGCGGTCGTGATTGCCGGCGGCGATCTGCGCCACGTGCCGATCGGCCCCGATCACGACTTCATCGCGAATCTCGAGACCGCGGTGAAGCGCACCTGGCCGAAGCCGAAGCTGCTGATCGTCTCGTTCCCGCACAACCCGACCACGATGACCGTGGATCGCGGCTTCTTCGAACGCCTGGTCGCGTTCGCGCGCGAGCACCACCTGATGGTCGTGCACGATTTCGCATACGCGGAGATCTGTTACGACGGCTACAAGCCGCCGAGCATTCTCGAGGTGCCGGGCGCCAAGGACGTCGCGATCGAGTTCCTGTCGCTGTCGAAGAGCCACAACATGGCCGGCTGGCGGGTCGGCTTCTGCGCCGGCAACCGCGAGATGATCCACGCGCTGACGCGCATCAAGAGCTACCTCGACTACGGCATCCCGACGCCGATCCAGGTCGGCGCGATCGTCGCGCTGCGCGGGCCGCAAGACTGCGTCGCCGAGACGGTCGACGAGTACCGCCAACGCCGCGACGCGCTGATCGACGGCCTCGCGAAGCCAGGCGCGGGCCAGTGGAAGATCGAGAAGCCGCTCGGGACGATGTTCGTCTGGGCGCCGGTGCCGGAGCCGTTCCGCTCGATGGGCTCGCTCGAGTTCAGCAAGAAGCTGCTGCGCGAAGCGAAGGTCGCCGTCTCGCCGGGCGTCGGCTTCGGCCAGAACGGCGAGGGCTGGGTGCGCTTCGCGTTGATCGAGAACGTGCACCGCACACGACAGGCGATGCGCGGCATCCGCAAGTTCCTGCGCAGCGCGGGGGCCTGAGGGGTGTCCGCGTCGCGCGCATCAGACGACGCGCAGCGCGCGAGCGCGGCTCGAGAAGCCGCAAGCCGTCCGCCGGCGCGAAGCGCCGCAGACGGCGCGCAGCGAGGCGAAGCCGAGCGGAGCTCGATCGGAATTGGCTTGATCGGCCTCGGCACGATCGGCACCGGTGTCGCCAAAGTTCTCCGTAACAATGCCGCCGTGATCTCGCAGCGCCTCGGCTTCCCGCTCGAGCTGGTGCGCATCGCCGATCTCGACCTCGAGCGCGAGCGCGGCGTCGATCTCGAGAGCATTCGCTTCGACGCGGACGCTGCCGGCCTGATCGCCGACCCCCGCGTCCAAATCGTCATCGAGCTGATCGGCGGCTACGCGGCCGCGAAGCAGTTCATGCTCGCGGCGATCGAGGCGGGCAAACACGTCGTCACCGCGAACAAGGCGCTGCTCGCGCTGCACGGCCGCGAGATCTTCGAGGCGGCCGCGCGCAAGGGCGTCGACGTCGCGTTCGAGGCGAGCGTCGGCGGCGGCATCCCGATCCTGCGCTCGCTGCGCGAGGGCCTCTCCGCGAACCGCATCCTGTCGATTCACGGCATCGTGAACGGCACCACCAATTATGTGCTCACCGAGATGGAGAAGACCGGCGCGCCGTTCGAATCGGTGCTGAAGCGCGCGCAGGAGCTCGGCTATGCGGAGGCGGACCCGACCTTCGACGTCGACGGCATCGACGCCGCCCACAAGCTGACGTTGCTGGTCGCGATGGCGTACGGCGCCGACTTGACGCCGAAGGACATCCACACCGAGGGCATCCGCGGCATCACGCCGCTCGACTTCGAGGCGGCCGAGGAGTTCGGCTACCGCATCAAGCTGCTCGCGATCGGGCGCTCGCACGTCGACGCAGCGGGCCGCGAGCAGATCGAAGCGCGCGTGCACCCGACCATGATCCGCGCGGACTCGCTGCTCGCGAAGGTCAACGGCGCGATGAACGCGATCGCGGTGCACGGCGACGCGGTCGGGCCGACGCTGTTCTACGGCGCAGGCGCCGGCGAGCTGCCGACCGCGAGCGCAGTCGTCGCGGACCTGATGGAGATCGCGCGCGAGATCCGGCGCGGCAGCGCGGGCCGCGTCGCGCCGCTCTCGTACCGGCCGGACCACCTCGAGCGCAAGCCGGTGCGCTCGCTCGAGTCGATCGAGGCGAGTTGTTATTTGGTGTTCACGGTGCGCGACGAGCCGGGCGTGCTCGGGCGCATCGCGACCGCGCTCGGCTCGCACGGCATCTCGATCGAGTCGGTGCTGCAGAAGAGCCGCAACGCCGCGACCGGGACGGTGCCGATCGTCGTCTTCACGCACCCGGCACGCGAGGAGGCGGTGCGCCGCGCGCTCGCCGTCGTTGATCGCTTGCCCGAGGTAGCGGCGCGCACGAGGCTCGTGCGCATCGAGGAGAACGTCTGATGGCGAAGCCTCGGCACAGCGCGTGGTTCCAGAGCCTCTCGAACCCGACCGAGCGCTACGCGCTCGACGAGGTGGTCTACACCGATCGCGCGGGCGGGCTCTTGCAGGTCGTCCACGACATCGACGCGCTGCGCCGCACCTCGGGCAATCGCTGGAAGGAGCTGTTCGAGGCCCGCGCGCACAAGACGGAGTGGCCGTATGGCTCCGGCGTCTGGGGGAAGAAAGAATGGGTGCTGCCGGAGATCGAGCCCGACAACGTCGTCTCGATGTACGAGGGCCACACGAACCTGTTCTGGGCCGATCGCTACGGCCGCGAGGTCGGGCTCGAGGACCTCTGGCTGAAGCTCTGCGGCAACACGCACACGGGATCGTTCAAAGATCTCGGCATGACCGTGCTCGTTTCGATGGTCAAGGAGATGCGCGCGCGCGGTAAGCCGGTGCGCGCAGTGGCCTGCGCCTCCACCGGTGACACCTCCGCCGCGCTCGCGGCCTATGCGGCCGCCGCCTCGATTCCCGCGATCGTGTTCCTGCCGCGCGGGAAGATCTCGATCGCGCAGCTCATCCAGCCGGTCTCGAACGGCGCGATCGTGTTCCAGCTCGACACCGACTTCGACGGCTGCATGGAGATCGTCAAGCAGATCGCCGAGAAGGACGGCATCTATCTCGCGAACTCGATGAACTCGCTGCGCATCGAAGGCCAGAAGACGGTGGGCATCGAGATCGTGCAGCAGTTCGATTGGGAAGTGCCGGACTGGATCATCATTCCGGGCGGCAATCTCGGGAACGTGTCGGCGCTCGCGAAGGGGCTCGACATGCTCGTCGAGCTGGGACTCGTCACGAGGCGGCCGCGCATCGTCTGCGCGCAGGCGCAGAACGCGAACCCGCTCTACCTCGCGTACCAGCGCGGCTTCCGCAGCTTCGAGCCGATCGCCGCGCGGCCGACGCTCGCGAGCGCGATCCAGATCGGGAATCCCGTCAGCTACGAGAAGGCCGTCGACGCGATCCAGCGCTACGACGGCATCGTCGAGCAGGCGAGCGAGTCGGAGCTCGCGGAAGCCGCAGCGCGAGCGGATCGCACCGGCCTGTTCAACTGCCCGCACACGGGCGTCGCGCTCGCTGCGATGGAGAAGCTCGTCGCGAACGGCACGATCCGGAAGTCCGACCGCGTCGTCGTGATCTCGACCGCGCACGGCCTGAAGTTCGTCGACTTCAAGCTTCGGTATCACGAGATGCGCATCGACGGCGTCGAATCGCGCTTCCCGAATCCGCCGCTCGAGCTCGATGCGAAGTACCCGCTCGTGCGCGACGCGATGCTGCGCGAGATCGAGCGCCGCTTCGGCAAGCACGCGGGCTAGCGCGTTGACTTCGCTCGTCTTCCCCTCGCTGTGCGCTTCGCTTGCAGCAAGCATCCACGTGGAGTCGTGATCGTGTTCACCGGAATCGTCGAAGCCGTCGGAGAGGTCGTCTCCGTAACACCTCGCGGCGAGAGCGCGCGCATCGCGGTGCGCTCGCCGCTTGCGCGCGAGCTGAAGCTCGGCGAAAGCGTCGCGCTGAACGGCTGCTGTTTGACGATCGCGGAGCCGCCCGCCGAGGAGCTGCTTTTCGACGCGATCCGCGAGACGCTCGAGAAGACCGCGCTCGGTGATCTCGAGAAGGGCGCGCGCGTGAATCTCGAGCGCGCGATGGCGGCGAGCGCGCGCTTCGACGGGCACATCGTGCAGGGGCACGTCGACGAAGCCGGGCGCGTGCGTGAATGGAAGAAACGCGGTGCCGACGTACAGCTCTTCGTCCAGACCTCGCGCGAGTTTGCCGGGCAGTGCGTGCCGAAGGGGTCCGTGACAGTGCAGGGCGTCTCGCTGACGATCGTCGGCGTTGCGGACGACGGCTTCGACGTCGCGCTGATTCCGCACACGCTCGAGGTGACGACGCTGGGCGATCTCGCGACGGGCGCGCGCGTGAACCTCGAGGCGGACGTGCTCGGCAAGTACGTGCGCAAGTACCTGGAGCGCGTCCTGCCGGAGCGCCGCGCGTGAGCCGAGCTGCTGCGCGGCAGCTCGCCGCCGGGATCGCGTTCGTGCTTTGCAGCGCGAGCGCCGCGCTCGCCGCGGATTCGTGGGAAGACACGATCGACCGCGTCGCCCGCGGCGTCGTCGCGATCCGCGTATCCGCGGTGCGCGCGTTCGACACCGAGAGCCCGTCGACCTCCGTCGCGACCGGCTTCGTCGTCGACGCGGAGCGCGGCCTGATCCTGACGAACCGCCACGTCGTGCAGCCCGGGCCGGTGAAGGCGCACGCGATCTTCCTGAATCACGAGGAAGTCGAGGTCGTGCCGGTTTACCGCGATCCGGTTCACGACTTCGGCTTCTACGCGTACGATCCGAAGGCGCTCGAGTTCATGCAGCCGGTCGCGCTCGAGCTCGCGCCGCACGCGGCGCGCGTCGGCGTCGAGCTGCGCGTGATCGGCAACGACGCGGGCGAGAAGCTCTCGATCCTCGCCGGCACGCTCGCGCGCCTCGATCGCGACGCGCCGGACTACGGCCGCGGTTACAACGACTTCAACACCTTCTATTACCAGGCGGCGTCGAGCACCTCCGGCGGCTCCTCGGGCTCGCCGGTCGTCGATCGCTTCGGCCGCGTGATCGCGCTGAACGCCGGAGGCTCGACCGGCAGCGCCACCAGCTTCTATCTGCCGCTCGACCGCCCGGCGCGCGCGCTGCGCCTGTTGCAAGCCGGCAAGCCGGTGACGCGCGGCGCGTGGCAAGCCGTGTTCCGTCAGAAGCCTTATTACGATCTCCAGCGCCTCGGTTTGCGCAAGGAAACCCAGGCGCGCATGAGGCGCGCGGCGCCCGACGCGGTGGGCATGCTCGTCGCGCACGAGGTCGTGCCCGAGGGCCCGGCGGATGGGCTGCTCGAGCCGGGTGACGTCGCGGTCGCGCTCGAAGGCAAGCCGCTGCTCGATTTCGTGCAGCTCGAGGAAGTGCTCGACGAGCGCGTCGGCGAGAGCGTCTCGCTGGAAGTCGAGCGCGGCGGCGAGCCGCTGACGCTCGAGATCCCGGTCGGCGATCTGCACGCCGTAACACCTGCGACGTTCGTCGAGATCGGCGGCGGCGTGCTCAACCCGCTTTCGCTCCAGCTCGCGCGCTCTTACGCGATGCCCGTGAAAGGCGTCTACCTCGCCGCGGCCGGCTACGCGTTCGGCCGCTCGGGCATTCCGGCCGGCATGCTGATCGAGGCGCTCGACGACGTGCCGATCGGCAGCCTGGCCGAGCTCGAGCGCGAGCTCGCGAAGCGCGCGGACGGCGAGCGTGTGCGCGTGCAGTTCCGCGAGCTCGGCGACACCGGCGCCCCGCACATCGCCGCGCTGCGCGTCGACCGGCGCTGGTTCCCGATGCAGCGCTGCGATCGCGTCGACGCCGCGCCTGCCTGGAGCTGCCGGCCGTCCCCCGAGGCGCCCGAGCCGCGCGCGCCGCAGCCGTTCGGCGTCAGCGTCGCGACCGAGGGCCCGGGGCCGGTGCCGCGGCTCGCGCAGTCGCTCGTGCAAGTGCGCTTCGACGTCGCGTTGCCGATGGACGGCGTGCAGGGCGGGCAGTTCTCAGGGGCGGGCCTCGTCGTCGACGCCGAGCGTGGGCTCGTGCTCACCGATCGCGACACGGTCCCGATCCTGGTCGGCGACGTCGAGATCGTCGTCGGCGGCTCGGCGGTGATCCCCGGCCGCGTCGTCGCGCTGCATCCGGAGCACAACCTCGCGCTCGTCTCGTACGACCCGAAGCAGCTGCGCGGAGCGCCGCTGGTCTCCGCCGAGCTCGATGCGAAGCCGCTCACGCCCGGCCACAAGCTCTGGCTCGTGACGATGACGGCGCGGCAGCAGCTATTGGGGAGAACCACCAAGGTCGAGCGCGTCGACCTGCCTGCGATCCCGGTGCCGGATACGCCGCGCTTTCGCGAGACGAACGTCGACCTCGTCTCGCTCAGCGACGAATCCGCGAGCATCGGCGGCGTGCTCGCCGACAAGCGCGGCAAGGTGCAAGCGCTGTGGGCGTCGTTCTCGACCGACGCCGGCGGCAAATCGAGCTCGTTCTTCGCGGGAATCCCGAGTGGATACGTCGCGGACTGGCTCGCGAGCCAGGGCCACGCGTGGCGCACGCTCGGCGCGGAGCTCGAGACGCTGCCCTTGTTCCGTGCGCGCGAACGCGGCGTGCCGGAGGATGTCGCGGCAGAGCTCGAGCGCGCGGGCAACGGCTCGCGCCGCGCGCTGGTCGTGCGTCGCCTGACGCCTGCGACGCCTGCGGCGGCGCAGCTCCGCGTCGGCGATCTCGTCGTGCGCGAAGGCGGGCGCACGCTCACACACCTGATCGATCTCGAGCGCGCCGTGCAGAAGGGGCGCGTCGCGCTCGACGTGGTGCGCGGTGGCGAGCTGGTGAGCGTCGCGTTCGAGACGCCCGCTGCGCCGCCGACGGCCGCGGATCGCGTCGTCGTCTGGGCGGGCTCGCTGTTGCAGGCGGTTCCGAGCTCGCTCGGGCCGCAGCGCGGCCTTCCGCTGGCGGGCGTCTACGTCGCGGGGCGTTGGCGCGGTACGCCAGCGGAGGCGCACGGTCTCGCGCCCACTTGGCGGATCCTCGGAGTGGACGGCGCTCCAGTCGTCGATCTCGACAGCTTCCTCGCAGCCGTCGCAGGCAAGGCCGATGGCGCGTCGCTGCGGCTCTTCGTCGCGGATCTCGATGGCCGCGAACGAGTGATTACGCTCGAGCTCGATCTCGCCTACTGGCCGACGACCGAGCTCCTCAGCGACGGCAGCGGAGGCTGGACACGCAAACCCTGAGGACGCTCACGTGGCTCGCGCTGGCTGCCGGCATTGCCGCCGCATCGGCGGCGGACGAGCCGAAGCTCGAGCCGGCGCCGGCGCAGCCGACGGCGCGCGAGGTTGCAGAGCGCGTCGAGAACTCCTTCCGCGGCGAATCGGGCTTTCTCGACGCGACGATGATCGTGAAGTCGCCGCGCCTGCCCCAGCCGCGCCGGCTGCGTTTCCAGTCGTGGGACGACCGCAGCGGCAAACGCTCCTTCATCCGCGTGCTGGAGCCGCCGAAGGACCGCGGCTCTGCATTCCTGAAGCTGCAACAGAACCTGTGGAGCTACGTGCCGCGCGTCGAGCGCACGATCCGCGTCCCGCCCTCGATGATGCTGCAGTCGTGGATGGGCAGCGATTTCACGAACGACGACTTGGTGCGCGAGTCTTCGACACTCGACGACTACGAGCACCGCTGGCTCGGCGTCGCCCCCAGTCATCAGGGCGTGCGCGCGTTCGTGATCGAGCATCTGCCCCGCGAGGGCGCGCCGGTGGTGTGGGGACGCATCGTCGTTTGGGTGGACGCCGCGAAGAGCGCGCCGCTCCGCCAGGAGTTCTACGACGAAGCCGGCGAGAAGCTGCGCGTGCTGACGATGGGCGATTTCCGCGACGTCGGCGGGCGCTGGTATCCGCATCACTGGGCGATGCTGCCGCTCGACAAGGCGGGCCACGAGACCGCGATCGACGTGAACGAGATCCGCTTCGACGAAAAGTTCGCGGACGAGATCTTCACCCAGCGCAATCTGACGCGGAAAGAGTGAACGCCGCCGTTCCCGAGGAGCGCGCTTGCCCCTGATCGTCCGCCTCGCCTGGCGCAACATCGGCCGTAACAAGCGGCGCACGTCGCTCACGGTCGCGGCCGCGGTGTTCGCGGTCGTGCTGGTCGTGCACATGATCGCGCTCACGAGCGGCATGCACGACCGCATGATCGAGGACAACGTGCGCATGCACGCCGGCCACCTTCAGCTGACCGGCGCGGGCTATCTCGAGGACCGCACTCTCGAGCGCTTCGTGCGCTGGACGCCGGCGCTCGCGGCGACGGTCGATTCCGAGCCGGGCGTCGCCGCCGCTGCACCGCGCGTGAACGGCTTCGCGCTGCTCTCGAACGGGCCCGCTTCTCAGGGCGTGGCGCTGCTCGGCGTCGACCCGGCGCGCGAAGGCGGCGTCTCGACCTGGCCGGCGCGCATCGTGCAGGGAGAGTTCCTGGATGGGGAGGCGCGCGAGATCCTGCTCGGCGAGCGCCTCGCGGAAGCGCTCGGTGCGCGCATCGGCGGCGAGGTGCTGGTCTACACCGTCGCCTACACGCTCGAGAACGCGTACGAGCTGTTCCGCGTTCGCGGTTTGATTCGCGCGCCCGACCCGCGGCTCGAACGGTCGCTCGCGCTGATCTCGCTCGCCGACGCACAGGCGCTGTTCGCGTACGACGGCCGCGTCAGCGAGGTCGCGATGCTGGTGCGCGATCCCGCGCGGCTCGAGGCGACGCGCGCTGCGCTCGCGGCGGACGTCGCTGTGCACTCGACCGAGCCGCTCGACGTGAATCCCTGGCAACGCGTGATGCCCGAGCTCGCGCAGCTGATCCGCATCGACGACGTCCAGAACTACTCGATGCTTGCGATCCTCGTCGTCGTGGTCGCGTTCGGGATCCTGAACACGATCCTGATGTCGGTGCTCGAGCGACAGCGCGAGCTCGGCGTGATGCTCGCGCTCGGCTTCGCGCCGCGCGCGATCTTCCGGCTGGTCTACATCGAGTCGCTGCTGCTCTCAGGCATCGGGCTCGCGTTCGGCCTCGTGCTCGCGCTGCCCGCCGCTGCGGTGATGGAGCGGCATCCGGTTCCCATCACGGGCGACATCCAGAAGATGACCGAGACCTTCGGTGTCACGCCCGTCATCACTTGGGAGCTGACGGCGTGGAATCCGGCGATCGCGACGTCGCTGATGATCGCGATCGCACTGCTCGCCGCGCTCTATCCAGCCGCGAAGGCGGCCTCGGCGCGGCCGGTCGACGCGCTGCGGAGCTTGTGATGGCGCGTGCGCTCGCGCAGTTTGCAGGCTCGCTCGTGCGCGCGAGCACCTGGCGGCTCGCGCTGCGCGGGCTCGGGCGCCAGCCGCGCCGCAGCGCGGTCGTGCTCGCGGCGGTCGCGATCGGGCTCGGCAGCCTGCTGCTCGCGATGGCGCTGCAGTACGGCCTCGTCGGGCAGATGGCGGAGACGGCGATCCGCAGCGAAATCGGTGACCTGCAGGTGCACGCGTCCGCATGGAAGGATTCAGCGCCGCTCGCCGAACGCATGCCCGAGGCGCCATCGCTCGCTGCCCTCGACGGCGCCCAGACACTGATCGGTGTCGCGCCGCGGTTGCGTGGCGAGGCGCTCGCGCAGTCTCCGCGGGCGAGCGTTGGCGTGCGCGTGATCGGCGTCGATCCGGCGCGCGAGCCGAGCGTCACGACGCTCGCGAGCCTCGTGCAGGAAGGCGCGTGGCTCGGCGTGCAGCCGCGGCGCGCGCTCGTCGGCGGCGGCCTCGCGCGCCGGCTGCGCACTGGCGTCGGCGACAAGATCGTGCTCGCGGTGCAGGACGTGCGCGGCGATCTGACGGGCGAAGCGTTTCGCATCGGCGGCGTGCTGAACCCGCCGACGCGAGAGCTCGACGAGTCGGTCGTCGTGCTTTCGCTTCCCGATGCGCAGCGGCTCTACGGCGTCGCCGGCGAGATCTCGGAGCTGGCGCTCGCCGCGCGCGATCGCGCGGCGCTCGAGGCCCCGCGCGCGGAGGCCGCCGCCGCGCTCGGCGTGGGCGTGCGCGTCGAGACGTGGCGCGAGCGCGAGCCGCTGCTGAGCATGATGATCGAGCTGTTCGATCAGATGGGCTGGGTGATCTACGCCGCGATCTTCGTCGCGATGGCGTTCGGCATCGCGAACGTGCTCTTGATGTCGGTGCTCGAGCGCACGCGCGAGATCGGCATTCTGCTCGCGATCGGGATGCCGCCGGCGCGCATGGTCGCGATCGTGATCGCCGAGAGCGCGGTGCTGGTGATGGTCGGCGTCGCACTCGGGTTCGCGCTCGGCTTCGGTGGCATCTATGCGCTGCGCGACGGGATCGACCTCGGAGTCTTTGGCGATGGGCTCCGCGCGTACGGCATGCCGACGAAGCTGATGCCGATCGCGCGCTCCGGCGACGTCACGGCGCCGCTGGTCGTTGCAGGCGTAACGGCGCTGATCGCGAGCCTCTGGCCCGCGCTCCGCGCGGTGCGGACTCGGCCGGCCGAGGCACTACGGAGAGCGTGATGGCGACGCTGCAGGCGGAGAAGGTGTCGAAGCGTTACGCGGTGAGGGGCATCGAGACCTGGGCGCTGCGTGACGTCTCGCTCGCGGTCGAGCCGGGCGAGTTCACTGCGCTCGCCGGGCCGAGCGGCTCGGGCAAGACCACGCTGCTGAATCTGTTCGGCGCGCTCGACGCGCCGACCAGCGGCGCCGTCTCGCTGGACGGGCAGGACCTCGCGCTGCTCTCGCGCTCGCAGCTCGCCGCGCTGCGGCTCGCGAAGCTCGGCTTCGTGTTCCAGGCCTTCAACCTGATCCCGGTGCTGAGCGCGCTCGAGAACGTCGAGTTCGTGATGGAGCTGCAGGGCGCCGCCAAGGCCCCGCGCCGCGAGCGAGCGCGCGCGGTGCTGGCCGACGTCGGGCTCGCGGAGCTCGCGGACAAGCGCCCGCTCGAAATGAGCGGCGGCCAGCAACAGCGCGTCGCGATCGCGCGCGCGATCGTCAGCGAGCCGCGCGTGGTGCTCGCCGACGAGCCGACCGCAAACCTCGACTCGGTAACGGCTGGGAAGCTGATCGACCTGATGGAGCGCCTCAACCGCGAGCGCGGCGTCACGTTCTTGTTCTCGACGCACGACCCGCGCGTGATCGAGCGCGCAAGGCGCGTCGTGCGCCTGCGCGACGGGAGCGTGGTCGCGGACGAGCGCGACGCTTGAGGCGGCGCGCTGTCTCGTTCGCGCTGCTGTTCATCGCCGCAGGTGCGCACGCCCGCGAGGTCTGGCGTTCGGGCGAACGTGCGCTCGAGCTCTCGGGTTCCGTGCGCGAGGTACTGACGACGACCAACGGCACCGACGCCGATGATTTCGGCGCCGCGTTCGCGCTCGATCCGGCGTGCCGCGACGCAACGCTGCTCCCGGGCTGCGCCGCTTTCGATCTCGTCGGCGACAAGGATGTCTGGGAGAGCCTGACGCGTGCGCGGCTCGTGCTCGACGCGCGCGCGTCGGCGCGCTGGTCGGCGTCGCTCGCCTACGACCACGAATTTCGCGCCGGCACGCTCGACACGTTCGAGGGCGCGTTCGGTGGCGACGCAGACACGCTGCTCGAGCTCGACGACGAGATCGAGCTGTTCGGGCTCGAGCCGCACGGCGATCATTTTCGCTGGCGACATCGTCTGTATCGCGGCTACGTGCAATACGAGGGCGCGAAGCTGCACGTCACTGCGGGTAGACAGCGCATCGCGTGGGGTACCGGCCGGCTGTGGAATCCGATCGATCGCCTCTCTGCGATCGGGCCGCTCGCGATCGAGGACGACGAGTTCGCCGGCATCGACGCGATCGACGTGCGCTGGATGTGGACCGGCTTCGATTACGCGCAAGCGGTCGCCGCGCCGGGCGACGACGCGAGCGAATCGCGCTACGCGCTGCGCGTTCACGGCGTCGTGCGCAATGTCGATGCATCGCTGATGGCTGGCGTGTTCGAGAAGGCGCCGGCGATCGGCGCCGACTTCTCAGGCAATCTCGGCGGGGGCGCCTGGCGGCTCGAGGCGATCTGGACGGATCCCGAGCGTGAGGTCTGGATGCTGGGCGCCGCGGAGCCGCGCGAGCCACCGCAGTTCTGGCAGGCGGTGCTCTCGGTCGACACGACGCTCGCGGTCGGCCCCGGTGTCTACCTGCTCGCCGAGCATCTCTACGACGGCAACGCGCTCGGCTTCGGGCGCGGGCGCGCGGGCACGCTGCTGCCGCTGTTCTCGGCCGTGGGGGGCGGCGCGCTCGGGGACGAGCCGGCTCCGTTCGGCAGCGCGCGCTTTGCCGGGAGCCGCGTGATCTCGCTTGCCGAGCACACGACCGGCGTGCAGGCGGGCGCAGACCTCACAGCGGCGCTGCGGCTCGATCTGCTCGTCCTCTACGACTGGACCGGCGAAAGCGCGGCTTTTGCGCCGCTGGTCTCGTACGCCGGCTGGAACTCGCTCGAGCTGCGGTTGGGGGCCCAGCTGTTTGCGGGCCCCCGCCGCTCGCAGTTCGGGGCACAGCGGGCAATCGCCTTCGCCGTGATGGAGTGGTTCTTCTGAGCAGGAGGCGGCTCGCATTTGCCGCGATTTCGCGCCACAGATCGCCGCGGGATCGGCGTAGACTGCAAGTCGCACACCCAGGTGACGGGCTCCGCAACGCGGAGGACATGCCCTAGAAGACGGGGATGCGGCCATGAAGCAGCTCATCGAGGCGATCGTCCGAGCGCTCGTCGACAAGCCCGACGAAGTGCAAATCAAGGAAGTGATCGGGGAGCACGCGCACGTTCTGGAGCTGCGCGTTGCCAAAGACGATCTCGGCAAGGTGATCGGGAAGGGCGGCGCGCACGCGTCGGCCATTCGCACGATCATGGCGGCGGCCAGCGGCAAAGAGAAGAAGCGTTACATCCTCGAGATCATCGAGTATTAGGCAGATCAGCGAGCGCCGAGGACTGGCGACATCAGCGGCGGGTTGGTCGCCGCGCCGAAGCTCGAGGTCGTAACTCGGAGGCACGAAATCGTGCTCGTGGTGAGTTCACTACGAGCTCCCGGGGCACGCCTCTCTCGCAACGGGCGCCGCAGGTTGCGCAGAAGAGTTGCCGGCGCGCGATCGCGCGGCACAGCGCTTGCGATTCGACTTCGCGGCCGTGAGATGGATCACGGGCGTGGAGGCTGCTGGTGGAAAACGCGCTCTCGTCGTCAGTGACTGCCGAGGATCACTACCGCCTCGGACGCGAGGCGCTCGCCGCCAGCGAATCGCCCACCGCGCTCGAGCACTTCCGCTCGGCCCATCAGATCGACCGCGCGAACCCGCGCTACCGCTCGTACTACGGGCTGGCGATCGGAATGGTGGAACGCCGCTTCGATCGCGCGCTCGAGCTGTGCCGCTCGGCCGCGAAGGACGAGTTTTTCAACCCCGACCTCTACCACAACCTCGCGCGGGTGCATCTGGCGTTCGGTTTCAAGGCCGAAGCGATCCGCTATCTGCGGCGCGGCCTAATGATCGATCCCGCGAACAGCGCAATGCACGTAGATCTGCGCGAGCTCGGCACGCGCGCGCGGCCGCCGCTCGGATTCCTGCCGCGGCGGCACCCGCTGAATCGCCTGTTCGGCCAGCTGCGCAGATGGTGGAGCGCGCGGCACCCGGAGAGCCAGGCCGCGGCCTAATGCCTGCGGCGCAGCGCCGCAGGCGGGAGTGTTAGGGACGCCAGCTCCGACGAGCGGGGCGCCCCGCCCAGCGAGCCCGCTGGCGTTGGCCACGCGCTCTTGGCGCCGCCGGCTAGCGCTTCTTGTGGCGCTGCCGCTTCAGCATCTTGCGCTTCTTGTGCTTGCGCATTTTCTTGCGGCGCTTCTTGACGACGCTTCCCACGCAGTTCCCCTTCCGGTGCGATCGGCGCGCGACGATGTAGGGAGAGCGTTTTCTCGCGTCAAGCGCGTGAGTCGATTTGCTCGCGGATTCGCAGATGCCCGGCCAGACGATTGATTCTTTTGCATTTCTCTCTTGACTTGCCGGATTGCGCAGGGTTAGCCTCGCTCGCAACTCCGGCTCTAAAGGCCGCGAGCAGCGACAGAAAGAAGGCGCAGTTGCCTTCAAGTCGCAGGTTCGGTCGCCGATGAGGCGGAAGAACCATCAACCAGGGGGTGACCCAGAGATGGCAGCCAAGAAGAAGGGCGGCAAGAAGAAGGCCGCGAAGAAGGGAAAGCGCGCTCGCAAGAAGTAATTCTGCGAGACGTTTTCGTCTTCGGACCCCGGCTGGCGTTCGCGTCGGCCGGGGTTTCCTCTTTCTGGGCACAGCCGCTGTAGACCGGCGCCGCACACGAGCTTCCGCGACGCGCTGGCCCTGTGGCGGGCGAGCAGGTTCGTTAGCTTGCGCGCCTTCTCGAGCTCGGAGAACCCCGCATGGCGCGCGTGACGATCGAAGACTGCATCGCGAAGGTCCCCAACCGTTTCCACCTCGTGCAGATGGCCTCGATCCGCGCGAAGCAGCTGCGCAAAGGCGCGCGCATGCTGGTCGACTCTGCCGAGAACAAAGAGGTCGTGACGGCGCTGCGCGAGATCGCGGCCGGCCACGTGAAGCCGGACTACGGGCAGACCGAAGACTGAAGGCAGCGAGCTGCCCGCCAGCGGGCGCTGTTCGTAATCAGCTCGCGAGCGATTGCACCGGGATCGAGAAGGACACGGTCGTGCCCTGGCCGATCTCGCTGACGAGCTCGACGTTGCCCTCGAGCAGCGTGACGAGCTCGCGCACCAGCGTCAGGCCGAGCCCCGCGCCGCGATAGCGCAGCGAGTTCGCTTCCTCGACCTGGAAGAACTCGTCGAAGATGAATTGGCGGTCGTCCGCGCAGATGCCGATGCCGGTGTCGCGCACCGAGCAGCGCAGCTGACCGCGCGCAACTGCTGCCTGGATCTCGATCGAGCCCGAGGCCGTGAACTTCACCGCGTTGTCGAGCAGCAGGAAGAGGATCTGGTTCACTTTTGCGAGGTCGGTGCGGAACTTCGGCATCGGCTCCGCGACGTTGCGCTCGATCGTGACGGGTCGCTCTCCGAGCGCGTCCTGCACGCTGAAGATCGCTTCCTCGATCACCTCGCGGAAGTTCACCTCCTGAGACATCACCGGCAGCTCGCCTTGCTTGATGCGCCACAGGTCGAGGATGTTCTGCAGCGTGCGCTGGAAGGTCGTTCCGTCATCGAGCGCGGCGCGTAGGCTTTGCTTCGCGGACTCGGAGAGCTGCTCGTTTTCGCCGGCGAGCACAGCGATGATCGCCTCGATGATGCTGTTCAAGGGCGTGCGCAGCTCGCGCGACATCTTCTCGATGAAGTCGCTCTTCAGCTTCTCCACCTTCCCGAGCTGCTCGCTCTTGCGCAGCAGCTCGATGTCCTGCGCGAACAGCGCCTCCGAGAGCTTCAGCACCTCGTCGTTCGCCTCGGGCTCCTCGCCCGGCCGCTCCACGAGCTGCTTCTCGAGCGCTGCGACGCGGGCTCGCAAGTGCGAGTGATCGAGGCAGAGTGCTGCGCTCTGCGCGATTGCGCCGAACGCGAGCAGTGCGCGCTCGTCTTGCGCCGCACCGGCGCCGACGATCAGCGCGCCCCACGAGCGCTCGCTCACCGCGAGCGAGGCGCCGACGATCGCCGTCGCGGCGCGCGGCCCGAGCGCACGCAGCGAGGAGCGGGTGATGCCGGGAGCATTCGCGACGTCGTGCGCCCACGGCTCCACGGCCTTCGCCGCCGCGCGCGCTTCTTCCGCGGTCGCGAAGCCGGCCGCGGCGCGCAGCGTGAGCGCCGCTCCCGCGCGCGCGTCGCCGGTGTTGCGCGCGAACAGCAGCGCCACACCGCGCGTGAGCTCTGCCGCGCTCGCAGTCGCGTGCCGCAGCCCCGCGCTGGTCGCGTCGGGCAGATGGGTCGCCGCCGACATGTCTAGAACCGAACGTCCGAGCCGAAGGCCTCGGCCTTCTCGACGTCGCTCTCGCTCGGCTCCTCGCCCTCGAGCTGAAGCTTGGTCTGGAAGTCCGTCGGGTTCGAGGCGGCGGCGAGCGCCGTCTCGGTGGAGATCTTGTTCGCCTTCAGCAGGTCGAGCAGATGCTGGTCGAAGGTCTGCATCCGCTCCGGCCGGCTGCGCGCGAGGTAGTCGGTGATCTCCGCCGTGCGCGCCGCATCGCGGATGCATTCCTGAATCGATCGCGTCGCGCGCAGCACCTCGACCGCCGGCACGCGCGCATCCTCCTTCTTGTTCACGAGCAGCCGCAGCGAGACGATCGCCTTCACGTTGTCTGCGATGCGGTTGCGCACGGCCACCTGCTCGTCGACCGGGAAGAATGAAACGAGCCGGTTGATCGTCGAAGCCACGTCCGCGGTGTGGATCGTGGAGAAGACCAGATGCCCCGTCTCCGCAGCCTTCAGCGAGGTGTCGACGGTCTCGAGATCGCGCATCTCGCCGACCATGATCACGTCGGGGTCTTGGCGCAGCGCCGCGCGCAGCGCGGCCGGGAAGCTCACCGTGTCGGTGCCGATCTCGCGCTGGCTGATGATCGCCTTCTCGTGCGTGAACACGAACTCGATCGGATCCTCGATCGTGACGATCTTGCACTTCCGCTGGCGGTTGACCTCGTTGATCATCGCCGCGAGCGTGGTCGACTTGCCCATGCCGGTCGCACCGGTGACGAGCACGAGCCCGCGCCGCATCTGGGCGATGTCGCGCAGCACGCTCGGCAAGTTCAGCTCGTCGAAGGCCTTGATCTGCAGCGGGATCACGCGCAGCACGATGTTGTAGTAACGGCGCTGGCGAGAGATGTTGACGCGGAAGCGGCCTTCGTCCGGCAGCTCGTAGGCGAGGTCGACCTCGTTGAACTCGGTGCGCGCGCGCGGATCGCCTTCCATCAGCAGCGCGGCCATCGCTTCGGTGTCCTGCGCGGAGAGCACCTTGTAGCGGAGCTCGACCAGGTTCCCGTTGAAGCGATAGAGCGGGAGGTTTCCGACCTGGAAGTGAATGTCGGAGGCGCCCTTCTCGATCCCCAGACGCAGCAGGCGGTGGAGCTTCTCGCGATCCATTCGCAGCGCACTCCCGACAACCAGCGCAGACACGCGCTCCGCAGTCGTATCGGCGATCGGGGCCTGCCCTTGACAGGAACACGCGCGGCTATGCTGCTGCGCCCGAGGAGCGGATCGATGGTGCGGATCGGCAGCTGCGCGCTGTTCGCCTGGATGCTGGCGAGCGCCATCGCGCGCGCGGAAGGGGATGAGGCGCCCCCGCCCCCCAGCGCGGAAGAGCCCGTACCCGAGGCGAAACCGGGAGTCGCGCTCGATCAGTTGGTGATGCTGCCGGAAGACCGCACCTACGCGGTCGATCGCAAGGGCGGCCTGACTCGCGGGGAATGGCGAACACGTTATGGCGAAGTGCGCGCCGATCTTCAGAAGGAGCGCGCCGCGCTGGAAGTGACCCAAGCCAAGATGAGCGACGCGAGCGGGGCTCAGTGGAACGTGAGCCCAATCCCGGGTGCCGAGACCGATCCGAGCAAGACGCCGGTCGACTTCCAGCTGCGCACGGAGCTGCGCCGCCACCGCGAAGAGATCGAGCGCCTCGAGCGTAAGATTCGGCAGCTCGACATCGAGGCGAACCTCGCGGGCGTGCCCGAGGAGTGGCGGCGGTAGCGAGCGCCGCTTCGGCGCGCGCAGCACGCGCGCGCGCTCACGAGCGAGCCGGCGAGCCGGCGTCCGCCCAGCGCACTGCCATCGGAATCAGCAGCAGCGACGGCAGCGCGAACGACGCGGTGAGCGCGAAGTAGCCGGCGAATCCGATGCGCTCGACGGTCGCCCCGGAAAGCATGCCGACGAGCGATCCCGAGAGCGGATAGAACGCCGTCAATGCCGCGTACTGCACGGCGGCGTGGCTCCGCTCGCAGGCACGGACGAGCAGCGCCATGAACGCCACGCCGGCCGCGCCCGAGCACAGGGACTCACAGACTCCCGCGGCGACGACGGCCGCTGGCGAGCCCGAGAGCGCTGCGCCGGCGTATGCGAGATTCGAGGCGACTGCGAGCGCGAGTCCGATCGCGAGCGCGCGTTCGAGCGTCGCGCGCGCAACGAACCACGCGGCAAACACGGCGCCCGAGATCCCGGCCCAAACGCCCGCGAAGGTCGACAGCGAGGCGAACTCCGCGCGCGTGAAGCCGCGCTCGATCCAGAACGGTCCCACCATCGGCGCGAGCGCGAAGTCTCCCAGCCGATGCAGGACGAGAAAGCCGAGCGCGTGCGCGAGCCCCGGCCGAGCCCAGCTGCGCAGCATGCCGCGCCAATCGCGGCGCAGCTTCGGCACGAGCGCAGGCCGCGGCGCGAACAGCACGAGCAGCGCCGCAACCGCCGCAAACACTGCGGCGACGCGATGCGCCGACGCCCAGCCCGCTGCGGTCGCGAGCAGCGGCAGCCCGGCGCCCAGTGCGAGCCGCCCGATTCGATAGGCAGAGGTTCGCGCCGCGTTGAGCGGCCCCTCTTCGCCGCGCTCGGTGAGAGGCACCGAGTACGCATCGAGGGCGATGTCCTGTGTCGCGGACGCCAAGCAGAAGACAGCGACCGCGAACCAGAGCGCCTCGCCGGAACCGAGCCCCGGCACCAGCGCGAGCACCGCCGCCATCGCCGTCAGAGCGCCGGCGATCCAGTGGCGCCAATCCCCGAAGCGGTCGACGAGCGGCGACCAGAGCACCTTCAGCGACCAAGCGAGGCCGAAGCCCGAGGCGACGCCCACCGCGGTCTTCGAGAAGCCGGCCTCGGTGAAGTAGAGCGCCTGCCAGACGTCCCGATAAACGCCCATCGGGAAGCCCTCGACGAAGTAGAGGGCTGCGATCAGCGCGAGCTTGCGCCGCAGCGTCATCCCGCTCCCCCCGGTGTCAAACTCGCGCAGTAGAACATCTCGACGCGACGGATGCCCGTGGTAGTGTGCGCGCCCGCCGGACGCTTCCGGTGCGAGGTGGAAGATGTCCGAGCAGCAGGGCCCGAAGGGCAAGGTCGACGCGGTCGCGATCCTCTACATCCTCGGTGGGATTCCGGCGATCGTCGCCTTCGTCGTCGTGCTGTTCGCGCTGGTGCGCATGGGCCTGCCGATTCCGGCATAGCTGCCTGCGCCCGCAACTCCGCTGCGCATGAATTGCCGCCGCGCTACGCGCGGATTACCGGCGGAGGCGTGCTCGCTCAATCATTAATGGCTCGCTGCCGATGCAACGCAGGTCATGCCCTGCCGACGCTCGACCGCGCGCAAGTTTTCGTGCCTGCTGCTGCTGGCGTCGTTGACGCCGGGCTGTGCGCACCTTCACAGCGCGCCGGAAGCTGCGACAGGATTCGCGTATTTCACGCGCTCGGCGCCCGACGATCCCTGGCGGCCGAAGATCTCGGGCTGGCGCGCGCGCGAGCGCGCAGCGCACGTGGATCTCACGATCGCGCCGGCTTCCGTCTCGGGGGCCGGCGAGGCCGAGGCAATGCACGAGGCCGCGAGTCTGCGCGAGAAGCTCGCGGCGTTCCGGCGCGAGCAGCAGCGCAAGCGGGCGGGCGAGGTAGCGGCCTGGGTCCAGGAGACCGCGCGCAGCCACTACCGGCCCGACGGCGCCTTCGATCATTGGGCGACGCTCGACGAGACGCTCGCGAGCGACGGCGACGACTGCGACGGACTCGAGCTGCTCGCCTTCAACTTGTTACGGGAGCTGGGCTTCCCGAAGCGAGAAGTCTTTCGCGCGATCGTGGTGCGGCCCGCCGACGGCCAACACCACATGGTGACGCTGTGGTTCGAGCATCCCGACGATCCGTGGGTGATCGACCCGACCGGCGCGATGACGAGCGGGATGCCGCGCATGTCGGAAGTGCCGGGCTGGGAGCCGCTGCGCGTGTTCGACGACGAGCACGAGTTCACGCCTCGAGAGCTGGCGAGCGCGAACTAGCAAGCGCCGCGAAGCGGCGCGCGCAGCGAGGCGGAGTCTTCGCAGCCGAGCGAAGTCGAACAGTGGCCTCCGCTTGTGGCGCACCGCGATGCAGCGTGTTCGCGCACCGTTGTGTATGCAAGCGCCGCGAAGCGGCGCGCGCAGCGAGGCGGAGTTCGCTGGGCCGCACGCATCGATCTTTGTAGAGTCCACGCTCTTCAGCGGGGAACGTGGTGAACGATCGGAGCACTGGCGACGAATTTCTGCCGCTCGTTCAGAAGCAATCCGACCATCCCTGCTTCGAGTGCGCTCAGTGCTGTAGCTACGTCGCAGTCGAGATCGACACGCCGACTACGAGCAAAGAGTACGACCAGATCGTCTGGTACCTCTACCACCGCGGTGTCGAGATCTTCGTCGACTGGGATGGCGCCTGGCACGTGCTGTTCCGCACGCGCTGCGAGAACCTCAGCGCGGCCGGCACCTGCCGCGTCTACGAACAGCGGCCGGCGATCTGCAAGGACTTCGACTGGCGCGCGTGCGAGCGGCGCTTCACGCCGGCGGACGGGCCGCCCGACAAGCTCTGCTGGACGGAAGCAGAGGCGTTCCTCGGCTGGTTCGCGCAGCAGCGCCCGCGCGCGTTCGCGCGTTATCAGGCTTTCCTGCGCAAGAAGCACGCGGGCGGCGAAGAGCGCGAGCTGTTGCGCGTGAGGCCGGCTCGCGCGGCGAAGGGCGCCGTGAGACCGCTCGCGGACTAGCCCGGCGCGCCCGCGCTGCGCGATGCTGCGCGCATGGAAACCACGCGCACGAAGCTCGATCCCGAACGACTCAAGGAATATTCGAAGCATGTCTTCGGCCTGCTGAACGGGGCGGTCACCTCGGCGCTCGTCTACCTCGGCGACGATCTGGGCTTGTACCGCGCACTCGCGGAGCATGGCCCCGCGAGCTCCGAAGAGCTCGCGGCGCGCACGGGGCTCGCCGAGCGCTGGGTGCGCGAGTGGCTCTACAACCAGGGCGCCGCACGCGTGCTAGAGACGCTGCCCGACGGCCGCTTCGCGCTCTCGCCCGAAGGCCGCGCCGTGCTCGCGATCGAGAGCCATCCGGCGTTCGGCGGCGGGATGTTCTCGCAGCTTCCGAAGACGCTGGCGCTGGTCGAGCAGCTGCGCAGCGCGTTCAAGACTGGCGTCGGCCTGCCGTATGACGCGATCGGGCCCGAAGGCGCGCGCGGGATCGAGCGCGGCTTCGCGCCGTGGGTGCGCAACTTCATGGTGCGCGTCGGCGTGCCCGCGATCGCCGGGCTGAAGGAGAAGCTCGAGGCGGGCGCGAAGGTCGCCGACGTCGGCTGCGGCTCGGGCGCTGCGCTGCTCGAGCTCGCGAGCGCATTCCCGAAAGCGGAGCTGCACGGCTACGAGCTCTCGCGCCACGCGCTCGCGCGCGCCGAAGAGAACAGGCGCAGCGCAGGCGCTGCGAATGTCCACTTCCACCACGTCAGCGAAGAGCCGCTGCCCGCCGACGGCAGCTTCGCGCTGGCGCTCACGTTCGACTGCCTGCACGACATGACACAGCCGCAGCGTGCGCTCGCTGCGATCCGCAAAGCGCTCGCGCCCGATGGCGTGCTCTGGATCGCCGACATCAAGGCGCTGCCGACCTATGCGGAGAACGTCGCGAAGAATCCGATGGCGTCGCTGATGTACGGCTTCTCGGTGCTGACCTGCATGTCGTCCGCGCTCTCGGAGCCCGGCGGCCTCGGCCTCGGCACGCTCGGCTTCCACGAAGCCCGCGCGCGCGAGATGACCGCCGCCGCCGGCTTCACGCGCTTCAAGCGCCTCGACATCGACCACGCCGTCAACGCGTTCTACGAAGCCCGGGTTTAGGTGCGAGCTTCGCTCGCCTCAGCTTGGAGTGTGCGGGGGATCGTGTTAGGGACCGGCTCGCTGCGCGCGGCCTGAGGCGCTTGGCGCCTCGGGCCGCTTGCGTGTTGCGGCGAAACGCACGGTCCTCGCGCTACTCGGTGGCTCCAGGACATGCGGAGCCTCGAACGGAAGCACCCAACTAGAGCAGCTGTGGCCTAGTCACTGCTCGTCCTCGTCATTGCCTTCGGCCTCTTCCGGCACGCGCTCGATGCGCAGGCTGCGGCGCTGCTTTTCGGCTTCGGCTTCCGCCTTCGCGCGCTCGTCCTTGATCCTGATCTCGAGCTCCTTGCGCGCGTCCTCGGCGGCCTGGCGTTCGGCCTCGATGCGGCCGCGCTTGATCGCGATCAGCCGGCGCTCGAGCAGCCGGTTTCGCATCGCGACCAGCTCGCGCGGCAACGTCGCCGACGGCGCACCGGGCGCGTAGCTCACCGTCACCTCTTGCTTGGTCGTCGTGCCGTCGGTAGCGGTCGCGATGACCTCCAGCCGGTTGAGGCCCGGCTGAACCGGGACCAGCGCGCCGAAGGATCCGTCCGCATTGATGATCTTCTCCGTCGCGGACTCGCCGTTCGTCACGTTCTTGATCGTGAGCTCTTCGAGATTCGCGAAGTTCACCGTCTCGACGATCGCGGGCAGATCGCCCGGAGAAGTCACCGGCGTGAAGTACCCGCCGGTGTAGGCAGCCATCTGCACGCATGCGATCGGGCCGTCGAGCGCCTCCGGGCCGATCGCGAACGAGTGGATCTGGACGTCCGCGCGGCGCGCCTGCGACGCGGCGCGCAGCACCGCGTTCACGTTCTCGCGGCTGAACTCGTTCGGGTACGGCGCGGTGGGCTGCCCGTCCGTGAAGAACATCACGACCTTCTCGCTGCCCGGGTCGGGCTTCGACATCCCGCCGCGGAAGCCCTTCAGCTCCTTCACCGCGAGCCGCACCGCCTCGACCATGTTCGTCGCACCGTCGGGGCCGCGCTTGAAGACGCGGTCGAGCGAGCGGATCACACGGTCGTAGCTCGTCGTCAGCGGCTCCTCGGTGATCGCCGCCGGCTTGCGCGAGAAGAAGACCTGGCCGCTGTAGCGATCGGTCTGGCCGGTCTCGCCGGCGAACGTCACGACCCCGACGCGCGTGTTCCGCGGATCGAGGCTCTCGACGACTCTCTTGGCGGCCGCGATCTCCGCGGCGAGGATCGAATCGCCGGGATCCGTCTGCTTGAAGATGCCGGAGAGGCCGCCCGCACCGACGATGCCGTTGCCGTTGATGTCGGAGCCCGAGGCCGCGCGCGTCGAGTCCGAGGTGTCGATCACGATCACGACGTCGAAGCGTTTGAACTCACCGAGCAGCGCGATCGCACGGCCGGCGAGGAACGCACCTTCGGGAGTTCCGACGATCGAGCCGTCCTTGGGCTCCTCGATTTCGAGCTTCAGCGTCGTCGAGAGCGCGCCCGCCTCGCCTAGCAGCGCTTCGCCCGCCGCGAGCTCGCGATCCTCGGGCAGGCCGATCTCGACGTCGTCGCCGACCGCGACTGGCGTCGCATCCTGCTCGACCGGCGGCGCGAGCGAGGCGAACTTCGCGAACGGCTCGCCGCGTCCGGCAGCGAGCGGCTTCTGCAGCGCGTCGAGCACTCCCCCGATCGGCGCGACACCGAGGCGCAGCGTGCCCTCTTGCTCGTCGTCAGGCCACGCTGCCTCGAGAATTCCGATCACGGTCTCGCCCGGGAAGCGCAACACAGGTGCGCCGCCCCAGCCGCGCAGGTCCGCGGGAACGTCGAGGCGCACCTCGATACGTCCTTCCTCCGCGGCACGCACGGTGCCGAAGATGTCGTCCTCGTCGGCGGGCGTTCCGCCGGGCACGCCCAGGATGCGCACGCGCGCGTTGCGGACGCTCTGAATCGGCTGCGTGTCGGGCTGCAGCACGCGCGCTCCGCTGGGCTTCAGGTCGAGCGCGAAAACCATGAAGTCTTCGCGCAATGAGCCCTCGGTCGACGAAACGAACGGCTTGCCCGGCGGCACCAGCAGTCGGCTCGAAACCGTCGCGCGCCTGCGCGAGCGGCCGGTCTCGAAGGCGACCTCCGGCGCACGCACGAGCTTGCCGAGCTGGAAGGTGTGCGCCGCAGTCACCGCCACCGCGCCTTCTTCGACCGGCGCCGCGAGCAAGAAGGCGGTGCCGGAGCCGATCACCTGCTTGCCATCCTGGAAGCGAGGCCGGAGCACTGCCGGGTCTTCTGCGAACGCAGCTGCGGCAACGAGCGCCACGATCGCAGTGAGTGAAGCGACCAGCGCGCTGGGGCGGTTCATGGGGCGGCCAGCATAAGTGAGCGACCCCTCGCTGCCACGAACGCGCCGCTGCAACGCGCGGCGTTCCCCGTGCGCCGCGCGCTGATAGTCTGCGCGCTCGGGGGGATCCGCGTGAGAGGCCTCGGGCTCGCCGCCTGCGCGCTGGCATTGCTCGCAGCGACGCCTGCGCCTGCACATTCGCAGAGCAGCGCCGTTCCGGAGCGCTTCGATCGCGTCGTGATCGACGCGGGCCACGGCGGCGACGACGAGGGCGCGAAGGGCGCCGACGGCCTGGTCGAGAAGGAGCTCGTGCTCGACCTCGCCCAGCGGCTCGCAGCGAAGCTGCGCGAGCAGGGGCTGACCGTCGATCTGACGCGCAACGAGGACGCGTTCGTTCCGCTCGACGAGCGCACGCGCGTCGCGAACGCAGCGCACGCGGACCTCTTCGTCTCGATCCACGCCAACGCTTCACGGCTCGCGAAGGTGCGCGGTGCCGAGACCTTCTTCGCGTCGCTCGAGGCTTCCGACGAGGCGGCCGAGGAGCTGGCGCGCGCGGAGAACGCCGCGTTCGGTCCGGCAGCCGCAAAGCTCTCTGCCGGCGATCCGGTGCTCGCGATCCTCGGCGACCTGATGGCGCAGCAGCAGCTCGCCGACTCCCAGGAGTTCGCGCGCATCGCCCAGCGCGAGATCGCTGGCGCCGCGGGAGCGCGCTCCCGCGGAGTCAAGCAGGCGCCATTCGTGGTACTGATGGGCGTGCGAATGCCAGCGGTACTCGTCGAGGTGGGCTTCGTCTCCAACCCGTCCGACGAGAAGGCGTTGCAAAAAAAGGGCGAGCGCGAGCGGATCGCGAGCAGCCTCGCGCGCGCGATCCGTACGTTCGGCGCGCTGCAGGACGAACGCTCCGGCGTCGCGCGTGGCAAGGCCGCGAAGCGGCCGCGCAGCGAGGCGCAGCCAAGCGAAGCCCAAACGCGCGAGCCCGCGAAGCGGCCGCGCAGCGAGGCGCAGCCAAGCGAAGCCCAAACGCGCGAGCCCGCGAAGCGGCCGCGCAGCGAGGCGCAGCCGAGCGAAGCCCAAACGCGCGAGCCCGCGAAGCAGCCGCGCTGCGAGGCTCAGCCGAGCGGCGCCCGAACCGGAGGCCAGCGATGAAAAGGATGGACGGCCGCGCGCCCGACCAGCTGCGGCCGGTGCGGCTGATCACGGACTTCACCGACAACCCGCTCGCCTCGGTGCTCTGTGAGTTCGGCGCGACGAAGGTGCTTTGCACGGTGTGCGCCGAAGGGAGCGTGCCGCGCTTCATGTACGGGCAGTCGAAGGGCTGGGTGACCGCCGAGTACTCGCTGCTGCCTGGCTCGACGGACCGGCGCACCGAGCGCGAGGCCGCGAAAGGCAAGCAATCCGGGCGCACGCTCGAGATCCAGCGGCTGATCGGGCGTAGCCTGCGCGCCGTCGTCGACAGCGCTGCGCTCGGCGAGCGCACGCTCTGGGTCGACTGCGACGTGTTGCAGGCGGACGGCGGGACGCGCACGGCGGCGATCACCGGCGCCTACACCGCGCTCGCGCTCGCGTGCCATCGGCTGCGCCGACGCGGCGCGATCGACAAGAACCCGCTGCTCGACAGTGTCGCGGCGATCTCGGTCGGCATCGTCGGCGGCGAGCTGGTGCTCGATCTCGCGTACGAGGAGGACTCGCGCGCGGAGGTCGACATGAACGTCGTTGCGACGGGCGGAGGCCGGCTCGCGGAAGTGCAGGGCACCGGCGAGGGCGCCACGTTCTCGCGCGAAGAGCTCGAGCGCCTGACCTCGCTCGCACTCTCCGGGATCGCGGAGCTGACGCGCCTGCAGAATGCGGCGCTCGCCGCGGCGGGCGCCAGCTGACGCGGCCGCCGCTCGCAAGCAGCAATCGCGGCACGCCGCGCCGACGGACGCGGTTGCTACTCGCGACGACCAATCGCGGCAAGCTGCGCGAGCTCGCGGTGCTGATCGGGCCGGGATTCGCGCTCGAAGATCTCGCGCAGCACCCCGCGCTGAAGCTGCCGCCCGAAGGAAGTGATTATGCCGCCAACGCGGCGGCCAAGGCGCGCGCGGCGGCTCTCGAGAGCGACCTTCCCGCGCTCGCGGACGATTCGGGGATCGAAGTCGCGGCGCTCGGCGGCGCACCCGGTCCTCTCTCCGCGCGCTACGGAGGCGAGGCGCTGAGCGATCTTGCACGCGTCGAGCGCTTGCTCGCGGAGCTCGCGGCGCGCGGTCCCGGCGCGAGCCGCTCCGCTCGCTTCGTCTGCTGCGCGGCGCTCGCGCTGCCGAGCGGCGAGCTGCACGCCGCCCGCGGCGAGTGTGCGGGGCGCATCCTCGCCGCCCCGCGCGGCGCACGCGGCTTCGGCTACGACCCCGTGTTCGCGCCGAAAGGCGATGAGCGCAGCATGGCCGAGCTCGCCGAGGCGGAGAAGAACCGCATCTCGCATCGCGCGCGCGCGCTCGCGGCGTTGGCGCCGGCGCTCGCCGCGCTGGCGAGGAGACCTAAGCGCCCGCGAACAGCGCGCTGAACACTTCTTCGGGCGTGCGCCGCGCAGGGTCGAAGCGCAGCACCTCGCGCTGCAGCCTGGCTCGCTCGCGCTCCGCCATCGGCGCGAGCCCGAGCGAGCGCAGCAGCTCGTCGAGCGGTTTGCCACAGAAGAGCGCGAGCGCGCGCGCGCTCGTGAGGTTCTCCGCGACCGCGAGCCAGAGCGGATGCCGCGGGACTCGAACGCCGAGCGCGAGCGAGAGCTCGATCGCGAAGTGGTCGAAGCGCCGGCGGTTCGGATCCATCGAGAGTGAAGTGGGCGCCGGATCGCTGGCGTGTCAGCCCGGGCTAGCTTGCTGCCGCGATGGAACGCTCGCATTCCGCGGCCTCGGCTCCCGCCGTCGCGCCGGCGGTCGCCAGCGTCGCGAACGCAAGCGGCCCGCGCGCAAGTGAGCGGCAGCCGACCGGAAGCGGCTGGCACGCTCTGCGGGCTGGACTTCTCGGCGCGTTGGTTGCCGGGCTCGCATGCGTGCCGCCGATCGCACCTGCGTCGCCCGCGATCTCGGCGCCGACGCCCGAGCGCGTGCTCGTCTACTACCCGCCTGGCACCTGCCCGGCGCAGCTCGAAATCGAGCTCTTCGACCGCGAGAGCGGCGCCTGGCGCGCACATCCCGAGCACCCGCGGCTCCCACCGGGCGCATGCGCGTGGGAAGAGCCGGGCAGCCTGCTCAACGAGCTGCGCGTGCGCTGCGTCGATCCGAGCGGCGCGCGCCGGCCATCGGAGTGGGTCGTCGGCGCCGAGCGCGCAGGTGAAGCGCCGGAGTGCGTCACGACGGAGTGATCAGCGGCTCGGCGGGCGAAGCAGCCCGCGCGCGCGGCAGCGCGCTACTCCCGGAAGCGCCCCAGCTCGCGTTCCAGCTCGGCGCTGCGCTGGCGCAGCGCATCGACGGTGCTGCGCATCGCCTCGGCGCGTCGCGTGGTCTCCGAGGCGCCCTCGCGGAATACCTGCGTCGCTTCGAGGATCTGCAGCGTCGCGACACGCTGCGACTCCGCGCCGTCACGAATCTGCGTGAGCGCCGCGGCGACGCTGTCGACCGCTCGCGAGGAGAGGCGGCTCTGATCGGAGAGCTCGCCGGTCGCGCGCTTCAGGCCGTCGGCGAGCGTGCGCACTGTCTCGACGCCGCGCTGAATTTCAGTGCCGGCGTTGTCCTGCTCGCGGGTCGCGCGCGCGATCTCGTCGACCATGTTGCGCACGCGCAGCAGCTCAGCGGAGAGCGTCTCGACGCCGCGCATCTGCTCGCTGGCCGCGCTCGCGATCTTGTCGACCGCGCCATTCGAGCGCTCGGCGCTGGTCCTGATCGCGCGCAGCGCCTCGCCGGCTTCCTGCGAGCGGCGCGTGCCTTCGCGCACTCGGTCGGCGCCCGCGCTGGTCGCGACGACTGCGCTGTCGATGCCCTGCAGCACCGCCCCGATCGACGCGCCGATCTCGCGCGCCGAGCCCGCGGTGCGGCGCGCGAGGCTCTTCACCTCGCTCGCGACCACCGAGAACGCCTGGCCGTGTGAGCCGGCCTGCGACGCGATGATCGCGGCATTCAGCGCGAGCAGGTTGGTCTGATCCGCAACCTCCTCGATCACGCGCAGCACCTGCTCGATCGCCTTCGAGCGCGTCGCGAGATCGGCGACGATGCGCTCCACCTCGCCGAAGCTGTTGGCGACGTCTCCCATGCCGCCCACCGCGGCCTCGACCGCGCGCTCGCCGCTGCGCGCGGCTTCCGCCGCCTCGCGCGTCGCGCTGTGACTCTCTCGCGCATTGCCTTCGACTTCGCGGAGCGCTTCGTCGAGCTTCAGCATCGACTGCGCGGTCTCGCGCGTCGCGGTGTCGAGCTGCGCCGCGTTGCCCGCGATCTGGCGCACCGCGGTCGTCATCTGCAGCACCGAGGCCGCCGTTTCGTCGACCGTCCCGAACAGCTGCCCGATGCCGCTCGCCGAGCGAGACAGCGCCTGATCGGTCGCGGCTGCGGCTTCGCTCGCCTGCGCGGCATTCTTCGCCAGCGTGGTCGAGGTGTCGCTCAGCTCACTGACCTGCGCGCCGAGCTCTTCCACCGAGCTCGCCATTCCGGTCGCGGTCTGCTCGTGCGCGCGCGCCTCGGTCGACATCGCGTCGCTCGCTTTCGAGAGCCGCTCTGATTCGCGCGACACCGACGCGGTCGCCTCGCGCACCTGGACGACCAGGCCGCGAATGCCGGCCGACATGCGGTTGAAGCTGACCGCGAGGCTGCCGATCTCGTCGTGGCGCTCGATGTTCGCGTGTGCCGAGAGGTCGCCGCCGGCCATCGCCTCGGCGCTGCGCGCGAGCGTCGCGAGCGGCGCCGCGATGCCTTCGCGCAGCCGCGACGAAACGGTGGACGCGAGTCCGAACGCGAGCGCCGCGATGCCGAGCATCACCCCGGTGATCCAGTACAGCTCGTTCAGCGCGACCTCGAGATTCTTGTGCATCACGAGCGTGCCGAGCTGCTTTCCGTCGGTCGTGATCGGAGCGCGATAGGTCGCCTCGGCGGCCAGCAGTGAGAGCTCGCTCTCTCCGCTCGCGATCGTCGCGAGGTCGGTCGGGGCGTCGCCCCAGGCGGCGAACACGTCGCCGTTCGGCCGCACCAGCGCCGCGTACTCGGCGCCGGGCTGCGAAGCGAATGGCGCGAGCGCCTCGCGCGCCGCCTCGGGGTCGTCGAACTCGAACGCAGGCTTCGAGAAGGTCGCGATCACGCTGCCGACGCTCGCGAGCGCATCCGCCTCGCTCTGCGCCGTCAACTTCGTTTGCAGACCGAGCAGCGCGACGAGCGAGACGGTGAGCGCACCGCCGGTCGTCAGCATCATCGCGCGCGCGAGCGTCGCGCGCAGCGAGCCCGCGGTCTGCGCAGCCATCATTCGAAGCTCGACGCCAGCTTCATCAGCTTGGAGCTGAGCTTGAGCCCGCGCTTCGCGACGTCCTTGCGGTTCACCGCGAACGCGATGCGGTCGCCCTCGAGGCGAATCGCGATGTCCGTGCTCGAGAGCTTGTCCGGCTCCTCGGTGATGCGCAGCGGGCTCCCGCCGGCGACGGCGCCCGACTCGGCCTCGTCGACGAACACGAGATGCGCGCCCGCGCTCGATGCTGCGTCCGGAACCGCACGCACATCGAACGCGCGTCCGCCGACGCGTTGATCCGCCGCGATGCTCTCGAGAGCGGACGCGAGCTTCGGATTTCCGACGACTGCGACGACGATCGGCGCGGACGGCGACGAGAACGCGTCATCGGGCCACGTGACGTACTTCGTGAGCAGCAGCAGGAACGTCGCGCGCGTTTGATCGTCGCGCGTCGGCTCAGCGCGCAGCGCCGATCCCGTGAACAGCAGGCAGGCGAGCAACGCAATTGCAGAGCATGACCGGTAGATCGGCACCGTCTCCTCCCGAGAAAGACGGTGCACATATCGCGCGTTTCGGCTGGCATCTTGAGCCGGAATCAGGAGAAAGTGCCGGGGCGGTCAGCGCCTCCGCGGGCGCAGGCGGGCTTGCGTCACTGGGCAGCTTCGAGACGCGCGAGGCTCTCGCGCAACCCACCGGGCCGGCTCCGGGCGAGCCACGCAGCGCGTTGCAGCGCGATCGAGCTCGCGAGGTCGTCGCGCAGCGCCAGCGCGCTCGGCGCCGCGAGGCCCGCGTCCCGCGCGATCCGCCATGCCCCTTGGCGCGCGAGCCGGGCCGCGGCGGCGAGCTCGCGCGGAACGATTCGCCCGTCCGGCGCTGCGGAGCGCGCGCGGGGAAGGGCCTTCAGAGCCGCGTCGAGGCTCGCCAGCGTCTGCTCGAGGCGCTCGCGATCCGGCTCGCCCGTTGCAGCGAGCAGCCCGCCGCGCACGAGCGCGGTGAAGAGTGGGCTGCCGTTCAGGCAGCTGAGGCCGCTGCCCTGATAAGACTCGGCCAGCGAGATCGCGAGCCCGCCGAGTACGCGCGCCGAGTCCCGGAACACGTACGCGTCGAGCAGCGGCGCGAGCTCGAGCTCGCAGTTCGTCGCGCTGCACCAAGCCAGCGCCGCGCCCTGACAGAGCGGTAGCCAGCTCGCGCTCGGCGGCTGGTGGTGGCCGTTGTCTCCCCAGTCGGTGATCAGGAAACCGCGCGCGCCGCGCGCGAGACCGATCCGCGCCGCGTCGCGCAGGTTCTCGCGCGCGTTCGTCCAGCGGCCGAGGAACGAGTTCCAAGTCGAGGTCCCTGGGCATACCCAGAATGGGAGACCGGCCGTGGCGAATGCCTCGGTCTGGGCGTCGAAGCCGCGGAACGCGCGCTCGTTGATGCCGAACTCCGCGAGCAGCCCGAGCGCGGCAGGCGGAAGAGGCGGGGTCTCGAACGGGCGCTCGTAGTGCCATACCAGCGCCGTCATGCGCTCGCGCGGCAGCTCGCGCACCAGCTCGGGGTGATCGCGCAGGATGTCGCCCCAGAACAGCACCTCGCAGCCGCTCTCGCGCAGCGGATTGGCGATCCGTAACAAGTGCTCCCAGTAGACGCGCAGCTTGCCTCTTGCGGCAACCTCGCGCGCGCTCGCGCCGCGCCCCAGCTCGAAGGTCTCGTCGCAGCCGATGTTGATGCGGCGGCTCTTGTGATGGCCGAGCAGCTCGCGGCAGAGCGAGAGCGCGAGCTCCGCGTTCTCGGGCGTCGGCGCGAGACAGCCGGGCGCGAGCTTCCCTCCAAAGCGCGTCGTGAAGCCGTCCGGGCACTCGGCGCGCGAGCGATACGCGTCGTGCGCGAGCCAGCGCCCCATGTGCCCGAAGGTGTTTTGATTCGCGCACAGCTCGATGCCGTGCGCCGCGCACAGCCGATCGAGCCAGCGCACGTCTTCGGCGCTCAGCGGAGAGGCGTCGCGCCAGACCTGCTCATGCCCCTGATAAGCGAAGGTGTGCTCGACATACAGCTGCAGGTGGTTCAGGCGCATCAGCGCCATCAGCTCGACGATGCGCTGCAGCGTCTCGCGCGTGGGTACCCGGTCGCGCGAGATGTCGAGCATGTAGCCCCGCACCGGGAAGTCGGGGGCATCCTCGATGCGCAGCGCAGGCAGGCGCTCGCGGCTCTGCTCGCGCAGCTGCTCGAGCGCAGCCTGCGCGTAGCGCAGCCCGGCGGCGTCGCCGTGCTCGATCCACGCGCCGCGCCCGTCGAGCGTCAGCGTGAACGCCTCGCGGCCGAGCGAGCGCCGCAGGCGCGTCGCCGGCGCTGCATCCCGCTCGGGCCCGCGTCCGGCGAGCCGCTCGAGCTTGCGCGGGCGCGGAAGGAGGAGCGGCTCGTTCATCGGCGCGCCAAGGTACCGGGTCGGGTGCGGCGAGCGCCGGCGTGGATCCAGGCCGAGGGATCGGGGCATGGTCGTTTCGTGGATCACTCGTTGGTTGCCTGGGCCGACCGGGGACCCCGGCTCCGGCTGCGCCGCTGTGGCGCTTCTAGCGTGCGGCGCGGCTAGCGCCTTGGGGATTGTTAGGTGTGCCGGGCGGATGTGGTCAGGATCACCAGCGGCTCCGCCGGACCGGGGACTCCCCGGTCGGCCCGGCGCTCCCGGGCTCTGGGCGCCGTGCGCGCCGTGGAGCGAGGGGAGGGGGTGGTGAAGCTCGCGCGCCATCGAGGTGCGCTCGCTTCACTTTGTGTGTCGGTGGTCGCGGAGGTAGAGAATGACTCGTAGCGTGCTGGGCCGATGAGTGAGCGTCTTCGCATCGGAATTGTGTTCGATCTGCTCGGGAGCGCGCCGCCGGGGGGGCCGCCTGATGCGGATGCGGAGTATGAGCCGGAGGCGACGGTGCTCGCGCTCGAGGAGGCGATTCGCGCCGCGGGGCACGAGCCGGTGCCCATCGGGAATCCGCATGCGCTGCTCGCGGCGCTCTCGATGGGGAGGCTGCCGAAGCTCGACGCGGTCTGGAACATCGCCGAGGGCTACGGGACGCGGAACCGCGAGGCTTGGGCGCCAGTCTTGTTGGAGCTCGCGGGGATCCCCGCGCTCGGCTCCGATGCTCTGACGCTCTCACTCTCGCTCGACAAGGCGTGGACGCTCGACGTCGTGCGCGCCGCGGGCGTTCCGACCGCCGGCCATACGAGCGTCGACTCCTGCACGGCGCTCGTGAGCGCAACGCTGCCCGGGCCATACCCGCTGTTCGTGAAGCCGCGCTGGGAGGGAACCGCGAAGGGCATCTCGGCGTGCTCGCGCGTCGCGAACGACCGCGAGCTACTCGAGGCCGTGGCGCGCGTCACGACCGAGTATCAGCAGCCCGCGCTGATCGAGCCGTTTCTGCCCGGCGCCGAGTACACCGTGAGCGTGGTCGGCAACGCGCCGCCGCGCGCGCTGCCGGCGCTGCAGCGCGCGCTCGAGCGGGGCAGCGGCATCGGCGTGCACGCGCTCGAGCGCGGCGCGACGCGCGCGCTCGCGCACCACACGCCGGGCGCGCTGACGACGGCGCTCGAGGCCGAGCTCGCCGCTCATGCGCTGCGCGCGTTCGTCGCGCTGCGCTGCAGAGATTTTGCGCGCGTCGACTTCAAGCTGGACGCGGGCGGCGCGCCGCGCTTCCTCGAGATCAACCCGCTGCCGACGTTTGCCCCGGACGCGTCGTTCGGCATCTTGGCCGAGCTGATGGGCCGCCCGCTCTCGCACTTGCTCGGAGAAGTTCTCAGGGACGGCCTGCGCAGACTGGGGCTCGCTTGACGGCGTCGCGCGCGGACATCGGATCGCTGCACTGGGCGAGCTGGACGTGGCAGATGCAGCAGCGCATCCGCGGTCCGGCTGAGCTGGCTCAGTTCATTCGCCCTACCGACGAAGAAGCGCGCGCGATCGCCGCGCTCTCCGAGCGTTTCCGCTTTGTGATCACGCCCTACTACGCCTCGCTGATGGATCCCGAAGATCCGGAATGCCCGGTCCGCAAGCAGGTCGTCCCCCGCCTCGCCGAGCTGGCAGATCCGGTCGGGCTCGCCGACCCGCTCGACGAGGTGGCGCACTCGCCGGTGAAGAACGTGGTGCGCGTCTACCGCGACCGCATCGCGTTCTGCGTCAACAACGAGTGCGCGCTCTACTGCCGCTACTGCCTGCGCAAGCGCATGGTCGGCGACGAAGAGTGGACGATGAAGCGCGCGGAGCTGCAGATCGCGCTCGACTGGATCCGCGCGACGCCGGAGATCCGCGACGTACTGCTCACCGGCGGCGACCCGCTCGTGTTCAGCGACGAGCGGCTCGAGTGGCTGATCCGCGCGCTGCGCGAGATCCCACACGTCGAGATCGTGCGGCTCGGCACGCGGCTGCCGGTGACGCTGCCGATGCGCGTCACGCCGCAGCTGTGCGAGATGTTGCAGCGCTACCACCCGATCTGGCTGAACACGCACTTCAATCATCCGAAGGAGCTGACGCCCGAAGCCGCGCGCGCGTGCGATCTGCTGACGCGCGCGGGCATTCCGGTCGGGAACCAGAGCGTGCTGCTCGCCGGCGTCAACGACGACGTCGCGACGATGAAGGCGCTCTGCGAGGGCCTCGTGCGGATGCGCGTGCGGCCTTATTACGTCTATCAGGCGCAGCTGCTCGAGGGCACCGCGCACTTCCGTGTGCCGATCGAGCGCGGCCTCGAGCTGTTCCGCGCGCTGCGTGGCCGCACCAGCGGCTTCGCGATCCCGCAGTACGTGCTCGATACGCCGTACGGCAAGGTCCCCCTCGACTACCCGTTCCTGAAGGGACGCGAAGGGGACACCGTCGTGATGGAGAGCTTCGACGGGCGCATCTGGCGCGAGCTGAATCCACTCGACTAGCAAGCGACGCGAAGCGGCGCGCGCAGCGAGCCGAAGGCGAGCGGAGTCGAAAGGGCGAGCGACGCGCGCAGCGAGGCGCGGCCTCCGCGCGCTGCGGATCTCCGCGTGCGTCGATCGCGCATCCTGAGCCGGGCGACTAGTTAGGGTGAGCTCGTCAGACGGGGCGATGACGCAGAGCGAGCCGGTCGTCATCCTGCCGCGCGCATGACCAACGCGCGCCGCATCGGCTTCGCCGCGCTGCTGCTCGCAGCGAGCCAGCTGCTCTCGCGCGTGCTCGGCTTCGCGCGTGACGCCGTGATCGCAGCGTTGATCGGCCGCGGCGCGGAGACCGACGCCTACAACGCCGCGTTTCAGATCCCGGACCTGATGTTCCACCTGCTCGCGGGCGGCGCGCTTTCGATCGCCTTCATCCCGCTCTACCAGCGCGCGCGCACGCAACGCGGCGACGAGGCGGCGGCGCGCTTCTTGGCGACCGTGCTCGGCACGATCAGCACGTTCGCGGCCATTGCAGCCGCGCTGCTGTTCGTGTTCGCGGAGCCGCTCGTCGCGCTGCAGTTCCCGGAGCTGCCGCCCGAAGTGCAGGCGTTGACGGTGCGCCTCACGCGCATCGTGATCCCCGCGCAGATCGCGTTCATCGCCGGCGGCGTGCTGCGCGGCGCGCTGATGGCCGACGGCCGCTTCGCCTCGCAGGCGGCCGCGCCGCTGATCTACAACCTCGCGATCATCGCCGGCGGGCTCGCGGGGCGAGAGCTCGGCGTCGAGGGCTTCGCGTGGGGCGCACTGTTCGGCGCGTTCGCCGGCAGCCTCGGCAGCGCACTCTGGGAGGCGCGCGGAAAGCTCTCGTTCCGCTTCCGTTTTGCGCCGCTCGATGCGACGTTCCGCAGCTACTTCCTCGTCGCACTTCCGCTGATGCTCGGCGCGACACTGATTACGGTCGACGAGTGGTATGGCCGCTGGTTCGGCGGCCTGCTCGGCGCCGGCGCGATTACGACGCTCGCGTTCGCACGCCGCATCATGCAGGTACCGGTGGGACTCGTCGGGCAGTCGGTCGCAACGGCGTCGCTGCCGACGCTGTCGCGCCTCGCGGATGCAGACGCCGGCGACGAGCTGCAGCAGACTGTGCTGCGCACGCTGCAGGCGAGCCTCGCGCTCGCGGTGCTGCTCGCGGCCGGATCGGTCGCGCTCGCCGATCCGATCGTGCGCCTCGTCTACGTGCGCGGCGCGTTCGCGCTCGCGGACGCCGCGCCGGTCGCCGCAGCACTCAAGCTGCTGAGCCTCGGCATCCCCGGCTGGGTGGTGCAGACGCTCGCAGTGCGCCCGTTCTACGCGCGCGCCGACATGTGGAGCCCGATGCTGCTCGGCAGCGGCGTCGCCGTGCTCGCGATTCCGCTCTACTGGCTGCTCGGCGCGGAATACGGCGTCGCTGGCCTCGCGCTCGCGGGCAGCCTCGCGATCAGCGCGAACGCGCTCGCGACGCTCTTGCTCGCGCGCCGGCTGCATCGCGCGCCGCGCCTGCTCCCGCTGCTCGGCACGCTCGTGCGCTCGGTCGCCGCAACGCTGCCGGCGGCTGCGCTGGCGTGGCTCGTCGCCGACATTGCGGGAACGCGCAGCGAGCTCGGTGTGACGCCGCGTGCGCTCTACGAAGTCGCCCTCGGCGGCGCGGTCTACGCCGCGCTCGCGCTGCCGCTCCTGGCTGCGTTCGGCGACGCCGTCACGCGCGACACGCTTCGGCGTGTCGCGGCTCGAGTCCGCCGCGCTTCACGGGAGAGCACATGAAGCTGCACGATCGCGTGGTTCTCGTGACCGGAGCGGCGCGCGGGATCGGCGCCGCATGTGCGCGCGCGTTCGCGCGCGAAGGTGCGGCCGTCGTCGCCGCCGACCTCGACGAAACCGGCGCGACGACGGTCGCCAGCGAGCTCGTCGCAACGGGCGCGCGAGCGCTCGGCTGCAAAGTCGACGTCGGCTCGCGCGCGGATGCCGAATCCGCGGTTCGGCTCGCCAGCGAGCAGTTCGGGCGGCTCGACGTTCTGCTGAGCAACGCGGGCATCGTGCACGCGGCCGATTTCGTCGAGCTCAGCGAGGCCGATTTCGATCGCGTGCTGCGCGTGAACCTGAAGGGCGCGTTTCTGTGCGGGCAGGCGGCTGCGCGGCAGATGCTCGCGCAGCCGCCCCGCGCAGATGGCTCGCGCGGCGTGATCCTCAACATGTCGAGCGTGAATGCGGTGGTCGCGATCGGCAATCAGGTTCCGTACGCGGTCAGCAAGGGCGGGCTGAACCAGCTGACCAAGGTGATGGCGCTCTCGCTCGCACGGCGCGGCATTCGCGTGATGGGCATTGGCCCGGGCTCGATCGCGACCGAGATGCTGCGCAGCGTGCTCGGCAAGGACGAGGCCGCGCGGGAGCGGCTGCTCTCGCGGACGCCGCTCGGCCGGCTCGGAGAGCCCGATGAGATCGCGCGGGTCGCGGTCTTTCTCGCGAGCGACGACGCCTCGTACCTGACGGGCAGCACGATCTACCCCGATGGCGGGCGCTTGGGGCTCAACTACGTGATGTGATCGAGGCGACCGGCTTTCCGGTACGGTGCCAGCATGCGCATTCATGGTCCGGAGCGGCTGGCAGGGCAGGGCCTCGACGCGGAGCAGGCGGAGTCGGGCAATCGCGCGATTCATGCGCTGCTCGCAGATCCGAAGGTCGGCGCGCAGGTCGACCTCGTGATCACCTGGCGCGCCGGCGAGAACGGCGCGCCCGGCGCTTACGAGATCTGGTCGGCGCGCGGGCTGGTGCGCTTCCAACGCGTGATCCGCGACGACGGCGCGCTCGGCTTCGAAGTGCTCGAAGTTGTTGGGGAGAACCCGGTCGCGAACCAGGATCCGCTCGCGCTCGCGACGCTCGCCGAAGAGCAGCGCGCCGCGGCGGCGGGCGGCTTCGACGCGCACGATCCGGCGCGCCGCTTCATCGCGCCGGCGCAGCAGAGCTACCCGTTCGCGTACGAGCGCGCCGCGCAGCTGTTCGACTCGCCGAACGCGCCCGATCTCGCGGTCTCGCCGCGCGACTGGTGCCAGGGCACGCAGCCCGGCACGCACGGCGCTCTGCACGTGCGACAAGCGCGCGCGCCGCTCTGGTTATCAGGGCCGGGCGTGAAGCGCGGCACGCATTCGCTTGCGGTGCGCTCCATCGACATCGCGCCCACGTGCCTCGCCGCGCTCGGGTTCCCGCGCATCGACGGCTGCGACGCGAGCGGGCGCTCGGCCTCGGAGCGCGGCGTTGCACCCGACGTGTACCTCGCGCGCCAAGACGGCCGCGCGGCGCACGAGCTGCTCGAGACCGCGCACGGCGAGCGGCCGCGACGTCTGTACGTGTTCTTGCTGGACGGTCTCCACCAGACCGAGCTCGAGGATCGGCTCGCGAACGATGCGGCGGCGCTGCCGAGCCTGCGCCGCCTGCGCGAGCGCGCCGCGGTTCTCGCCGGCGGCTCGATCGTCAACTTTCCGTCGATTACCTGGCCGAGCCACACCGCGATCGGCACCGGCGCTTGGTGCGGCCATCACGACGTCGTCAACCCCACTTATTATGTGCGCGAGGCGCGCGAGACGGTCTCGCCGCAGGGCCGGCAGTCGGGCACCGAGGGCTTTGCCTCGCACGCAGTCGAGAGCCTCTACGAAGCGTTCCATCGCGTGCGCGGCGAGCCTTGCCTGACCGCGGCGATCTACGCGCCGTTCGGACGCAGCGCGAAACACGCGGTGCTGGAGAGCCGCAACCTGTGCGAGCGCGGGCGCGTGAAGCAGCTCACCGCGGAGCTTTCGGTCGACCAGAATCCGCGCTGGGCGCGCGAGTTCCCGGCGGTCGCGAACGAGGCGGTGGTCGACACGCGCGGCGTCGCGCAGGTGCTGGAGCTGTTCACGCGCGACGATCTGCCGCCGCCGGACTTCGTCTATCACGAGCTCACGTTGACCGACGGCGCGGGTCACGACTACGGCCCGCATTCGAGCGGCCTGCGCGACGCGCTCGACGAGAGCGACCGGCGCATCGGCCGCGTGCTGGACGTGCTCGAGAAGACGGGGCTGTTCGAGGAGACGCTGTTCGTCGTCACCGCCGATCACGGCATGGCGCCGCAGGACGTCAGCTTGCGCGCGAACCCGACGGGACACGTGCTCGAGGCCGGCCTCGAGGCGGTCGTCGCCGAGCCGATGATCTGGCTGCGCGATCTCGCGGTGACACCCGAGCGCGCACCCGACGGTCGCAGCGCGCGCGTGCTCGTTGCCGACAACGACGCGGATGCGAGCGGCGAGAAGAGGCTGCTCGGCGGCGCCGACGTGATCGTCGAAGCGCACCGCGCGGGCAGCGCTCCGCGCGTGCTCGCGCGCGGCGTGACGAGCGACGATGGGATCTTCGGCTTCGCGACGCCTTCGGACTGCGATTCGCGCCAGATCGGCATTCGCGTCAGCGCCAAGGGCTTCAATGCGCGCCACTTGCTGTTGGACGGCACGCGACTCGCGCTCGATCTGCGCGCCGCGCTGTACGGAGCAAAGGCGGGGGCGTGAGCCGGCCGGTGGCCGCGCAGAGTGGCCCTTTCGGGTCAGACCCCAAAGGGCCAGCGGAGCGCTGGCGGTTCTGGATCGATCGCGGCGGCACGTTCACCGATTGCATCGCGCTTGCGCCGGATGGCGCGCTGCACACGCGCAAGCTGCTCTCGCACGAGCGGGCGCCCGTGGAGGCAATCCGCGCCGTACTGCGTGAAGCGCTCGGCTGGCAGCCGGGCGACGCGCTGCCGCGTTGTGAGGTGAGGCTCGGCACGACCGTCGCGACGAACGCGCTGCTCGAGCGGCGCGGTGCCCGCGTGCTGCTCGTGACGACGCGCGGCCTCGGCGATCTGCTCGCGATCGGCACGCAGGAGCGGCCCGAGCTGTTCGCGCTCGCGATCCGCAAGCCGCCGCCGCTGTTCGAGCGCGCGGTCGAGCTCTCGGGCCGCTGCGATGCGCGCGGACGCGAAGTCGAGATGCTCGACGAGGCGCAGGCGCGCGCCGCGCTCTCGCTTGCGAGGCGCGAAGGGATCGCGGCGGTCGCCGTGCTCGGCATCCACGCGAGCGTGAACCCGGCTTGGGAGCAGCGCGTCGCGGAGCTCGCGCGCGAGACGGGCTTTGCGCATGTCGTTGCGTCGCACGAGCTGGCGCGCGAGCAGGGCATGCTCGCGCGCGGCGAGACCGCCGTCGTCGACGCCTACCTGACGCCGTTGCTGCGTGCGCACCTCGCCTCGCTCGCCGCCGAGCTGCCGAACGCGCGGCTGCGCTTCATGGAGTCCTCGGGCGGGCTGTGCGAAGCGGAGCG
>Ga0187894_10000798_pt1 | contig 42656 bp, 37 predicted proteins | sample GBC1701081metaG_FD_136650 | JGI IMG/M metagenome (GOLD analysis project Ga0187894, IMG submission 136650) | White microbial mat communities from a lava cave in the Kipuka Kanohina Cave System on the Island of Hawaii, USA - GBC170108-1 metaG ... | reverse complement strand
ATCGGGGACTCGCCAAATGGTTGGCAAGGGCTTACAAGCGTTCTGAGTAGCCATCTGTCTTCCTTGTTTAGTTCTTTAGACAGATGGTTTTACCTCATTTCTGTGTTTTGAGATAGTTTCTAAGCACTACGGACTACCGACTATTATCAAAACCACTGCAAGGTTGCTTCTTTAACCTGATTGTCACGGTCAAGCTGCGTTTTCAGTTTCAAGTCGAAGCGCACATCGCGCAGATTGATAGTATAGCCGTCGGCGCTCTCTTCAACTTTTCCGGTAGCATAGCGCGTGAATTTCATAAAGACATTGGTGCGCCAGTCGCGGCGCAACGGCGCATCAAGTTCTGCCGGTAAGCGGTTCGCTTCCTGCCATTCCTGGGTTGCGCCGCGCAAATCCACATAACGCGAATAAATTTTCTCATCCGTGGCGGCGACGGCTTGCCAAAGCAACGGATTTGCCGGGGTTGCCCAAGCAGCGACCGAGCGGACATTCTCTGTCGGCAACGAAGCGCGTGCTTGTTCGACGGCGGTTTGTCTGGCAATCCACATTCCGGCGTAATAGATAAATAGAAGAAGTAACGAATAGCGGGCGAGGCGCGAACCGAATCTGCCCCAGTTCACCAAGGCTCCGAAAATGACGATTGCCAATCCGACAAACCAGATGATGCGTACCGTCAAAGGAATAGTCAGCGGAAAGCGTGGCGAAGGTTCAGCGAGGGCCATTGCCATAATTAGCGACAAGACAATGCCAATCACCGTCCAGACCAGAATGCGAAGATTGCTGCCGGAGATTAACCAGACCAGCGACGAACCAAGAATCAACCATATCCACGGGTCAATGACAAAGATGAAATCGCCGTAAAACCAACGGTCTGAGAAGGGCAAAAGCGGACGCACACCGTAATTGTTGGTATAGTCCAAAAAGACGTGCAGGGAACCTGCCAGATAAGCCAGCGCAAAAATTCTTGTGGGGCGAATGGGTCGGCGAAATGGGTCGTGGCGCAAGCGAAAGCGTTTATCGAGAAAGACCAGAATCGCTGTCAAGAGCAGGGATAAGAAAAACAGACCAACGATAGAATGAGTGATGCCGCGATGATTTTCAAGGTCAAAGAACGCCCCGCGAAAGCGCATAACGAAATCAATATCGGGGAGATTGGAAGCGATAACCAGCGTCGTGGTCGCCAGTGGCGTGAGTCGTTCACCGCCCGCTTTTGCCAGCGTCAGCCCAAGAAGTGTATGGGTGAAATTATCCATCAAAGGAATTAAGAATTAAGAATTAAGAATTAAGAATTACGAGAGCCACGATTTTAATTCTTAATTCTTAATTCTTAATTTCATTAAGGGGCGGCTGCCGCGAGCGGATCGAAGGCAGGTAATTCTTTAATCTTTTCCGGGGCGAGAGCCGACAGACGTTTTTCGGCGTCCGAAGCGGTGGTCGTCGCCCGACTGACTTTTGCCGCTTCAAAATAAACATCAATGGCTTTCTGTTTCTCCCCGGCTTTTTCGTAGGCTTTGCCAAGACTGGTTTGTATTGCCGGCTTAGGAACGTATTTCGAGGTCAACAACTTTTCGTAAATCTGAATCGCCCCTTGCGTATCGCCGTTAGCGAAATTACTTTCAGCTATTGCCAGTTGGGCAAGGTCAGAGGCAGGCTGCTCGTTCTTGTCAACCGCTTTCCTGAGAAGCGCCAGACCTTTATCGCGTTGCTCCGGGATATGCAGGTATGACACGCCCGCGTAATAACTGCCGATGGCGGCAAATGAGCCGTAATCATTGGCTAACTCTTCAAAGGCTTTTGCGGTCTCCTGCCACTTCTGAGTCTCATCTGTATAATAAGTGCCGGTTTGATTAGCCGAAGGAGCCTCAAGAACGGGAGCTTTGTATTTGTCGTAAGCCTTAGAGAAAGCTGCTTGTGCGTTTGCCGAACGCGACGAGAAGAACCAACTGCCGATGAAATAAAGCGCCACTAAACCGACGACAACAGCGACGCCGATCAGCACCGGGCGCGTCTTGTCCTGAAGATAATCCTGAGTGCGCTCATAGAGCCTGACCATCGGATCATTGCGGAACTTCAACTCCTTTGCTGCAATCCGATTTTTTCTAACTGTCTTTGCCAAAACGGTACGCCTCCTGAAGGGTGCGGCGCGGGTGTATAAGCTGCCTTTGCCGCAATAAGAATGACCTTTCAAAATACCGACCTCAAGAGTCAATTGTCAAATCGCTCCGGCAATCCGGGCAGGGTTCTGCGGAGAGAAGTTCAGAGTACAAGCTCTAGCTTGCCTGCCTCAAGCAGCAACCTGAAGGTTGGACTCTAAACTTTTCTCTCCCAATTACCCACTGCCATTGCTACGGATTTGCCGGATTCAATCGCTTGCCAATCGCTTGACGCTTGGTTGTGCGTTTGCTCTAATCGCAACAGGCTATGAATAGAGATGAATTGATTTACGACTGGAATCGTCTGGGCTTTGCGCCGGACTCGCGCCGCATCGAATTTGATGATGAAACCCTGCGCGACGGGCTGCAATCGCCTTCGGTTATTGACCCGCCAATTGACAAGAAGATCGAACTTCTTCACCTGATGGATGCGCTCGGCATTGATACGGCGGACATCGGACTGCCGGGGGCAGGACCTCGCGCCGTTGCCGACGTAACACGCCTCGCGCAAGAGATAGCCGACAACAAACTCGACATTAAGCCGAATTGCGCTTCACGCACCGTCATCGCCGATATAAAGCCGATTGTTGACATCTCGCAGAAGGTCGGCATCCCGATAGAAACCTGCACTTTCATCGGTTCGAGTTTCATTCGTCAATATGCCGAAAACTGGTCGCTGGAAATGATGCTTACCGCCACCGAAGAAGCGATTAAATTTGCCGCTTCACACGGCTTGCCGGTGATGTATGTCACCGAAGACACGACGCGGGCGCATCCTGACACCATTCGCGCTCTCTATACAACAGCCATTGAAGCAGGGGCAAAACGCATCTGCGTCTGCGATACTGTCGGTCACGCCACGCCCGAAGGCGCACGCGCTCTGATTCAATTCGTCAAATCTATCGTTGCCGATAGCGGCGAAGCTATTAAAGTAGACTGGCACGGGCATCAGGACAGAGGACTTGGCGTGATTAACTCCCTCGCCGCTTTTGAAGCCGGCGCAGACCGCTTGCACGGCAGCGCCTTGGGCGTTGGCGAGCGCGTCGGCAATACGCCAATGGATCAATTGCTGGTCAATCTGCACCTGATGGGCGTTATCGAGCGCGACTTGTCGAAGCTGATGCAGTATTGCGAGACGGCAAGCGAAGCAACCGGCGTACCGATTCCGATTAACTATCCGGTGGTCGGGCGTGATGCCTTCCGCACGGCTACCGGAGTACACGCAGCGGCGGTGATTAAAGCCTTTCGCAAGGGCGATGAATGGCTTGCTGATGCCATCTATTCCGGCGTTCCGGCGCAACAGTTCGGACGCGAACAGGTGATTGAAATTGGTCCGATGAGTGGCAAATCGAATGTCGTCTTCTGGCTCGAACGCAAAGGCATCGAGCCGACGGAAGAGCGCGTCGAGCGCCTCTTTCATTACGCCAAGCAACGCAATGCGACGCTGACCGACGAGGAGATAATGAAAATTCTTTCAATTAAGAATTAAAAATTAAAAATGTGGTCGGTGGTCGGTGGTAAGAAGTAAAAGACTTCTCTTAATTCTTAATTCTTAATTTTTAATTGCTTTAATATGGTGCATAAATACGCCACAAAAACAGAGATGAAATCGGTGCAGGCGCTGGCTCTCCAGCCGCAAATCCGCGAGGCTTTCTCTTTTATTGACGCCACCCACGACGAAGCGACGGCTGAGTTAATTCGTATCTGTGAAATTCCTGCGCCGCCCTTCAAAGAAGCCCTGCGAGCCGAATATGTCAAACGCCGCTTTACGGAAATCGGCTTGACGGGTGCCCGCTTCGATGCCGAAGGCAATATCATTGCCGAACGTCACGGCAAAGCCGAGCATCCCAAGCTGATTGTCTCGGCGCATCTCGATACCGTCTTTCCCGAAGGTACAGATGTCCGCGTCAAACGCGAAGGTCGCCGTCTGCTCGCTCCCGGTATCAGTGATGATTCGTGCGGCGTGATGAGTCTGATTCTGCTGGCGCAGGCATTGAACGCGGCAAAGATTGAGACGGAAGGCACAATCCATTTTGTTGCTACGGTTGGTGAAGAAGGCGAAGGCGATTTACGCGGTGTGCGGTATCTCTTCACGCAAGGCGAATTTCAATCCGGGGTTGACGGCTTTATTTCGCTTGACGGTCCCGGTACGGAGCGCATTACGACGCGGGCGCTTGGTTCGCGGCGTTATCGTCTGGTGATTGAAGGACCGGGCGGGCATTCGTGGGGCGATTTCGGCGTTGTCAATCCGGTTCACGCGCTCGGTCGTGTGATTGCCCGCTTTGCCAACTATGCCGCGCCGATGGCTCCGCGCACGTCGTATAATGTTGGACTGATTGAAGGCGGCAATTCCGTCAATTCGATTCCTGAATCAGCCAGTATGATGGTTGATATGCGCTCGGTTGCCAGAGAAGAGATTGATAAACTCGAAGCCTACTTGCGCCGCGTTATCGAACTCGCGGTGCGCGAAGAGAATTCGCAACGGGCGATGAGCGGTACACAACTGCGCTATCATCTGGAGCCAAAAGGCAATCGCCCGTCGGGTGAAACCGCGCTTGATTCCCGCATGGTGCAGACGGCTATCGAATGTTCGCGGGCGTTGGGAGTTGAGCCGCGTCTGGATTGTTCGTCAACCGATTCCAATATTCCGATTTCGTTGGGCATACCGGCTATCACCATCGGTGCGGGCGGGATGTCGAACAATTGTCACACACTGGCAGAATGGTATGACCCGGCGGGGCGTGAATTGGGCTTAAAACGACTTGCCTTGCTCAGTGTCGCGTTTACCGGACTGGCACAATAGGTGGTAGCGCAAAATGTAATGCTGATGAATATAAGAAAAGATGCACCGCAGAGGCACAGAGAACGCAGAGACAACGCAGAGGGTATTCGCCACTCTCTGCGTTGTCTCTGCGTCCTTTGCATCTTGAATGAGGAGCTTCTTAAGCTCCTTCAGCCCGGATTTACTATAGTAAATGGCGCTGTTCTACTAAAATCACAAAAAAAGCTTGTTAAGGGCATAGAGCTAGGTAACTTTTCCGATCTGACGGGTTATGAGTGTTTTGTGAATCACGTACATATTGAAGACTATCTTGGTGATGTGGTTGATTCAGACGAGCTATTAAAACAAGGACTTGCCTTTGCTCATAAAACAGTCGAAGGGTTGCGTTCATCATTTCCGGGTAAGCGATTCAAAGTGATTGTTGCTGTCAATGAATCTGGTTGTAATGTGCGCTTTCACCAGATAAGAGATGGCGAAAATTGGTTGTCAGATGATCTTGAAAAATACCAGGAAGCGATTTTGGTAGTAGAGACACCTGTGCAGAAATGAACAATGGCAGAGATGCAAAAAGCCGTAAGGGAAGAAAGGGGGATGATTTGCATAGGCAGTGAAAAAAAGCGCCAATGCAGTTGATGATGAAATTGAAAATTTGCGCCAATGCAGTTCGCTTTGCAGAGGCGGCGATAATCTCCGGCTGTGGCACGGCGGCGCGACTTGCGGCTATACTGCCATGCAACAGCCGATTCCGTTGGAGTTCACGATTCTGAATATGAAGAAATTTATTTACCCATTAGCTTTTTCATTGCTCGCAATGGCGGCAATCGTCTCTCTCCGCCCGCAATCACAGGCAAGCGACTTTCCTGCCGAGCCGCCACTTGAAAACGCCGTTGTCGTCGCCGATTCAACCACACTGAAATTTGAAGTTACTGTAGCCAATGGACTGCTCGACAAAGCGCAATCGGGCAGGCTCTTTGTAGTTGTCAGCCGTCGCGCTGGCAACGAACCGCGCCTATCTATCGGGCAGACCGGCATGGATCAACCGCCGGTCTTTGCTCGTGATGTCAGCGATTTCGCGCCCGGTAAAGTTGCTGTTATTGACAACGCGGCAGTCGCCTTTCCGATTGATAATCTGGCAAATCTTCCGGCGGGCGACTACACCGTGCAAGCGGTCTTTGATACCAACAACGATTTGAAGTCGGTCAACGCTCCGGGCAATCTCTACAGCGCCGCGCAGAAAGCGACGCTCGACCCTAAGCAGGGCGGCACAGTGAAAATCGAACTGACGCAAAAAGTCCCGGCGGCACAGTTGCCGCCGGATACCGAATCGCTCAAGTTCATCAACCTGAAATCGGAACTCCTCAGCCAGTTTCACAAGCGCCCCATCTATCTTCGCGCTGCCGTCATTCTGCCGAAAGATTACGCCAAAGATTCATCGCGCCGCTATCCGTTGCGCGTTCACATCGGCGGTTACGGTTCGCGGTTTACCGGCGCTCAGTTCCGAATGCGCGACGGCTCTGAATTTCAACGCGCCTGGATGGACGCTGCCGCGCCGAAGATGCTCTTTCTGCAACTCGATGGCGATGGACCTTACGGCGACTGCTATCAAGTCAATTCCGACAACAACGGACCTTACGGCGACGCTCTGACCCAAGAATTGATCCCTTACGTGGAAAAGCAGTTTCGCGGCATCGGCGAACCTTACGCGAGAGTCTTGGACGGCGGCTCGACGGGCGGCTGGGTGTCGCTGGCATTGCAGATTTTCTACCCCGATTTCTTCAATGGCACCTGGTCGTACTGTCCCGATGGCGTGGACTTTCGCGGCTTCCAGTTGATTAACATTTACAGCGACAAAAATGCTTACGTGAATCAACACGGCTTTGAACGTCCAAGCGCCCGCGAGTTGACGGGCGATGTGCGCTTTACGATTCGCCACGAATGCCAGATGGAAAATGTCCTCGGCGCGGGCGACAGTTGGGCGCTGTCCGGGCAGCAGTGGGGGGCGTGGAATGCGACCTACGGACCACGCGGCGCGGACGGCAAACCGAAACCGTTATGGAATCCCAAGACCGGCGAGATTGACCGCACGGTGGTAGAACATTGGAAACGCTATGACCTCAGAATGGTACTGGAACAGAACTACCAGAAACTGGCTCTGAAGTTGCGCGGCAAAATTCATATCTGGATGGGTGAGGCGGATAACTACTTTCTCAATAACGCCGTGCATATGTTGGATGAATTTTTAGCCAAGCAGCAGCCGTCGCTCGAAGCGAAAATCTTTTACGGCGCAGGCAAAGGGCATTGCTGGCTGGGGCTGACCGAGCGCCAAATGATTGAAGAGATGGCGGCGGCTGTTGAAAATGGCAAACCAAAGTAGCATAAATTGTTCGTTTGCGCTACGCTAACCAGCGCAGCGATGGTAAGTAACTTATTTATTTACAGCAATTAACATTCGCGTAAGAGTAGATGCTATCATCTTGAAGGATGCCACAAATGCTAGGAATAAAACGCAGGCTCAAGCATTTTTTGCCGCTTCTTATGCTACTGCTCTTCGCTAGCATCTCGGCTCAACGCGATGGCGGCGCACCGTCGCCACCGGCTGCCGTGTCGTACTTCAATACGCGCCCGAATTTCTACGATACGAAGCTGACCGAGGCGCAAAAGGTCCTGCTCGCGCCGCTTACGGAAGACCTGACGATGTTTGCCGACTTTCTGCGACAGGAGAACACCGGGCTGTTTCGCCTGCACCCGAAAGGCAAATAGGAACCCGGTCTGACCATCTCTGTAAACGAAGCGGAACGAGACTTGATTTTGCCGATACTGGGCGGCGGCGCACACTACTCCTTCAAAGAGAAGTCCAACAAACTCGGTCCGTGGTCGGAAATCGCTTTCGATGGCAACCGCTTGCGCGGCGGCGTCACCCCTAAATCAATCGGCATCCTTACCGAACTCGGCGATGTGCCGCTTGCCGAAGTAACTCTCAAGACTCCCGGTGTCGGCTATCTGGCAACCCTCATTGCGCCGCAGAAGTACAGCGATGTCGCCGCCTTAGCGAGTAAGAATTCGCAGAGCTTCGCCGTTGACGGCTTCCCTTACGCTTCATCGCTTGAAGCCACTACGGAAACGACTTATGCCTTACGCGCCATCGCCTATCAACGCGGCGGCTATATCGTCTACCCGAATGAGCCGTATTATCGCTTGCGGCAAGCGTCCATCGGCTATGACGGCTCGGATACGCTGCTGGCATTTCGCATCGTCCGCCGTCATGAAGATGGCAGCATTACGATCCTCTGGAAACGCCTACAAAAGTTCCGCGCTCCCAAACTCAAAGGCTCGCCGCAACGCTTCACGCAAAGGGCATTTCAACAGTTTTTGGAGCGCGATATGAAACGCGGCATGACCCTAGCGCAAGTCGTCGGCTTTCTTGATGTCAATGCCATCGAGCATACGGAATATGTCGGCGGCTCTGACAGTGACGAGGGTGCGCCGCCCGCTACATAAGGCATCCTTTATGCCACCGTTCCCGATATTGACCGTACGCTGTTTCGCGCCTATCTATAAACTCGACATTCGCTTTGCCTTTGATGAAAAGAAGGAGCTGCAGCTACCGGGCTACATCATGAAGTAGAATATAGAGTCCATAATTCGGCGGTAGCGCAAACCGGCGAAAATGACTGTTCTCCGGTTGCGAACCAAACCGCAGAACGGTCTTACCGGTTGAGCGATCCGCGTCTTGAGAAGCATGATTTTGATTGAGCGCCGCTTTATTCGCTGCTATAGTTTCGCGGTCTGTAAAAAGCAATGAAGTAGTTTCATAATCCATAGCCCGCGCTCGCGGCGCTGCTTTCAGCGTGTCTTTCGACTGACAAAATTATACTTTGTTTAATGCGAACCTTCGGTTTGTAGCGTCGGTTATTCAGCAGTGATTTATGTGGAGACTAAAGCCCTATATCACCTGTCGCCTTGCTGTCTTTTCTCTACTGATTCTCTCTGCGCTTGCCGGTCTTGTTGGTCTGTGGCAGCAACGGCAACCCGGCGTTGAGCGACAGCCCGCCGCCACACTGCCCAACGCGGCAGGCGGCAAGAAAGCAATCAATTACCTGAAAGAGCAAGGGCTTTATGCGTCGCTTGGTGAAGCCATGCAACGCGCTCGCTACAGCGTTACTGCTATAACCAACGCGCCCGCTTTTGTCGGCGCCGGCGAGGTCTGGCAAGCAGCGAACCCGGCGCAACAATACAGCGTCTTTTTCACCTCAAATGGCGTCCACCTTGCAGCGCAGCATAACCGCGATTCTGCCAATGGCTGGCACGTCGGTTTACACTTACAGGGCATCGGCTATGGCGAAAATGTACAGCCGGTGGCGGCAGGTACAGCGCCGGCGGCAAACGCCCGCTTTGAAATCGTCAGAACCGTTGACGGAGCAAGCGAATTTACGAATGCCGAATCCGGGAAGGCTGAAATGGTGGAATGGTATGAAAACCGCGCCGGTGGTTTGGAACAGGGCTTTACTTTGACCGCGCCTCCCGGCAATCGCCCCGTAACCATAGACACCCGCCTGCGCCTGGTGATGCAGGTGAGCGGCGCATTGCAAGCGCAAGCCAGTAATGATACTCGCGCTCTACAGTTTATCAATCAACAGCGAGACGGCTTTGAGCTACACAGGCTTAACGGTCAAAGGCGCAAGCGGACGCGAGTTACCCGCCCAAATGCGATGCGAAGCGAACAGCGTGATTATAGAAGTAGAGGATAGAGAGGCGACGTACCCAATCGTCATAGACCCGACATTTGTACAAGAGGCAAAGGTGACGGCAGCAGATGGTGATAGTGATGACCAGTTCGGACATTCGGTGGCAATCAGTAACAATACAATAGTGGTTGGCGCCTATCTGGGTGATGTAGGAGGAACCTTTAATCAAGGATCAGCCTACGTCTTTGTGCGTACCGGAACAATGTGGAATTTTGAAGCGAAATTGACAGCCTTAGATGGCGAAGCTGGTGATACCTTTGGTCAATCTGTCGCTATCAGTGGCAATACAATCATCGTTGGCGCTCACAGTGACAGAATCGGCGCTAATATGTATCAGGGGTCAGCCTATATTTTTGTCTGCAACAACTCGGTCTGGACGCAGCAGTCCAAACTTATCTCGTCCGATGGTATGGCGTCAGAGAGCTTTGGTTTTTCCGTATCAATTAGCAATGAAACGGTAGTCGTTGGCTCCCCTCAAAATCGTATTGGCAATAACGACGTGCAAGGCGCAGCTTATGTCTTTGTGCGTAATGGAACAAGCTGGATGCAGCAAACAAAATTAAGCGCCCCTGATGGAGCAAGTTTTGACTTATTTGGCTGGTCGGTTGCCATTAGCAGCGAAACTATTGTTGTTGGCACTCCTTATAGCGATAGTCCAACCACAACAAATCAGGGAGCAGCTTACGTTTTTGTTCGCAATGGAGACTTGTGGATACAACAGGCGAAATTAAGTGTTAATGGTACAGAGAATGATTATTTGGGCTGGTCAGTTGCCATTGACTATAGTGGACCCGTAAATTCGGACAAAAAATATGCTAGTTTTAAGGTGGGTTGGAACCACCATGAAAAAGCGCTACACCGCCGCCTGCAAAGCGAAACTCGTCCTCGAACTTCTCAAAGAAGAAAAGACGCTTTCGCAATTGGCTTCCGAGCATCAAGTCCATCCGAATCAGCTTCGTCAATGGCGCGACTTGGTGCTGCGCGAGATGGCATCGCTCTTTGACAGGAAAAGTCAAACCGCCGATCTCGTCGCCGCTCACCAGCAAGAGGTCGAAGAACTTTACGCCGAGATTGGCAAGCTGACGACGCAACTCAATTGGCTCAAAAAAAATCTGGTCTCGAGCCGGCCTCGCGCTGAACGGGTGGCGCTGGTTGAGTGGCGGGAGTCAGACTTTGCCATCAAGACGCAAGCCGAACTGTTAGGGCTCAATCGCACCGGCCTCTATTACCAGCCGGTTGCGCCCTCGGCGGAAGAAGTCGCCTTGAAGCACCGCATTGACGAACTCTATACCGCCTCGCCGTTCTACGGCTCGCGGCGCATCACGGCCTGCCTCAAACGCGAGGGGCAGTTGGTCAATCGCAAGCAGGTGCAGCGCCATAGGCGCGAGATGGGCATCGAAGGCATTGCGGCAAAGCCCAATTTGAGCCGCGCCTTGCCCGGTCAGCAAGTCTTCCCGTACTTGCTCAAGGGGCTGGCGATCAACAAGCCCAATCAGGTTTGGGGCATCGATAGTACCTACATCCGCTTGCTGGCCGGTTGGCTGTATCTGGTGGCGATCATCGACTGGTATTCGCGTTATGTCGTGAGTTGGGAACTCGATGACAGCCTGGAGGTTGATTTTGTGTTACTGGCAGTCGAGCGCGCCTTCAGCCAGGCGAAGCCGGAAATCTTCAACTCCGATCAAGGCAGCCAGTTCACCAGCCAAGCCTACATTGGTCTGGTCGAAGGAGCCGGGGTGCGAATCAGCATGGACTCGAAAGGGCGAGCTTTTGACAATATCTTCACCGAGCGATTATGGCGGACCGTCAAGTATGAAGACGTCTATATTAAAGGTTACACGACACCGCGCGAGACGCGGGTTGGGCTAGGCAGCTATCTGGGATTTTACAATGACCAGCGCGTGCATCAGGCGTTGGCCTATCGAACACCAGCAGAGGTTCATTTCGGATATTCAATGGAGAAAGCATAGGGGCTTTCGCCGACTCAAATGAAAGGAGCAACATCCACCTTAAAAGTGGTCGAAAATTTGTCTTGATTTTGGGGTCCACCATAGCTTTACCTCTCGTTACCTTCGCGTCTTTGATGTGACCGATGCCAGCGCCGTACAGGAGTTGACCGGCAACATTGAGGCTCAGGATAAGACCTATGCCATCGCGGTCCCCCCTACAGCAAACGGCGAACGGATATTGCTGGCGGTTACCGAAGAACAATTGCCATCCGTTGCGACTCTCAGCGCCAATCGCATAACTAACTGGAAAGAGGCTACAGGAGCCGATTTCGTCATGATTACCGATAGCAAATTTGCGACCGCGATTGCGCCGCTCAGAGAGCAACGCCAAAGGGAAGGCTATCGGGTTGGCGTTGTTGCGGTAGACGATATTTATGACGAATTCAACTTTGGCAATAAATCGCCGCAGGCAATCAAAGACTTTCTCAGCTTTGCCGCCAAGAACTGGAAGATTGCGCCGCGCTTTGTCCTCTTTGTTGGCGATGCCAGTTACGACGGCAGAAACTATCTCGGCGCAGGTGATTTCGATTTCGTGCCAACCAAATTGCTGGACAGCGAGTATTTGGAAACGGCTTCCGATGATTGGTTTGCCGATTTCGATAACGATGGCTTGGCAGAGATCAGTGTCAGGCGCTTGCCGGTACGCACGGTTGCAGAAACCACAAATCTGGTTACGAAGCTACTGCATTACGAGCAGACGAAAACGCCCACCTCGGCTCTGTTAGTTGCTGATGCTAATGACGGCTTCAATTTTGAACAAGCCAGCAGCGCCTTGCGAAATCTGCTGCCTGCCGATGGGCGCATCGAAGAACTCCGGCGCGGACAGTTGGACGCCGCGCAAGCAAAAGCCCAATTACTGGCGGCACTGGCTCGCGGGCAACGGTTTATCAATTACCTCGGTCACGGCTCAATCAATCTGTGGCGCGGCAATCTCTTGACTGCAAATGAAGCCGCAATGTTGACGAATGAAGTATTGCCCGTCTTTGTCATGATGAACTGCTTGAATGGTTATTTTCATGACCCGACAATAGAAAGCCTCAGCAAAGCGTTAGTCAAAGCGGAAAGTGGCGGCGCGATTGCTGTGTGGGCATCATCCGGGCTAACGCTGCCTCAAGACCAGCAAGCAATGAACCGGGAATTCTATCGCCAGTTACTGAACAAAGATTCACGCGGCGCAAAGGTAACGCTTGGTGAAGCGGTGCGACGAGCGAAAGCGGTCAGCCCGCAGAGTGACATCCGCCGAACCTGGATTTTATTGGGCGACCCGACATTGCGATTACCATAGAAATTTGTGGAAACTGTTGTCAGGGCGAACGATTCTGGCTGCCATATTCGCCTTTCGGATGGCGAATTTATCTGGCAGTCAGGCAGCCATTTTCAGCAGTAAAGCGACAATTTTTTATGGCACATGGGTTGCAGGCTGAGTAATAAAAGCGCGTGTTATTACTGATGGCTCATGCAAAGGCTGACCATGTGCAAGACCTTTTTTCTGGCGTGTTTTCTGGCGTTGATGACTGGTAGCAATGCCTTCGCTCAAAAGAACGAACTTAGTTTGATAATTGGCGGCGGCGTGCTGACCGATGGCGATAGCTCCGTAAACGCCTCTGCCTTTACTGTTTCCTATGACCGGCATATCGTAAAAGGGCTGGCGATTGAAGGCTCGCTGGATGTCTTCTTTATTAAAAACGGCTCGCTCAATCGAGATGATTTTGGAGCCGCGCAGATTGCCGCCGTGTACCATTTCGGTTCTTTGAAAAATCGTCGAGTCATCCCTTATGTGACTGCCGGAATTGGCAGCCTCACTACCGACTTCACGGAAATTCCGTCCGATCCGGTCTATCGCTTTGGTGCAGGCGCGAAATACTATTTCGGCAAGGAATCGCCATTTGGCGTCCGCGTCGAAGTACGCGACGAAATTACGCGGCAAGGACATCAAGGTTATCCGCTCAGAGGCGACCGGCTTTCGCTCGTTAGTATAAGAGCCGGTGTGACCTATCGGTTCTAATCGTTTCTGGTGTCTGCGAAAATTGAAAAGCCTGTCAGTAGTTCAGTTTAGATTGACTGTTGACAGGCTTTCAGACCAATGAACTTGAGATTTTACCCGGCGGCGTTTGCCAGAGCGACGACCTTCTCCGCCGCGTCTTTCATCCCTGAAGCGGTGGTGAAGTTCAAGCCCGATTCTTCGATCACTTGGCGTCCCATCTCGACATTTGTGCCTTCCAGCCGCACGACTACCGGGACGCTGATGCCGATGTTTCGCGCTGCCGCCACGACGCCGCTTGCCACCATATCGGTGCGAACGATGCCGCCGAAGATGTTAATCAATACGGCTTTGACGTTCTCATCCGACAGCAGAATGCGGAAGGCGTTTTCGACACGCTCCTGTGATGCGCCGCCGCCGACATCCAGAAAGTTCGCCGGTTCGCCGCCTGCCAGTTTAATAATGTCCATGGTCGCCATTGCCAGCCCCGCGCCGTTGACCATACAGGCGATATTGCCGTCGAGTTTGATATAGTTCAAATCATAATTCGAGGCTTCGATTTCCAGAGGTTCCTCTTCGTGCAAATCACGCAGTTCCGCATAGTCTTTGTGCCGGAACATGGCGTTGTCATCGAAGTTCAACTTGGCGTCAAGGGCGTAGAGTTCATTGTCTTCCGTGAGCAGAAACGGGTTAATCTCCGCGAGTGAAGCGTCCGAGTCAACGACAGCTTTATAGAGCGCCATCATGAACTTCACGGCTTTATTAATCACCTCATTCGGCAGTCCGATGCCGAATGCCAGTTTTCGCGCCTGAAATGCCGTCAATCCGACTGCGGGATCAATCGGCTCTTTCAATATCTTTTCCGGTTCGTGCGCCGCCACCTCTTCAATATCCATGCCGCCCGCCGCCGAAGCCATAAAGACCAACCGGGAAATCGCCCGGTCAAGGACGATTCCGAGATAGAACTCCTGTTTGATCTTTAAGCCTTCTTCGATCAACACGGTGCGGACGTCACGCCCTTCCGCTGCGGTCTGAGGTGTCACCAGATTCATGCCGAGTATCTGCCCGGCAATGGTAACGGCATCTTCGGCAGTGCGGGCGAGTTTGACGCCGCCGCCTTTGCCGCGCCCGCCGGCGTGAATCTGCGCTTTGACGACAACCGGCAGCCCCAGTTGTTCGACGGCTGCCGGTACTTCGTCAAGGCTCGTCACCACCACGCTGCGCGGCACGGTGACGCCATACTTCGCTAAAAGCTGTTTGCCTTGATATTCGTGAATTTTCATCGGTAATGAATCGCTCCTTCTTCCTCACTGACTAAGTTGGTATTGGTTACTTCCTCAAATTGTTCTTCGAGCTCTTTGCCTTTACGGTCAAAGTAGTAATGGCGAATCGTCCCGTCCTCTTTCGTGGCGATTCTCTCTTGCAATTTGCCGTTTGACCAATAACGGTATTCCTCTTTGAAAAAGAACTTGCGCTCAACCTTTTCCAAGTGAATCATCTTTCCCGCTTCATCAACCGCGCCTTTGAAATAAACCTCGCGCTCTCGAGTGTCGCTATAGCTGATGAGATTGCCGGTCAATAACCTCGGGCGAATTTTGCCCAGCGGATATATCTCGTCAAAATAAAGACTTGTACCGGGCGTCAGTTTTTCTTTGGGAATTTCTTCACCCAGGTTATCCACCGTGTCGAAGATGACACTCAGCAGCAATGCCTCATCGCTGGCACGCTCTTGCTGTTTGAAGGTTTTGACCTCTCTTGCACCGAGCTTTTGCCGTTCAATCAGGTACTTGGTTACGTTTGCAAGGCGGTTCTCTTCATCGTAATAAGCCACATAGTAAGCGTTGAGAAATTCGGTTTGCTCGTAGTCAATTGGACCCGTAAGGCGCAAAGGGATTTGATAGGACGCCCAAGACGTGAAGTATTGCGGTAATTGCTCGTTTTTGCGATGCCGGCTCATAATCTACCTCACAGGCTGCCTCCCTCAACACTCTAGGCGTTAGATAGTCAATTTGCAATGGCGCAAAGCCGCCTCTTGAAAGCTGTGACAGTTTTGCCCAAGGGGCCAACTCCAGTTGCCGCTATAGGAGTTGGCGAATTGCCGCAGGCAATCCTTAATCTCCGCTTCCGTGCGGCTGTCGGAGATGGCAACGCGAGGATAAAATTCTTCATCGGCGCTGTCGCCGTGATGCGGGTCTTTGGTAGCCGTGCCGTTAAAAGAAAATGCGCCGTTCAAGTTGCCCTCAACACCGATGACGGTTGCTTTGATGCTGACGGGTTTTTTGGGCCACCAGCCATAACTCTCTTTGCCGTCTATTTCAAACCACCAATGTCCGTACTTATCATCGGCTGAGAGGTCAATATGTTTGCGCTTGATTACAATGGACGGAATGTCTCTGTAGTGGAGAGGCGGGTTGGCAGACTTCTTCCCGCCTTTCTTCCCTGAACCCTTTGCCATTCGCTATGCCTCACGGTCTGCAAAACGGATTGCGCATTATTGCCCGCTGGCTGTCGCTCCTTTTTGAATGGTCAAAATATAGACGCCGCTTGAAAAACTGCCAGCGTAAATGCGGTTACGGTCAAAGGGATCGAACATCAACGCCCAAACGCGATTGGACGGCAATTCCGTATCTATGCGCGACCACTGCATACCCTTGTCCGTTGAGCGATAGATGCCGCCTTTTGAGTATTCGCAGACCAGCATCTCATCCGGGTTACTCGGATTGATGGCAACCGAAGTGAAGTCTCCGGCAGGCAAACCGCCGCCTTTCTTCATCCAACTGCGCCCGCCATTGGTTGAGCGAAAGACGAATTGATTTGTGCCAATCAGCATATTGTCGGGGTCGTCCGCCGCCAGCGCGATAGATTTCACCGCCGGATCGTTGCCGTCCTTATTAAGCGGCAGATTTTCCCACGTAAAGCCGAAATCTTTGGAAACAAAGATGCCCTGTCGTGTGCCAATAAAGGTTCGTCCCGGCGTTCCTTTGTGAGTGGCAAGGGCAAAAACGCGCCCTTCGTAGCCGGTAATCGCAACTTTCTGCCAGCCCTGCTTCTCGTTCATTGTCCGGTACAAACCGTCGCTTGCCGCCGCCAGCAAGACGCGCTGCCCTTCGGCATCAACAATTTCGGCGATGCCGTCCACCTGTCGGGTCAAATCGAACGTCGGGATGCCGACAGGTTCTACAGGCGGCGTTGGTTTCTTTGCCGGACGTTTCGATTTTTGCGCGGCGCTTGTCGTTTTCGCGTTTGCCTTTGGCTTACTGGTTTTACGTGCCGAACTCTTCTGCACTGTAACCGTTTGATAGCGTCCAACAGCAGATATTGGAGCGAGGACGGCTACCGAGTTGTCCACCGGAGGCGTTGCTTCAGCACGGGTGCCGCGTCTGCTTCGCGCCGGTTTCTTGGCTGGCTGTTTGATGGTTTCCTTACCGACATACGCCCACGTCGCGCCCCTATCATTGGAGCGATAGACGCCGGCGTTGGTTCCGGCATAGATGACCGCCGGGTTTTCTACGGATTGATGCAGGGTGAAGACATCGCGTGTCCCCAAGCCTTTCGATGACGGTTCCCAGGTTTCGCCGCCATCGTTGGAAGCAAAGACGCTGCCGACACTGCCATCGTGATAGACGCTTGCCAGCACTCGCCCGCGCTCTTTTTCATCAGATAAAAATGCCAGAATGTGGCGATGGATAAAGCCGTTATTGGCATCGCTGAAAGTGTCACCGAGATTGTCCGAAATTTGTACGCCGGAATCATCCGTCGCAATCGTGAGGCGATTCGGTTTGTCGGGATGAACTACGACGGAGCGAATGACCGTGGTTTTCGGGGTCAGTAACATCCAACGTTTGCCGCCGTCTTTTGTCCGCCACAAGCCTTCGCTGGTTCCGGCAAAGACAATCTTCGGGTCTGTCGGATGTGGCAACAGCGCGTAGGTGCGACGGGCGCTGAACGGGATGCCGCCCACTTTGGTAAACTTCTCGCCCGCCGATTCCGAGCGATAGATGCCGCTACAGGCGTTGATATAAACCAGTTTGGCGTTACGGGAATCAACTGTAATGCCCATAATATCGGAATCGTCCACGACGCCTTTCTGCACCAGTTTCCACGTCTTGCCATCGTCCACCGTCTTCCACGCCAGATGATGCGTCCCGGCGTAGATGATCTGCGGATCGGTCGGGTCACAGGCGACGGAATTGATGTTGCGAATATCCGGGTAGCCGGAAGTGTCTATCTTCTCCCAGATTTGTCCGCCAGTCGTGGAGCGCAACAGCCCGGTTTTGGCTCCGGCAAAGAGGATATTGGAATCGGTAGGAGCCATGTCCAGCGACAGGATATAAAGCCCTTTGGTGTCCTGTAATAGTTTCCAGGTGTCGCCGCCATCTTCGCTCTTAAAAACGCCCATCTCATTATTCATTGAATCGGCAAGCGCCCACGCCGCGGCATAGATAATTTGCGAATTGCGCGGGTCAATCACTAAATCGTCAATCGAAAGCCCGCGTTTGCCGATGCCCGGTTTGATGCGCCGCCACGATGCTGCGCCGTCTGTCGAGCGAAAGAGTTGCCCGTCACTCGTGCCTAAGATCAGCAGATTCGGGTTATCCGGCGCAACAATCATGGTGCGAACATCGCCGCCAAACGGTCCAGTGACTACCCAGCGTCTGGTTTCTGCATTGGCGCTGGTGTCGGAACGGGATTCAATCGCTCTGCCCGTGTCGGCGTTGACAACTAGGAGGGAAAGCGTAAAAACTGCCAGTGTGAGGAGGAAAAGGTTACGGATTTTCATGAAAATTGTGCTACTCCCAATTACAAACTTTCTCAAATTCAAGGCAACGAGGGAATGATGACTACATCGCCTCTTCACTCAAGCGTGTCCGTGCCTGAGCATACACTATCTAATGGCAGAACTCTGTATCTAAACTCCGTCGCGTAGCGACGTTATGAGTTTAGCCCAGTCTTTCAAGCTGGGAATGAGTCGCCATTGTTATCTCGTCGCTGACGCGACGATTGAGTTTACCCACCGTTTTCAATCGTCGCTGACGCGACGGAAATCTCAATCATCTCGTTTCCCGTGCCATAAATGACACGGCTAAATTCATAACGTCGCTACGCGACAAAACATCGTAAACTTCAGACTATTCAATCACCCACGTATCGCCGCTGTGAATCAGTTTTTCAAGGTCGCCCGGACCGCTTCTGGTAATTGCCGTTTCAATCTGCTCTTCCAGCAAATCCTCATAAGTCGGTCTGTCAACATCGCGGAAAACGCCAATCGGTACGGGATAATCCGGGTACTGCATCCGACCCAGCATAAATGCCAGATACGAATCGGCAGCTTTTTCGTTGTGAACAATTAAATCACTCTCTTGCACTTCGTCATTGAGTTCAACAACTTCCAAATGCAAATCACTTCGCATACGGATACCGTGATTCTTCTCTTTGCCGTAGACCAGCGGTTGTCCGTGTTTCAATTCAATCGTCCGTTCATCTCTAACGGCGCGTTCCGTGAACATATCAAATGCGCCGTCATTGAAGATATTACAATTTTGATAGACCTCAACGAAAGAGACACCTTTATGATGCATTGCCCGTTCAACCATCTGTTGCAGATGCGCCGTAAAGGTATCAACCGAACGCGCAACAAAGGTGGCTTCCGCAGCCAACGCCACAGAAAGCGGATTCAAGGGATAATCAATCACGCCCATCGGCGCGGATTTGTTCTTCTGCCCGAAATTGGAAGTCGGCGAGTATTGCCCTTTCGTCAACCCGTAAATGCGATTGTTGAAGAGAAGAATGTTTATATCAAGGTTGCGCCGGATGGCATGAATCAGATGGTTGCCGCCGATGGAAAGCGCATCGCCGTCGCCGGTAATCACCCAAACCGACAACCCCGGATTAGCGGTCTTGATGCCAGTAGCGATTGCCGGGGCGCGTCCGTGAATCGTATGAAAGCCGTAGGTGTTCATATAATAAGGAAAGCGGCTCGAACAGCCGATGCCCGATACAAAGACGGTATTTTCGCGTTTGATGCCGAGTTCCGGCATGACCTTTTGCACCTGTGCGAGAATCGCGTAATCGCCGCAGCCGGGACACCAGCGCACCTCTTGATCGGTAGCAAAATCCTTGCGGGTGAGTTTAACGGGCGTTGCGTGTCCGTTGCTAATATCTTCTACATTTGCGCTCATAATTTATTGCCCCTTGATTTTAACAGATCTTATTCTTTTAGAAGAAAAACGTCCCAAGCCCATCTTCCTACGTGCGTTCCATGCGAATCATAAACTTTTGCTCTGTAGCGAAACCAGTTGCCATACCTATCTCTTCTTTTTGACTCTCGATAGTCAAGATCAATGGCATGAACGCCTCTTGATACTAAAGTATGAATTTCGTTAGCTTCCGAAATCCCATTATGATTTGCATCTTGCCATAAACGGAGAGAAGAAAAGACGAGGTCTGACCGTTCTATCCTTCCATTATTATTACCACCTTGCTGTAGCTTATCATACTCGGCAAGTGCCACAAAACCATTGGGTTCCGGCGTTGTAGGTTGAGGAGTAGTGTTGCCAAATAATTCTCTGCCGCCCTCTATTTTACCGTTGCCATCACGATCAAGCACTAAAAATTCCTCATCTGAATTTTGGGATGTCCAAGACAATCTTTCTCTTGTTCCTTAGAAATCAAACTCTTTTTAGCACTAAGAATTTTCCCAGAATTTCTTTCAGAAATGAATTTCACCCGATGCGCTAAGATTCCTTTCTCTTCTTCTCGAAACAAATTACTAGAAGTTCGTTTAGGAGGAAATGCTGCACCCCCGAGAAATCCTGTGCCATCCCCGAAACTGATTTCGGTAATTCTGACAAGAATTTTTCTTGTGCTGACTGCCGAATATCCTTTTTGAACGATATGATATTGAAGTCCTTTCCAATCGTAGTCAGGAACTTTTAAGGAAATCTTCTGTCCTATTGGTACAGCTACATCATCAGGTGTGGCTCTAGTGTTCGGGTTGAGCAGTTTCCAGTTTCCAAAACTCAAAAACCATCCGTAGCTACGACCTTGCTCATCCTTTGGAACGTCAGGCAGCGTGAAATCAATTGCTAAATAATAAATTGGCTTACCTGACTGATTTTCCACTTCAACCTCTAAATCTTTCAGCCAGTCATTTTCCAAATTCTTTACGCTAACAATAGAAACCGGAATTTCTGGCTGTCTAGCCATTGTGATCCTCTTACCTTGTGTTGAGAAGACTCTAGGCTGATTAAGAGGCTCGCTTTGAGGCGCTGCTTTTTTCATTGATGTGCTTTCACCTGTTGAAATAAACAGCACTGACAAAACGAAAACATTAAGTATGTGGAAGCTCTTGGTTGGAGTCACTTGCGATTTCATAGCTCTCTCCTTTTCAATGAAAATTAAGATGGCATATTCATCTCTACAATTCCTATGTTGTCTTAACCAATATCTTCTACATTTGCGCTCGTAAAGCCTCTAAATCCTAAACCCTGAATCCTGTCCTCTAATCTTCGTAAATCTCAAGAATTTTCGCCGTTAATTCGCTAATCTTGAACGGTTTGCCCTTCACCTTCGGGAAGGAGATTGCCGGAACCAGATAGCGGGCGCGTAATAGCATTGCCAGTTGCCCCATGTTCAATTCCGGTATCAATACGCGGTCAAAGCGTCCGAGTATGTCGCCTAAGTTCTTCGGGAACGGGTTGAGATGCCGCAAGTGGGCGCTCGATACCGAGTAGCCACGCTGTTGCATCTGCTCAACCGCCGAGGTAATCGAACCATAAGTCGAACCCCAGCCGAGTACCAAAACACGCCCTTGTTGTTCTCCGAAAATTTCCAGTTCGGGAATCTCATCGGCAATTCGCGCTACTTTCTCGGCGCGGGTCTGTACCATGTGCATATGGTTTTCCGGGTCGTAGGAGACGTTGCCGGTTACGTCCTGCTTTTCGATGCCGCCGATGCGATGCTCAAGCCCCGGCGTTCCCGGTATCGCCCACAGCCGCGCTAAGGTTTCCGGGTCGCGCTGGTATGCTTGGAAGGTCGCCGGGTCGCGGTGGAAATTGACTTCAAAGCGCGGCAAATCCTCCATCTTCGGCAATAGCCATGGCTCTGCGCCATTACCAAGATAACCGTCTGATAGATAAATCACCGGAACCATATGTTTCGTTGCAAGACGGAATGCCTCAATCGCCATATGGAAACAATCTGACGGGCTGGCGGGGGCGACAATCGCTACCGGACACTCGCCGTTTCTGCCGAACATCGCCTGTAATAAATCCGCCTGTTCGGTCTTGGTCGGTAGTCCCGTCGAAGGTCCGCCACGTTGCACGTCAATCACCACAAGCGGCAGTTCGGTCATCACCGCAAGCCCCAACGCTTCCGATTTCAACGCTAGTCCGGGTCCACTTGTGCCGGTAAGTCCCAGATGCCCGGTAAATGATGCGCCGATTGCCGAACAGATAGCCGCAATTTCGTCTTCCGCCTGAAAGGTCTTGACGCCGAAATTCTTATGGTTTGAAAGACTGTGCAAAATATCCGATGCCGGAGTAATCGGATAACTGGCGTAGAAAAGCGGTCTACCGGATAGCACCGAAGCGGCGACAAAGCCCATTGCCGTCGCTTCATTGCCGGTGATGTTGCGATATTTCCCCGGCGTGATGGAAGCGCGTCTGACGCGGTAATGTGTCGTGAAAAGTTCCGCCGCATCAGCATAAGCGAAACCGGCTTTGAGCGCCGTTAAATTGGCTTTGACCAGTTCTTCATTCTTTTTGAACTTCGCTTCAATCCAGCGCATGGTCTGTTCCATCGGACGATCATAAAGCCAGTACATCAAACCGAGCGCCCAGAAGTTTTTGCAACGGTCAATCTCTTTCGGCGGCAGCTTCACCGTATCGCGCAAAGCGGCACGGTTCGCCGTGCTAATCGGAATCTTAAAGAGGCGATACCCGCTGAGGCTGTCATCATCAAGCGGATTTGTCGGATAACCGGCTTTCTTCAAGTTGTTCTCATTGAAAGCGTCGGTGTTGACGATAAGCATACCGCCCGCTTCGAGGTCAGGCAGATTGACTTTCAACGCCGCCGGATTCATCGCTACCAGCACTTGCGGCGCATCGCCGGGAGTGCGGATTTCGTGATTTGAGAAATTCAACTGAAAGCCGGAAACGCCGGGCAGGCTGCCCGCCGGAGCGCGAATCTCTGCCGGAAAGTCGGGCAAAGTCGAAATGTCATTGCCAAGCACGGCTGAAGTATTGGTAAACTGTGTGCCGGTAAGCTGCATTCCGTCGCCGGAATCGCCCGCAAAACGAATCGTCACGGCATCCAGTTCTTCAATGTGACGTTCTTCTATATTATTTAAGATGGTTGCTGAACTCATATGTGATTAACCCTGAAATATAACGGGCAGGCAGAAAACATCTCTCGTCAGAGAGCCATTGGCTGATAGAGCTTTCGACACCCCCGTTCTGAATCGGAAATTTTACACAAAAGCGCGAAAAGCGTAAAGCACCGTGCAAATTCGCTGCCTGGGTAATCTGTGCGATAACTTTATCAACTCCGGCAAAGAAGACCTCTGAGTTCAGGCAGCGGATGACTTTGCCAACCCCTGCCGGGGTTGAGGATTGGCGTAGCAAGCCAATTGCTGTTATCCTGTGAGCCATAAAACGGGGCAATGAAACGGCTTGGCAGCTAACCAAGGCTACGGGCTGAGGTTGCTTGCGGCTCTTTGAAACTCTGACTAGCTGGTTCTTGCAGGCAGTCTGCAACGTAAAAGGTAGAACGACGAAGTAGAGAAACAATAATCGGGACGGGCATCAAGGAGCCGTTACAGGCATTTGTACTTGAGCGATGGGCAGTTGACATCGTGTCCCTTTGGCTAGAGGCTACGGGGAGCCTCAATGATCCAAGAATCCCCTTCATTTGTGAAGGAGAGTGTCAATTGTGTACCAGTTTCAAGCGGACGGTGACGCGAGTTTCGCGCTCATTGCGATTCAAAAAGATGGTGGTGGGAGCCGGATCGCTCGGAGTCAATTTGACGCCACGGCTGGCTTCGCTTGCGGTCATGGTCTCCCCGGCATCGGCAATCGTGTCTTCCATTGGTGCAGAAGCATTGGCAAGCTGTTGCAGGACATTTGGCGGCAGATTAGCGGCGATTGTTTGTTTCAACGCGCTGCCAGGCGGAATCCCGACTATGGGAGTGCGACTGACAACGAAAATAAAGGTTTCGGTTGCCGGAGTGTTGTCGAAGGTGATAGCGAAGCCTTCCGGCACCAGTAGCGGCGTGTTGGCTCTGATATAATTATTGCCGTTTTGCACACGGGCATCAGGGAAAAAGAGCGCCGGTCTTTCGCTATTCGCTTGATGAAAGATGTAAAGATAGCCGTCCGTATTGGTTTCAAGGAGAAAGCGGAGTTGTTCGCCGGAAACAAAAGCGCGTTTCGGATTGACGCGCTGCCAGCGATTATCGCCGGTCTTCAAAAACACTGTATAGCCTAAACCTATAGCTTGCGGAGGTGACGGCGGAGAAGTGGTCTGGGGCGCTTCTTTGGTATGCGGTTTCGGCTTTTGCGGCTTCGCTTTCGCCGCCGGGTTGCCTGAAGCTGGCGCGGATTGCTTAGGCGGTTGCACCCGACTCTTCAGGAAATCACCGCGTAGATTGATTTTTTCCTGTCCAAAGACTATAGAAAAAGCTAGAAAAGACAGGGCAAATAAAGCGATTTTCGATTTCATCGTCTGCTCCTCAACGAATGTGATTGAGCGTTATTTCATAATAGGCGACACGATGTTGCGGCGTTGGCGTTGACAGGCTGAACAGCACCTCGCGGTTCTGCTGTTCGGTGGTGGCGGACAACGAAGACGCTTCAGCTTTCAAATAAGCCATCAGACGGCTTGCCGCCTCGCCTGACACCGTAGCAATACCTTTGGTAACGGCGGGCGGCTTGTTGCCGAAAAGCGTCTGTGGCGACCAGTCCATCGCTTGCGGCACATAAATAATCAAATATCTTTCCACACCGGCATTATTATCCGCGCTAATCCAAAAATCGGCGGGAATTTGCAGCCATTGGTTTTGCGTTTCACTCTTCAGGGCGTTTAACCAGCGCCATGAACCGTCATTCTTTTCGCTGTATTCACTGAAAAGATAAAGCGAACCGAGAGCCAGTATCTTGACTTCAAAGCCATAGGCATCGCCGGACTTTACGGTGTTGTCTGCTGCCAAGGTATCAAGCCCGCCGCTCGGTTTTTCGCGTTTGATTTTATATGTAAGCAACTTAACAGGCGAAGCAACGACAGAAGCCGGTTCTCTAGGTTGCTCAACTGGCTTTATTGAATTTTTGTTATTGCCCGTGAAGTAGACCGCCGTTGCTGTTGAAAGCAAAGCGACTACTAAAATCAGCGGCAGCAAAAGCCAAAGACGTTGGCGATACTGGTTTACTGGCGCGGCAAGGCGCTGGTTATAGGTTTCCGCTGCGCGTGCCGAGGCTGTTCCTGTTGGCGTAGAGTAGAGTGCGGGAAACGTGCTGCTTGATGGCAGGGCAGGCGAAGGGAAAGATGCCGTTGGCGAGGCTTTTTCATCCACTGTCGTCGGGATGTCGCGTTGCGGATCGGTCAGACGCAGGGAACGCAGCCTGGTCACACCAGCAGCAACTTCCAACTCATTACTAAATTTATCCGCCGTTTGTTGCCGCCGCGTCGGTTCTTTTTCGAGGGACTGCAAAATCACCTGCTCGACCGCCGCCGGAATGGGTAAATCAGGTCGGCGGGCGCGGAGCGGCATGGGCGATTCATAAACCTGCTTTCGCATAATCTCCATCGCCGTCTGCGCCTCGAAAACCGGTTTGCCGGTCAACATTTCGTAAACGACGACACCGACAGAATAGATGTCCGAGCGCAAATCAATGGCATCGCCGGTCTTGCCCATCGCTTGTTCCGGCGACATATAAGCAGGCGTTCCCATGACAATGCCTTGGCGGGTTTGGTTGAGCGAAGCAGTGGCTTCGGAAAGTCGCGCAATGCCGAAATCAAGGACTTTAACAATCTCTTCGCCATTTTGCCCGACGAGCATAATGTTGTCTGGTTTGATGTCCCGATGAACGATGCCTTTGGCGTGGGCGGCGGCAAGTCCGGCGCACAGTTGTTTACTGATGGCAAGCACTCTGGCAAGCGGCAGCGCCCCATGTTCAGCGATGAGCCGCGTCAGGGTTATGCCTTCGACATACTCCATCGCCACATACATCTGCCCGTCGTCAGTAATGCGGCTTTCATAAACGGTGACGATGTTTTGATGGTTGATGAGACCTGCTGACGCCGCTTCGTTTTGAAATCGTCGCAGCATATCTGAATTTTGCGAATAGAGGCGATTCAGCACTTTCAACGCAACCTTGCGGCGTCCGACATGAAGTTGTTCGGCTAAAAAGACATCACCCATGCCGCCCTTGCCAAGCGGTCGTAACAGGCGATAGTCGCGGGCAATCTGCGGACTGAGCGAGGCTTCATAGAGATCAAAAACGGTGGTCAGCATTTTCTCTCCCACAAATGGCAAGCAAGCAACCGGCAAGTTTTTTTTTACTTACTTGTCGCCACGGAAAGCGTCAAATCTTTATTCAAGCCGGGCAGCGCCGTCGGATTCTGCTTGAAGCCGGTTTCAACGCTAACGCGATTTCGCACATACGAAAAAATCTCTCCGGCGGTGACGTAGCGATCCTTGTTAGTATCGGCTTCGCCGCGCAGCCCTTCGAGTAACGCAAAGGTGAAGATTCCATGACCGCCGCCCCATCGGGAACTCTCCTGCGATTCTTCGCTGACATCCGAAGAGGTCAAAATGGCTCTGCCGGTCTCTTTGAAAAGTTTAGTGGCATAAAGATTAATCAGGTTATTTTCCAGCCCGCGACTCCTGGTTATCTGCTTGCCGCTTAATCCGGCGCTGTGACAAGTATCAATAAAGACAATGGTGCGCTCCGCTTTCACTCGTTCGTCGAGGATGTTCTGTAACTCTGTCATCGGCAGCGCCGTGCTTTCCATATTTGCCACTTTTGTATCGTGCATAATGAAGTACAAATTTTGCGGCGCATAAGGATCAGGCGAGCCATGAGCGGCGAGGAAAATCAATACCAGATCATTGGCTCCGGCTTTTGACAAAAAACTTCGCAAGCCGGTTTGTACGGCATCCAGCGTCGCTCCCTGATTCTCAAAATAGAGGATGTCGCTCGCCGCAAAGCCGCCGCCGCTTCGCTGTTGGAGAAAATCTTTCATGGCTCGCGCATCGGCATCGCAATAACTCAAATCAGTCAAGCCATCGGTGTTGAATTGATAATCGGAAATGCCGATGATGACGGCGTATTTGCGCCCGCTAAATTGCGCGGATACGGCGGCTTCGCGGCGGCGCACCGGCAGCAAGACTCTGGCGAGGTTTCCGGCGTGGTCTTTCGCTTCTATGACAAGTGATGTGGCGTCTGCATTGACGGTAACCGTGCGCTCGAAAGCGAAACTCTTTGCTGCTGCATTGCCAACGGCTTCCAGAGAAATGCCGCGCCCTTGTGTGGCAGCAGAAAGTTGTGTTGTCACGCCGTTAATCGTCAGCGATGCCAACGCGCCGGAATTGTCGGTTACAAGTCCAGACACCTTCACCGCGCCGGGTTGCGCTGCGCCTTTCGGCTCGCTTAGATAAATTACGGGCGGCTCCCGGTCTGCGCCGTTCGTAACGGCGACAGATTCGAGAACCGCATTTTGCGCCGCCGAACCCTTTGCGCCAACTTTGCCGGTTCGCAGAATGAAAGAAGCGTAATAAAAAACGCCGTTTTTGTCCGGCGCGATGATCTCAATAACATTCTTTCCAGCGTGTAATTGCAAATCCGGGCGGTTCGCCAGATTGCAGATGATGATTTGCCCGTCGCTGGAAGCCTTGATTTGTCTGGCAGTATTGGCTGCCGCGCCATTGATATGTAGATAAGACTTGCCGTAATTAATCATCCCGGCAAACGGATTCAGCACCCGCAGGCGAATGGTTTGTAAATCGAAACGCGGGATGATGGTTTCGGCAGCGGTGATGCCGGTGATGCCGAGTTCCGGCAGATCCAGCACGAAAGGTTTACGCGCTGCCTCACCGTCGAGAGGCGGCATTGCAGTTGCCGACGACGACGCAGCAACCGGCAATACAGATGTTTCGGCAAAACGCATCGGCAGCAAAAAAAGCGTGAGGGCAGCCGCCGCGAGAACCAGGTTCTTCATAACAAATCCCACAATGAGCAGCCGTTACAGGCGCTCGCCCGTCCCTTATGAATGAATGAGCGCCCGTAACTTCGTGTCTTGCAAAAAGGCTTGCTTGCGGAAAATCCGGTCAGTCAGATGCTGAATCTTGAACCGTTTTTCCACAAGCCAACCCTGATTACCAAGCCTTCAGTACGGCTACGGTTTGCGCGTCGGCTTCGGTTTTGGCGGCGTACTCTCCTGCACCTGTTGAGGCGGTGGCGGCTCTGGCTGACGACTACCCGCTGTCGTATTAAGCGGGTCAATGCCTTTGGTAGCGACATTCATTGCCGGTCTTGCCACCCAATTTTTATCGCCGACCTGATCGAGATAGCCGTAGATAATCTCCATGTTGTGCGGCAGTGCGCCGCCGTTTTCGCGTTGATAAATCGAAACATATTCTTTCAGGCTTTCGACGATTTCGCGGGTTTGCGAAGCATCTCTGTTTTCCATCATTGCTAAGGCTCTGTGGAGATGCGATTCGGGAATGACGCGCCGTTTGTCAAGATCAATGGCTTTAACGAATTCGGCAAGCGCCTGTGATTTCTCGGCAAGCGAGCGAGCCGTCAATTTCAACACCTTACCGTAATAAAGATGCGCGGTCGGGTCGTTGTTGCTAATCAACAAAGACTCTTCGAGATTGTCCCGCGCCATCTGAAACATATCGTAATAGAAAGCGCGAATGCCGTTATCGCGGCGCAATTCCGCCATCATTTCGGAGAACTCTTCCGTCGTGCCAATGATTTCACCGGCGTCGAGTTTGGCTTTGATTTCAGCGGCAAGTCTGCCGGTGGCTGCCTGCTCTGCGACTTGTCCGCGTTTATCAGCGTCCCGCGACGGATCAAGCTGTTTTCCGGGCGCAACGGGTCTGTCGCTCAAGGTTCTCTGCAAATCGGCTTGCGCGGCGTTGATCTGCCGTTGAATCTCGGCGGTCTGTTGATTCATGGAGCGTTGCAATTGCAGGTTGTAAGCTCCTTGGGTGAGCGAACGGCTGGCGATGGCGCTGCCGATGCCGCCGTAAAACAGCGCATCTATCTTTTGATAGCGTTCAACAATGCGCTCTGAATTTGCCATAAAGCCGCCTTCAACGCGCCGGTCGCGCAGCGCCTTCTGTTTCAGCGTGGCATAGAGTTTCGGCACTTCGCGCACATCGTAATTGCGGTTAAGCATATAATCGAGGGCGAGTTGATCGGCTTCGTCTTCCTGTAGTTTGTCCCACGAAAAGACGCTGTTCGGAATAATGATTTTTAACAATGTTGGCAGTTCGGCATTAGCCAGCAGCGCGGCAAAGAGACCCGTACCGGCAGAGCGGGCGAGTCCGCCGGTTAAAAGCCCGGTGGCGGCTGAGGCAATGCCGCCAATGAAATTGCGCTTACGTTCCCGCTTCTCGTTGTAATCGTCCATGCCGAGTTGCACCAGCACATCTTCGCGCCAATGCTCTCTTTCGAGATGAGCGATTTCATGTCCGAGAATGTACGCCAATTGTGCTTCATTATCCACCGATGAAAGCAGCCCGGTCGAAATGTAAATCGTCCCGGTTGACAGCGACCGCGCTTCCGGTATCGGATTGAGCGTCACTTTGAAGGCATATAACTTCTTTGACTCTTTCGGTACCAGTGAATGCCCAAGGCGATTTACATAGTCCTGTAATAACGGATTGTCATAGAGTAAATCTTCAATTTTTAGTTTGTCGCCGGTGCGCGTGATCTGCTCATCCTGAGCATCGCGGGTGTTGATGTAAAACGCATATTCACTGTGTTCGCGCTGCTTTTGGGCGAAGGTATTTTCCACCGCGTCACGAAAGCCGAGATCGCTTTTGTACTTCTCCTCGCCGTGTTTCTTTATTTTCTGGTATTCGCGTTCTTGCTTGGCTTGTCGTTCTTTCTCTTTCTCTTTCTCCTTTTCTTCGCGTTTCTTATCCTTGTCTTTGCTTTTATCTTGTGCGCCAAGCGCCGGTAGCGGCGCAAGGGCAACGAGCATACACAAAATAAGCAGGGTCATGAGGGGGCAAAAGCTACGTTTCTGCATTGCTTACTCCTTATCGTTATGGCTTTGCAAAAGCGACTGTGAGGCGTTCTGCAAAGCGGGTTAGCTGTTGATTAAGCGCGTAGGAACGATGCAACCTGGAGGGTACAAGGAAGGCTTCGAGCTTCTTCTGGCGCGTAACGATAAAACGCCAAACTTAATTTTCTGAGGCAACGCCATACGTGGTCTTAGTTCTTCCTGCACCCGACCCGAAAGAGTTGAACGGGGAAGCGGCGGAAACTGTGCAACCTTTCCGATTTTGCTTCATTAGATGATTTCAGCTACTCGTTCAGGTGACAACCAGAGAAATACCAAGAAAGACCTTGTAAGTCAACCACAATAGACGGGTTTATAAAAAATTTACTTAGCGGTTCAATATGGTGAGATAATCTGAGGTCTTGGAGCATTATATGTATGCTAATCAGTAGTTGAAAATCATTGACGTTGAAAACAGAGAACTTACAGCATTCGGTTTTGAAAACTCGCGTCGCTGATGCCTCAAAAAATCAGCGCGACTGATCACAGAAATCATCTGGAGCGATTTATCAATGGTTACAGAATATGTAAAGATTATTTTGATGACAAAGATAATCTGCTTACGTCTGCTAATACTCTTTGCTCTGCTGTCCATACCGGCTTGCCGTCCGCAACAACCGTCTGCCGAACAACCGGCGACCAGTACCTTGTCTATGGAAATGTTCCTGAAGACCTTTGCCGCGCAACCTGATCATACGGCTGACCGGGTTATTACACTGAATGGCAGCGTAATCAGGATTAGCTTTGCTAAAAAAGGCGACAAATCACGGCAGGAGTTTTACCCGTTGTCGCAGGCGACGAATCTTAAAAATGAAGCCGATAAAAATTACCGCGTGATTACGATTGCACAGGAAAATCAACTCACCCTCTCGCTCGACCCGCAGGCAAAGACATACGCTGACCTTCCCGATCATCTCAGCCTTGCGCCATTTGACATCGAGCAATTTCTCGAAGCGGCAAAATCGGAACTCGGAAAAATAAAGATCGAAGACGTTGGAACCGAGACGATTGATACCCGCGCCGCTCGCAAAATCCGCCTTACTTTTGTGGGCGAACCCGGCGAAATCTTCTTCTATTTCGCCAACGATTTGCAGAATCTTTTTATTAAAATGGACTCCAAAGGGATTGAAGAGATGACCGGAACTTACACGCTTGCCAATATCTCTTTCACTGTCCCGGATGAGCTATTCGCCTTGCCGCAGGGCTATAAAAAAGTGGATTTCAATACCTTTATAACCGCAATGCGCGGCAAACTAACTTCGTGAAATCAGAATGAAAAAGGGCGACGCCGGAAAACGTCGCCCGTGACGAAGAATAAAGAGCGGCTTACTTGTTCTTCATCGTTTGACAATCTTGAAATTGACATCGCTTTCGTCCTGTCCGGTCGTGGTGTTGCCGTAAGAGATAACCCGCACCCGCGCCGCTTTGGTCTTCACATTCGGCACCGTCCACGCATAGCTCGTCACATTTCCCGCCAACCCGCCAACCACATCCTGCCAGCTTTCGCCACCATCGGTTGAAAATTGAATATCCTGCCGGTAGATGCCGTCGCCGGTCATCGTCCAGGTGATTTGATAGGTTGCCTTGCCCTTCAATTTCTTACCATCATTCGGTGCAAGCACCTGCACCTCCGGGTCGCGGGCGTCCTTGAGCAACACTTTATAGACCGTGCCGCCCATGTTGGTTACATACAACTCGCCTTCGTCGTCTTCACCAAGCGAGGGGATAAAGTAATCGGTATCAAGCAGTATCCGTCGTTCGCCGTTTTGGTACAAAAAGAGTTCGCCGGAACAGAGATCGGCATACAGATACGCTCCGTAAGGCAAGGTCTGACGTTTGCCGCGATAGACATACCCGCCGGTCACCGAGCAACGCGAACTTGTATGCTCATATTCAATCAAGGGCGCAACTGAACGCAACGAATTGCACAATGCCGTATCCAGATTGGTACACCGACTGCCTTCCAGAACCCGCCAGCCGTAATTCGCGCCCGCCGTCACCAGATTGATCTCCTCACGCTCTTTTTCGCCGACATCGCCAACATAAAGCGCCCCGGTGTCGCGGTCGAACGAGAAACGAAACGGATTGCGAAAACCGTAGGCAAAAATTTCACCGCGCCCCGGCGTCGAGCCGTAAAACGGATTCGAGACGGGCGCGGCATAGTTTAATCCGGCTGTCGAACGGTCTACATCAAGGCGCAGAATTTTGCCGGTCAGCCGGTCGAGATTTTGCGCGTTATTTTCCGGGTCGTTGCCGGTGCTGCCATCGCCAATGCCGACATACAGAAAACCATCGGGACCGAATTCGATGCCGCCGCCGCAGTGTCCGTCAAGGGCTTTCGCTTGCACAAGGAGAATCTTTTCGCTATTCGGGTCGGCGCGGTTCGGGTCGTTGTCCGAGACTTTATATTCCGCCGTGACCACCGCCGCATCGCCGCGTCGCACATAATGGACAAAAAAGCGCCCGTTATTGCGGTGTTGCGGATGAAAGGTCAAGCCGACAAACCCGCCAAGTCGGTCAGACAAAACTTTATTGGAAAAGTCGAGAAAGATGGTCGGCAGCGTTTCGCCAAACTGCACGACTTTGATAACGCCGCTGCGCTCGGCAATAAACAGACGGCGGCTGTCATCATGAGCGTGCGTGACAAAGACGGGTTGCGCCAGTCCGGTAACTCTCGGTTGTAGGGAAATTCTTACAGCGGCAAACGTCGGTTCTCCGTTCCCCGCTGCCCGTGAGGCAGGCGCGGTGAAGTTGAGGTTCGGAGAGCAGACGACAAGAGATACAAAGATCAACAAAAAGGGCTTCGCTGTTCTCATGATGGTTTAAGAATATGGTGAAATACGCTGCAATTCCTGAAAAGGAAGCTTTTTTATTTTCGCGCCTTTCTTCACCGGTTTGGGGAAGAATAACAGGTAAGAGACCATCTTCCTGGTAGAGATAAGAAAACGATCAGCACGGCAAGCAACCGTAGAGTTTTCGCGCTGCTCCTGTAAAGTAAAGCCGCAAGCCTGTGCTTCTCGTCACTGCTCTTTTGCCTTTTTACTTTTTACTTTTTACTTCTCTCCCCGGTTGCCGTCGAGGTTCGCCCATTCGCCGGACTGAATAAAACTCGCCCAGTAAAACGGATGTTGCCGTTGGGGATTTTCCAGCAGTTGCAATTGCGTTTGCCGGAGCGCCTCGCTTCTGCCTTCTCCGGCTTTCAATCGCCGGTAATACTCAATCATCAATTCTCGCGTTCCAGTGTCGCTGACTGTCCATAAACTCATCATCTGCGCTTCACTGCCTGCCAAGACCAATGCCCGCCTGAGTCCATAGACGCCATCGCCGCTGACCACTTTGCCGACTCCCGTATCACACGCCGACAACACCACCAACTTGGTTCCCCACAAATCCAAAGTCGTTGCTTCGGATGCCGTAAGAATGCCGTCTTCGCCCTTGCCGCCGTTGCGTTCATTGGCTCCGGCAAGCGCCAACCCGCTTCGCATCAAGGGATTGATGAGCGGTGTATTTTCGTCATGCTGCGTTGCTGAGGATTTGCGTCGGCGCACGGCAAGGCGGGTCTGTTCGCCACTGGTATCCGTGACCAATTCCTGTTCGTCTTTGAGGAAAAAGCCGTGCGTAGCGATGTGCAGAATCGTCGGGCGGTCTGCCGCTTTCAATGCCGATTCAGTGGCTTTTGCGGCGGTCATGACCTTCGCCTCCGGGAAGAGGCGTTGCAAATCTGCGGCTTCTCGCCGGGTTGCAGTGAGCGGCAGAAAGACATACTCATCGAGCATTCCTTTCGTCTGTGAACCAGCGTTTGTGAAAGCGCCTCTGCCCTCTGTCGCCGCTTTGCCGAAATCGGGATTTGCCAGCACCAGCTTTGCCGCTTTACCCGGCACTCTGGTTTGCAGGCGCAACAGGTCGCGCCCTGAAGTCAGGTAGGTGAAAGAGTAGTTTTTGACGAGGTAATCGCCGCGTTCGTCCACCAGAGCCGCAAAGGGAATGAGATTGAGATTGCCGTCGGGCGACAGCAAGACTCGGCGCGTTGTGCCAAGCAGACGACGAACCGGCTCCATAACGAGTTGATCCAATCTTCTGCCAAGGTCGTGCAGGGCCGCCGGATTAGCGCCGATTTCTTTACTGTTTCTGGTCTGGCGAGCGCGGCGAAAGGCATCAATCTTCTGGCGGTACTCACGGATGATGGCATCAATGAGCGTCGCGTCACCGAGTTCGACAAAGGTTGGTTCGCCTTCATGGCGTAACAGATACGCCACATAACGCGGTTTGCCTGTAGATTGCTTGTCGTCCGGCTCTTTGCTGTTGATCGGGCGAAAGGCGGCAAACTCAACCAGCGCCGCGTTTGCTGAAATCGCCTGCTGCACATTTTGTAGATTTATCGGCGTCAGTTGGGTGCGAAACTCAATACTGCGTTGACTGATTTGCGCTTCCAGATTCTCAACCTTAGCTTCGAGAGCTTGAAGATTCGCTCTATATTTTTCGCTGCTTTCTTTGACCGGACCGCGCAAGGTCAAAACGGCAAGCTCGGTGCGGAGACTGGCCAGTTGGTCAAAGAGTTTCTGGTCAGCTGCCAAAGCGCGGCGGCGCAGCACGGCAACGGCATCATTCATGGCATCCAGAGCGCGTCCTTTGTAGCGCAGAACCGCCGTCGAAGCCAGCCGTAAGGCTTCAGGATTATCCGGCGCTGCCGTAACGTGCAGAGAAATTGTCTCATTGTATTGGCCGGATGATTGGTTCAAATAAAGGAGTTTCTGGCGTTCGGAGCCAGCCGTTAGATTACGAATGAGATCGCCTTCCTGCGCTTCATTGCCGCGCATCTTATACCTAAGGGCATTCGCTACATCGTCTCGCGCCTGATAAAGTCGCGCGAGATGGTTGAGGGCGCTGGCAATGTCGGGATGTTCAACGCCAAAGGTTTTTTCATAAATTGCCAGCGCGCGAATCAATAAGGGTTCGGCGGCGGCATAATTGCCCTTACTTCGATATAAGGTAGCCAGTTGACTGAGCGAATTGGCAACAATGGGATGCTCCGCGCCGACGCCTTTTTCGCGGATTGCCAGAGCGCGAACCAACAGGGCTTCCGCTTTGGTATAATCGCCTTTTCTGCGATACAGCGCCGCCATATTGTGCAACAAGGTGGCAAGTCTGGCGTGGTCTGTGCCGAGAGCTTTTGTATAAATTTCATAAATCGCCAGAGCGCGTTGGTAGAGCGGCTCGGCTTTTGTATAGTCTCGTTTATCGTAATAGAGCAACGCCAGTTGATTGAGCGCATCGGCAACCTCAGGATGTTCGCTGCCAAAGGTTCTTTCACAAATCGCCAGAGCGCGAATCAGCAGCGGTTCGGCGGCGCTATAATCGCCTTTACTTTGATAAAGGGTCGCCAGGTGACGGAGCAGATTGGCAATCTCAGGATGCGTTGCGCCGAGCGTCTTTTCATAAATCATCAAAGCGCGTTGCAAGAGCGGTTCGGCTTTCGGGTAATCGCCTTTGTCAAAGTAAAGACGGGCGAGAGTGATGAGCGATTTGCCAACTTCCGCATGGTCTTTGCCGCGTATCTTCTCGCGGATTTCCAAAACCTTCTTCGCCTGGGTAAGCGCCTCGTCATATCGCGCTCCTCTCGACAACCCCTGTGCTTCTTTCTCCAGCTTTGAAGCCTGCTGAAGAATTTTGTCATCTTCAATAGCGGCTCGCACCTTGTTCGATTCAATGGTGTAGGTTCCAACTGCTCCGAGCATCGAACTGGTGGCGATATTGACCCGGTATTTGCCGGGTTTTTCGGCGATGATGTCAAAAGTTTCTTCTCCGTAAACGCCGGTTTCACTATCGAAATAGATCAGCAATATGCCTTCCGGGGAGCGTATGGTGATAACGATGTCAACATCACGCTGAATGACAACGCCGCTGACATATTGACCGGTTTCCAGTTCGACTTCATAGGAATGGCTTTCGCCGCGGCGGATTTCTCGCGCTACTGACCTACCGGCTTCCAAGTTACGGATTTCTGCTTGCGCGGTGTGGTTTGTGGGTTCGCTCTTTGTCAGCGTTGTTTGACTGCGGCTTGCCGGACTGCTTGCCATAAACAACAGTAACAGGACGATAAACAGAAGGCGATGGCTGCTGCGGGTGAGGCTCGTCATAACTCCTTTCTCCTTGAGTGAGTGAACGTACAATTGATGGCAGAGAGGCAAACTGATTCGTCATCTCCGCAAAAACTACGAGATGAAATCAGCCATTCGATTTGCGCGGCAGGAAAAATCTACGCCCTTTCGGACGGCAAAGGCAATCTGGAATTGTTAAAAGCTGATGACAAAGCGCGACTTACGCTTTGCGTTTCTTGCGACCTGATGACGGTTTGGCAAGCTGCCGCCCCGCCGCAACGCTGACTTCTGCATCTTCGGCGATCTCCGCAATAGTCAACTTGCCGCGTTGCAAATCTCTTCGGATGCGCTCAATGATTGCCGCCTGCTTGCCTTCCTGCAACCCTTCGGCTCTGCCTTCTGCCCTGCCTTCGACTCTGCCTTCATCGAAGGCGGTGTCCACCACCTTCTTCAAATCCCGATAAATCTTCAGGCTCTGCTCATAACTGTCCAGTACTTTTCTGCTGTAGTTGGCAATCTCGGCGCGTTGAAATCCTTTTTTGAATACCTTGTCATTCAACATTCGCGGAATACTCTGAAAATCTTCCAGATGCTTAATAAAATAGAGCCATTTATCGAAGCGCGTCTTTAACTGCTTCGCCGTCTTATTGAATTTCGGCATCTCAATGTAGACAAAGACCAGCTTCTCATAGAATACCTGATGATGCTGATTCTTCAACTTCACCGTATGCAGATAATCAGGATTGTTGGCGTCTTCTTCAAAGACAAAATCAAGAATGCCGACGCAATAGACCAGTTTCAATTCAAAGTTCCAATCGCCCTGTTCCGCCTGATCCCGGATAGGAAAGGTTGAATAGAAGATGGTGCGGTCTTTGAAGAAGTTTTGTTTGGCTTTCTGCAACTCAACAATGAACTTTGAGTCATTTGCCGCTTCGCAGTAGATGTCATAAACGGCGCGACGGTCAACCGTGAGAGCGCCCATTTGCTCCGTATTTTTGAACTGTAGTTTTTTAATTTGATGTTCAGGCGGCAGCAGTTGATTTAGAAAGTCAGCAAGCAAATCTTTGCTCGCTTCTTCGCCAAACAACAACTTCTTGAAGCCGAAGTCGGTAAACGGGTTGACGTATTTTGCTTTCATAATCGCGCTCTTTTCGAGGCGATTATAGCATTTTTCGTGCAGCCTGTCGTTAATCGGCTAATGTCTCATAGGCATCCTGATAGGCTGTCAAGACATCGCTCTCGAAGCAGGTGAGATAGACTTTCTGAATAGATGGATTGTTGTCGAGAAATTTTGATACTTCAGTAACGGCAATCTCTGCCGCCTGTGGAATCGGATAACCGTAAACGCCGCAACTGATTGCCGGAAATGCAATGGTTTCGAGGTTATGCTGCACCGCCAGTTTCAGGCTTTCCCGGTAACACGAAGCGAGTAATTCCGGCTCTTTTTGATGCCCGCCGTTCCATACGGGTCCGACGGTGTGAATGATGTGCTTTGCCGGTAGCCGGTAGCCTTTGGTAATCTTCGCCTGTCCGGTTTTGCAGCCGCCCAGCAAACGGCATTCGTGAACCAAATCGGCACCGGCAGCGCGATGAATTGCCCCATCCACGCCACCGCCGCCAAGCAGAGAGCTATTTGCCGCATTGACGATAGCATCAACCTTCAGTTTCGTTATATCGCCCTGAATGACTTCGATGCGGTCTTTCATAACCTTACTTTATCCCAGTCTTGGGTTGAAAATCGGTCGTCAGCTTGCCGGAATGGTAAAATGAAGAACGTAAACAGCTTCATTTCCTTCAGGAGTGACGACCGACACGAAGAGCTAAATCAGCTAAGTCATTTGTTTTCAGTATTGGCTGTTTTCAACTGCGTAACTCCTAACTCTATTGAACTGACACTTGCAACATTGTAGTGACAGGCACAGGCTGATTCTCCACTTTGTATGGTGCGAAACGCCACTTCATCAATGTATTTTCTAAGTTTGGTATTGGCGCATCAGTTAGTGACGTTACTTTTGTCACACGTCCTGTTTCATCAATATCCAAAACTACGACAGCACTGAACCCTTGTTCGCCTTTGATAGCCTTCCTTTTAATTACTTCTAATTTTGAAGAAGGCACTATATACCGTCCCTTGCTTCGGTCATAAAAAATCTGACTATCCGTATTGGTATCTTCTTTATGAAGCCCTGCTGCTCGCGTTAAGGCTCCAGGTACGCCTAAAGCGCCTTGTCCCCATTCTCGATTTTGAAGAGAAAGGGGTTGTTTGAGGGACGCTTTTAAGATGCTTTCTCCATCAACAAAAACTTCTATAGGAATACCACGCGGAACTTGTATATCAAGAAACACGATTTGATCCAAGACCATCGGACGATTAAACGTGACTATGTTTCTTGAAACTTCAAGAGAAGAATCGGTTAAAGGTATTCCTGTTTTTAGATGACTAGAGGTAGAGAAGGCGCTTTGATTTGAATGGGTAGTTCTCAGTAATGTCCCTCCAGCTACCGCAACCCTTGCCTCATCTTTAGGGCGTATATTAACGAAATCACTTGGCTGTAAACCAATCAATCGAATACTGATCTCCCGTTTCACGAAATTCAGTTGATTAGATTGAGTTGCACCGGCGCTTTTCCTTAATAAAGGAATTTGTTGTCTATTATTTTGACTAGCTTTAGCTAAACATGAAACCAATAAAACTATAGCTAGCAAATTAGAGAGTAAAACCAATCTACTATGTCTCATCTTTTATCCTCCTTTCGATTTTAGAAACAAAATTCACTGACAGTAATCGCAAACCCAACGTCGCAAACGGAAATTGAGCAAAAATTGTAAGAACCGCAACTAGGTACTAAATCGTAGTTACAGTCGCACCCAATTATCAATCTAACATTTGAACAACCTTCTGTTTCAGATTGAGTAGCATACAGGACTCGGCAGCCGCCCTGAGTTGCTGCCTTAGCAGTTACAGAGCTGTTGCTCTCCAACATCGAAGAACTCAATATCAACAACGCCCCTAACATAATAGGGAGTAGTCGAAACACTGAACGACAAGACATAATTGTATTCTCCTTAACTTTAGATTTTTTTTCCAGAAACAACGAAACAACAACAACTTCTTGCCTAACAAATGATTCTACAGTTTCTGTATATCCTGCTGACCTTAAAATGCTGGGTAGTGCTAAAAAAGTAATACTGCGGCTGCCTTGCGCTGCCCCTCCAGATTATCGTGGCAGATGAACTACTTGATTGCCCCAATATGATTTGCCAACTTCTTGGAAAATGATAAGGCATCTCTCACTAAACCCCAGTCTTGGGTTGAAAATCGGTCGTCAGCTTGCCGGAATGGTAAAATGAAGAACGTAAACAACTTCATTTCCTTCAGGAGTGACGACCGAAGGTTGATTATAAAAGATCAGCTGACGATTTTGTATGTCACCATCGTTGATTTCCTTCGGGAGCAGCCGCAGCTGGCGCAGTGGCGCACCTCCAACAACCACCTGCCCGACTTTACCGATGCTGAAGTCTTGACCATCGCCTTGATGCAACAGCCTGTTGTTGAAGATGGTGGATAGTTTGTGCCAAGTTGGGTTGCTGCAATCTTAAGTCTACTCAAGACTCAGGTTTTTTTAGTCTACCAACATAATTGTACTTCAGTTACATTCTGATAAGGATAGCAATAGGCAGGTCCAGAGCAATTATAATATACTTCGTAGTATCGCCAGCGTCCGTATTCTAGTGGCGGTGTATAACTAAAATACCAGTCTGGACAAAGATAATCACACTGGTAAAAATGGGAATCAGAGAGGATATGGCAATCTAAAAGAGCCTTTGAAGGTATACTTTTAGTTTTTGATTTGAAGGCTACTGGTTGATATGTCAAGAGAGAAGACTTGGGTGGTTTATCAGGAGATTGTGTTAAACGCTGTTGACGTTTTTGCAAGTAGAATTCCTCAACCTTTTCTACTGAGGATTTTATCGGGTTCCATTTGTTTGAATTTTTAGGATCTCGAGTGTATAACACTCCTCTCGTCCATAAAGTATCATCCGTGAAAAAAACTTGCCCAATTGAAACTTCTAAACTCGAAACTTGCAAGTAGTCTTTATAAATTTCATATTGTTTTTGGGGTAATGGAATATCTATAAAAGCCTCTGGTGATACTAATGTCTCTGCCTGCTGAACAAGCTGATTCCGGGAGACAGGCAAACTACCTATGGAAAATGCCGTAATTCTTGGCTTATCACCTGATTCAGGCGGTTCGTTTCGCAGTTCTATACTAATATAGCTTATGGCTTTATCTGAAATATTTTTCACTTGAACTCTTAGATCTTTTAGCCAATCATTATCTTCTGATAGTTTTTCATTAAAACGTATAGAAGAATCATTTATCCTCAGTTCTAGTATTTCCACAGGAGCAAAAGGATAAGTTTTTAATGTCAAGACTCTTCCTGATGCATAGATATTTCCAAAAACTTTAATAGGCATTAGGAAGAACAGCGAGAAAATAAGAGACAGGATAAGAAATGGATTATAACTGAATTTATGGCTATTAATCATATGATCTCCTTTCAAAAATGCTTTTCGAGCCGATAGCGATTAAACTGTAATGTTAGATATCAAGAGAATTTTAGACTTTCATCGACAAGATTGAACATTACTTTTTTAGCACTAAGTAGGCGGACAGAATTAGCATAGGGTTTAGAGTTACGCCTTCAGGCGTGATTTTCATACCTGAAGGCGTAACTCTAAACCAACGCCATCAACTTAATTTTGTCCGCCTACTTACTTTAATAACACCCCTCTGCGGGACCAGGATCGGGTGCGGCTTGACAGCAAGCTATGATACAGGTAAATGCCTCGCCGATCCCACAATTCTCAAAACCTGCCGTGCAACTTCTATCACAGTTTTTTCCACACCAACAGACGCAAGAATATAAACTTGTGGCTAGCGAAGATATCTTAACAACGGTAGTATTGGCTGCTTTGTGTGCTTGTACTCCATAATGTTGTTTTCCAGCAGATGCTGTCAAACTTATACAAACAACCAGCATAACAACGACCAAGCAGTTTTTCATTTCTCCTGACCTCCTGAAACTTATTTCATATCCCTTGGGATTATCCATTTTGTGCCATCCTCAAATTCTACATATCCTATTGTTACTGTGAGATTTGAAGCTGACCCCAGAAGCCATGATTTAACTGAGTCTAATCCCGGTTGCTGCAAACGACTAACAAATTTCCCATCTTTTTCAACTGAAATTGGTTCAGCCTTAGGCCACTCAGTTGAAATCACTTTATAGGTAGAATAGGGAGAGATAGAAAGGTTATTTTTGAGTAAGATACGCCCGCTTCCGGGTTTATCCACAGAACTCTGAACAGCGATGCCAAAAGCCTTCACTTTTTTAGCAGCTTCGTTGTACAAGGTAACTTCCGGAAAAGTTGAGTAACGAAAATGTCTGGGAGTCTCGCCTGACAGTATTGCAAAATCGCTTCCTGAAATTTCTCTTACGGTTGCTTCTTGAATAAGGAAGGGAACTTCTGTAGAATTCTGAACAGCAACAGAGATATTGGTATCTGATTTGATTTTTCCTAGAATGTCTTTTTTTACCTGCTCAGAATCTTGTTGCGAAGACCGTTCTCTTGAAATATTTTGACTAGACCCCTTGCCACTAGCGAGAAAAAAGACCAATAAGCCTGCCACACAAGCAACTAGAAGTGTAGAACCTGCCAGAGTGAAATGTTGACGTTTAGTTTCTTTCAACATACTTTGCTATCTCCTTCATAGAATTCGATTCCTCTTATCAAATACAACTTTCCAGCTTGATTTGACAAGAATGAAATCTGAGAAGCAATTTAGCAGATAAAAATGATGAAATCTGCCCGATAATCGTGCATAACGAAGCATAAATCTGGGTTTTTGAAAAATTTTATAAAATCACTTATAAATTTGACAAAGAGGAAATAAAAATATGTTGCATCTTAAGATGATAAGATAGTAAAGTTGCAGACGGTTTTTAACCGTCTGCAACTTTACTATCTTATCATCTTTTGAATTGAGTTTGGGGTAAGATAATGAAAGAACTAAATACTTTTGAAGAAATTGAAATAGTCTTATTTAAGTACCCTCTCTCTAATTTAGTTCAGCGCCTATGCTACTATCGAAGGCTGGAGCGAGTTTGGAGATTGATTGAAAAAAGTTATTCTGATTCAAAATTAAGTCTCTGTGAGGCAGCTACATATAGTGGCATTGATAAAAATCATCTAAATACACTTTTCCATCAAGCAATTGAGCTTACTTTTCATCAGTTTTTAATTCGTTATCGTCTGTTAAACTCTATAATTATGATAAGAGATAAAAATTATAGCTTTTTGGAAATCGCCTTAGCAAGTGGATTTGGAAGCCTCAGCGCATTTCAACGAAATTTTCGTTCTGTATTTGGAGTCACGCCCAGTCAGTTAAAAAAAAGCATAAAACATGGCTTATAATACTCCCCAAAATCAAGACCAAAAATCGGTCAATTTAAGGTGGTCTCAGCTGCTGGCTTTTGTCCTTGCCGATAGACCGCTGCCGGCGTTTGATAGCCTAACGATTGATGCAATCGT